>ERZ772831.3381-NODE-3381-length-11456-cov-2.587931_pt1 | contig 11456 bp, 8 predicted proteins | sample MGYA00580858_ERZ772831 | MGnify/ENA primary metagenome ERZ772831 (study PRJEB29015, sample SAMEA2737694) | human gut metagenome | biome: human gut; feature: human-associated habitat; material: faeces | place: China | collected 2012 ... | reverse complement strand
CTGGCTTTACCGTAGTCTTAAAGCTCCCGGTTGCTCGTTCCACAGCATCCTCGCCAATGTTAACACAGTTAACAGAATTTTGAACGAAACGCCGACAATATACGGAAAGAGCGCCGCCGAGGTATATTCGGGCTGGGCAAAGGTAGTATCCGTCCTTGAAAATTCAGGTTGTGTATATAATGACCTTGAGGGCTATACCGTTGGCACTTACCTTCTTATTACCGAACAGTCAACGGTTGACGGATATACGCTTCTTCTTAAAAATGCGATAGACGCCTTGAAAGTCAACGGTGCGGATTATTCCGAGGCCATGAAGGCGGAAAGCGCATATAAGCTGCTCAATCTTTCATATATTGTTGATGATGTGGCAGAAAACCTTACAAAGGCTTATAATGACCTTATTAAGCTTCACGATTTGGATCTCTCAAGACAGAATGATATCGACGCCGCAGTCGCAACACTCAAGTATTGGCTGGATAATATTGAATACAAGCCTGCAAATACAACCGAGGCAATCAATATTATTGCAGAGGCCAATGCAATTGACAGAACAAAGTACAGCAATATTGCGGCTGTTGATTCGGCAGTTGCGACTCTTGAATCGAAGCTCGGTCTTGACATAAGATACCAGAGTGAAATTGACAGAGCGGTTGCCGCTGTCAGATCGGCAATTGATACACTTATAGCAAACTTAGCCGATTATACGGAGGTTGACAAGGCGATTGAGGAAGCAAATCAGATTGCAAATAATATTCTTCAAACCTATGCCTCAACATACGGATTTACGGCTGATACCTTCTATTGAAACTGGTCGGATGTCACTGCGGCAATAAACAGTGTCGACAGAAATCTTGACGGCAGCAAGCAGGAACAGGTTGACGGCTATGCTACAGCTATCAGAAATGCAATATCGGCGTTGAAGGAAAACAAGGCCGATTATACGGCTGTTACCTCTGCGCAGGAGGAAGCAACTCCGATAATCACAAACGGAAGCTCGCTCTACACGGCTGAAAGCCTTAAAAGAGTGAAGGATGCTTATATGGCAGTTGTGCCAAACCTCAACATCAGCAGACAGGCCGATGTTGACGGCTATGCCGAGGCTATCAGAACAGCCATCGGCGGGCTTGAATATCTTCCGGCTAATTATGCCGTTGTTGATCAAAAAATAACGGAAGCCAATGCAAAGCTTGCTGAAAACGAGGCCTATGTAAGTGCACACCCGGACTACACTCTTTATACGTCCGAAACGCTTTCGGCGCTCAATCTTGCAATCGCAGGCGTTGACAGAAGCCTTAATATAACCCAGCAGAAAACTGTTGACGGATATGCCGCGGCAATATCAGACGCAACAATCGGTCTGAAGTATGCACCCGCAGATTACACACAGGTCGACCTTGCAAAGACAAATATACCGACGGATCTTTCGCTTTATACCACTCTTTCTGTAGCAACGCTTAATTCCGTGCTTAAAAAGATAGACACGACCCTCACTGCAGACCATCAGTCAAAGGTTGACGGTTATGTAACGAGCATAAACAACGCTATCAGCAACCTTAAATTTAAGGATGCAGATTATTCAAAGGTTACCGTAGCAAGGGCTAAGGTTCCGAGCGATTCGTCACTTTATACCGAGGAGAGCTGGCAGCATCTTCAGGATAAGCTGAATGAAGTTGAGGAAGGTCTTGATATCAGATATCAGAATCAGGTTGACCAATATGCCGAGGCTATCGAAACGGCGATAATGGTTTTGAAATATAAGCCTGCCGATTATACCGAAGTAAACAATGCTATTTCAGAAATTCCGGCAGACCTTACAATTTATACAGATGAATCCGTTCAGGCTCTCAATGATACGGTGAACGGAATGAATAAGGATCTTGATATCAGATATCAGAAAACGGTTGACGGTTACGCTTCCGATATCAGAGCTAAAATTATCGCACTCAAACCAAAGGGCGCTGATTACACGGCTGTCATTGCGGCTGTTAATGCGGCAAATGCAAAAATCGCAGAGGGCATTTATACCGATGAATCGGTAGCTAATCTCAATAATGTGATAAATGCGGTCGATTACAATCTCGATATAACAAAACAGGCACAGGTTGACGGTTACGCGACCGCAATCAATGATGCAATTTCAAAGCTTGAGGTTAAATTTATCCCTGCCGACTACACACAGGTCGATAGCGAAATTGCCAAGATACCGTCAGACCTTACGGTTTACACGGATGAAACGGTACAGGCTCTTAATGATGCGGTCAATGCTGTTGACAGAACTCTCGGCAAGCCGCAGCAGGCGACGGTTGACGGCTATGCAGCCGCAATCAAGGCTGCAAGAGAGGGACTTAAATACAAGCCGGCTGATTACGGCAAGGTTGAAGTCGCTAAGGGTAAGGTTCCTGCCGATTCAAGCATTTACACGGCAGAAAGTTGGACGAATCTTCAGAATAAGCTTAACGCGGTCGTTGAAGGTCTTGACATTACTCAGCAGAGCAGAGTTGATGCTTTCGCTAAGGATATAGAGGAAGCTATAGTAGCTCTTAAGGTTCTTCCGGCTGATTACAGCGAGGTTACAACGGCTAAGGGAGAAATTCCTTCGGATCTCTCGCTTTACACTGATGAAACCGTTGCAAAGCTTAATGAGGTTCTCAACGGAATAAACTATGAGCTTGACATCACTCAGCAGTCAGCGGTAGATACATATCCGCCGGCAATCCGTGCAGCAATCGCAGGACTTACATATAAGGATGCTGATTACAGTGCTGTTGAGGCGGCGAAAGCAAAAGTGCCGACAGATTCCTCACTTTACACCGAGGAGAGCTGGCAGCACCTTCAGGATATGCTCAATGCCGTCAAAGAAGGCCTTGATATTACTCACCAGGCCGAGGTTGATAAATTCGCTCAGAATATTGAAGATGCTATTGCTGACCTTGATTATATCGGTGCAAATTATGACGATGTAAGAAAGGCAATTGAGGAAGCAAACGCAACGATGGACGAAAAGCTTCATACTGCGGCATCGAGAGCGGCGGTAAGAAACGCTATCAATCTTGTTAACTATAACCTTGATGTTACCGAGCAGGCAACGGTTGACGGTTATGCAGCGGCAATCAGAAATGCTGTTGCGGGGCTTGAATATAACCCGGCGGATTACAGTGCGGTAACAACTGCCAAGGGCAAGGTTCCGACGGATTCGTCACTTTATACAGCGGAGAGCTGGAAGAATCTACAGGATAAGATTAGTGCAGTTGAGGAAGGCCTTGATATCAGATATCAGGAGCAGGTCAACAATTACGCCAAGGCAATCGAGCAGGCAATAATTGACCTCAAGTATCTTCCGGCGGATTATACGAAGCTGAATGAAGCTGTTGCGGATGCCGAAGCGGCAATCAAGACCGGATATTATACCGACGAAACGGTTGCTTCTCTTAACGATGTGCTTAAATCAATCGACAAGAATCTTGATATCAGAAATCAGAAAAAGGTCGACATGTATGAGCAGGCGGTCAGAACCGGAATCAGTGGCTTGAAGTACAAGCCGGCAGATTACTCGGCAGTTGAAACCGCTAAGGGCAAGGTTCCCACGACTTCATCACTTTACACAGAAGAAAGCTGGCAGAATCTACAGAATAAGCTCACTGCCGTCGAAGAAGGTCTTGATATCAGATATCAGGAGCAGGTTACAGGCTATGCCGAAGCAATCGAGCAGGCGTTGCTTGACCTTAAATATATCGGTGCAGATTATACTGAGCTTGAGGAAGCTGCTGCTGCGGCACGTACAAAAATCGAAACCGGCTGGTATACCGATGAGAGCGTTGCAGCGCTGCAGGAGGTTCTCGACAATATTCCGTTAGGTTTGACGGTTGACAGACAGGGCGAGGTTGACTCGTATAAGGAAACTATCGTCAAAGCTACCAAGGATTTGGTCAAAAAATTGGCAAACTATACAGAACTTCAAAAAATCTTGGATTTGCTTGACAATTCGAGCTCAGAAATTTATAATAATACATATAAGAATTTTGATGAGGTAATGGCTCTCATCAATGCTTATCGTGAAGAAACCGTGAAGAATAATATGAATCTGCCGATTGATAAGCAGTCGCAGGTTGATGAAATGACGGCAACTCTGCAGGGATATATTGATTCTCTTGAGCTTGAGGATGCTAAGGCAATCTTTAAGGCTAAAGACGGCAGCACAACGGTAATCAAAGGCGGTTATATCTACGGCTTGACTACCGGTTTGACAAAGGCTTCGTTCCTGAATAACTTCGTAACATATGAAAACGTTACAATCAGCTATTCCGGCAACAAGGGCAGATATCTCGGAACGGGAACCGTTGTGACGGCAACATCAACTCTTACAGGTGAGGTTATCGGAACATATACAATTATTATTTACGGTGATGTCAGCGGCGACGGCGTAATCAACTCGGTCGATGAGCTTATGGTTTCCAATACCATTCAGAAGAACTTCATTCTTTCGCCTGCGGCAAGCAAGGCGGCACGACTGGTTTCAAGAAAGGCGCTGACCAATGCGGACTATTTTGCATTGAGAGCTGTTGTCAGAAAACAAGCTTCCATCAATCAAAAGACAGGTAAGCTTGCCTAATCGGGCTTAATTCCATTACGGATGGATTAAGATATTTTAAAGGAGGAATATTCATGGCAAAGAAAATTATCAGCATTGTTCTTTCTGTTATTTTTGCGTTCTCGGCTTTTGCAATTTGCAGTTTTGCCGGCGACACAATAACGGCAGAAGACAGAGAACTTTATCCTGAAGAAGAACTTGCTATTGCCGATCCGAAGGATCGAATTGACCGCACATTGCTTTCCGGCAAGAAATTCGGCTACATAATCCAGGACACGGCAGCAAGCAAAGATGTTATCGAAGACAATCTTTACTATTGGAAGGATGAAATCATCAACGAGTATCATGCTCTTGAAGCAAAGGGCGATGCCGCTACAGATGCAGAGTGGGGCGCTCTCTATCGTAAGATGAAGACACCGCACAACAACGACTTTGACGCATACGGAAACTTCTGGTATGAGTACAAGGATCTTTCAAAGGGCAAGGCAACAGTAAAGTTTGTTGCAAGCAAGGATGTCCTTAATCCGGGTGATGAGTTCACAGTTGATCTCTATCTTACAACCGATTTCACATTCTGTATCATGACAGCAACTGTTTTCTATGATAACTCAGTCGTTGATATCGTAGGCTGCAGCGAGTCTCACAGAGGCACACCGGATACTGCAGATGAAATCAAGGTTCATTCTCTTGGCGAAGAGCTTGGCGAATGGGACTATATTGAAGGTAAGCACTACGGCGATTACGACCTCGCAGCATACGGCGACATGCGTAACGTTGAGTGGCCTGACAGCCTCAGAGCAGAAGAAGGCTGCTATGACAAGTATGAGGGCTATCGTTTCTCAATCAGACCGAAGGATGAGCTTACAGACGTTAAGAGCCTTAAGTGCGATAACACAAAGATTATCACATACAAGTTTAAGGTAAAAGATACCGCAAAACCGGGCACATATTCAGACATTTTCTGCCCCAATGATGCAATGTACACTTTCAATAAGCTTGACGTGTATGACGCAGGTGAGGCTGAGAATAAGCCAATCGCACCGTGCTGGCAGTTCTATCGTTCAAACAAGGATTCAAATGCTTGCCTTTGCTATCTTGCAGATGAATCATATCAGTTCGATAAGACTCTTGATATCACAGGTACAAGAGTAACAGTTGCAGGCGCACAGGTTGAGTACGCTGACTACACAGCACTTGACGCAGCTATTGCCGGCTTTGACAGCTCAGTTTCAGGTCTTTACACCGCTTCCACATGGAACGCATATGCCGCTGCAGTAACAGCAGGTTCAGGCGTAGCAAGAGACCTTACTAAGGATAAGCAGACAACAGTTGACGATGCAACAAAGAGCATCACAGACGCTAAGGCAGCTCTTGTTCTCAACAAGCTTGTAAGCGCTGATGTTATCGGAACACCGACAATCGGTTCAAACGCTAACGTTCAGGTAGTAGCTAACGGTTCTCCGAAGGCTATCCGTCTTGTAGGCGACGGCGAAAACACTCTTACATTTAACCGTGAAGACGCTGTTATCACAACAAACGGCGATAACGAAGTATGGAACATCAAGGTTGCTGCTACAACAGCTCATTCTTCATACAACGTATTCGGCAAATGGGGAGACGAATACAACGATGCAGGTCTTGCTCTCGAGATCAATGCAACAGAGGGACTTGATCTCAGTATTCATTCAATCCTTATTCCCGATATGTATCCTGCGGGAACATATATGGACGGTAAGATCTATGCAGGTGTTCATGATGTAACTATCAGAACAAGCAAGGATGTATTTAAGCTTCAGCTTATTGATCCGGACGGAAATACACGTACATATGATCAGGTTACATGGACTCCTGTTGAGGATGGTAACGAGCTTGTATGGACTATTAAGGTTAATTTCTATATTGGCAAGTTCAACCTTGGCTTGAGAACACGTGCCGCAAATACAACATTTGCTCTTACAGGTGATTATATCACAGGTAGAGGTGTGTTCTAATTCTTTAAAGACAATGCTAATTTGGCTCCGTGCTTCGGCACGGAGCTTTGCCTTTTGTGATTTAATTTCGTTCGTTTGCAGAAAAATATATTGACATACAAGCAAATAAATGATAGAATTAACAAAGATATTGGAGTAGTGAAAAATTAAATGTTAACGTAAAGAATTCTTTTTTAATTTTTTGCTCACCGTGTCGAGTATAATTACGAGGGGTGAAAAAATGACCTACAATAAGCCGGAGCTTGATATCAGAAAATTTGATATTGTTGAGGACATCATGGCTGACGGAAGTTCAGCAGTGACTCCGCCGACAGATCCCGCTGTTGACACAGGCGCAAAGTCAGCAGGCGAGAGCATCGGCAGCGATCTCATCATTGGCTAATTTTCAAAAAGACCGAGTCGGCAGACAGCCTTTACGGTTGTCTGCCGAACTTAGATTTTATTCATATTTATCATAATTATGGTAGACGTGAATAAGACCTGAAAGAGGTGAACGGATGCCTGTTTATAAAATTGCAGGGCTAAACGTCGGTTATGAACCGAGATTTGATTTGCTAAGAGAGCGAAGCGAAAAATATCGCTGTGATGAAAAAGCCGATTTTAAAATCGGGGTCAGTGATGACCTGATGGAACGGCAAATGGAGTATTATAAGGATGTTTTGGAGGGCGAAAGCCTCGAATATCTTTGGGTAGGCTCTGCATTTAATCTCAAGTTGCTTGAATATAACGGTATGTTTCTTCATTCTTCAACCGTTGTCGCAGATGGCAAGGCATATTCTTTTTCCGCGCCGTGCTCAACGGGCAAGTCTACGCACACTTCTCTTTGGCTGAAGCTTTTGGGCGATAAGGCGTTTATAATCAATGACGATAAGGCGGCATACAGGAAGATTGACGGTAAGTATTATATCTTTGGCACGCCGTTTTCGGGTAAAAACGATATCAACGTCAACACCTCTGCCGAGCTTGGCGCAATCTGCTTTATTGAGCAAAGCCCGACAAATTCGATAGAACGTGTTGATCCCGATGATGCGCTCAGTCCTCTTATTTCACAGACGATACGACCGGCAAACCCCGAGAGAATGATTCTTCTTTGCGACTTTCTCAATGAACTGCTTGCCGAAGTCCCTATTTACAGACTTAAATGTAATATAAGTCTTGAAGCGGCAGAGCTTTCATACAGAACAATGAGTCAAAGACTGTTGTGATGAAAAAGGATAGATGATTTTGAAAGACAAAAAACCAAAAGGTCAAGCTTGTAAAAACGGCGGCGATATTTCTGCTCTTAAATGGATAATTAAGACATCAAAAGGCAGTTGGCTTTTTGTCTTTTTGTATGCTGTTTTAAGCGCCGCACTTGCATATTTCGGAATATTGACCGCATATGGCACTAAGGATATCGTAAACGGTGCAACAGGTGCGGATTTTGAACTGCTCAAACACGGTGCGATTTATCTTTTGATTCTCGTTCTTATACAAATCACACTGAAAATTTTTAACAGCAATATGTATGAGCGTGCCCGTGCAAAAATCGAGATAAAAATCAGAACAAGTGTTTTTGAATCCATAATGAAAAAGGATTATTCCGAGATTTCAAAGCACCATAGCGGAGATCTGCTTAACCGTTTGACCTCCGACGTCCAAACGATTTGTGACGGAGTTACGGGCTTGGTGCCAAATGTTGTTTCGCTTTTGACAAAGCTTATTTCGGCAGTGATAATAATGATAGGTCTCGACTGGATTTTTGCTGTGATTTTTCTTGCAGGAGGCGGACTGATCGCGCTGACGACCGCTTTTTTCAGAAACTATTTAAAGGGAATTCACAAAAAAGCACAGGATGCTGACGGAAAGGTTCGCTCATTCTTTCAGGAGTCAATAGCGAGTTTGCTTGTAATTAAGGTATTCAACGCTTACAAACAGGTTGCCGATAAGGCGCGTAAGCTCCAGGCGGATAATTACGGAATACGCATTAAAAGAGCAACGATAAGCATATTTGCAAACACGGGAATTCAGATGGCGTTCAGCCTCGGATATCTTTTTGCAATGGTGCTGGGCGGATTTCGTGTGTATCAGGGAACAATCGATATAGGTGAGTTGACGGCTATTCTGCAGCTCGTCAATCAGATTCAGTCGCCGCTTTCTGCTTTGGCAGGCGTAATTCCGACATATTATTCGATTATAGCGTCAGCGGAAAGAATAATCGAGATTGAGAATTACGATGATGAGCTTGATGCCGACGAGGATATCGGTGACCGCTATGAATATTATGAAAAGCTGAAATCAATTGAATTTGATTCGATAACATTCAAATATAACAGGGATTATGTCTTTGAGGACGCGAGCGCTACAATCAACAAGGGCGATTTCGCGGCTATAACAGGAATTTCGGGAATAGGCAAGAGCACCTTACTCAAGCTTCTTTTGGGCGTTATGTCGCCGGAAAAAGGAACGATAAGGGTCGTTACCGATGACTCCGAAAGAACAGTTGACAGAAATACGAGAAAGCTGTTTTCCTATGTTCCGCAAGGCAATATGCTGCTTTCGGGCACGTTGAGAGAAAATATCACCTTTATGTGTGACGAAAAAAGCGACGAAGAAATCAAACGTGCGGTTCAATTGAGCTGCTCCGACGAATTTGTTTCGCAGCTTCCCGAAGGAACGGAAACGGTGGTAGGTGAGAGAGGACTCGGACTTTCCGAAGGTCAGATACAGCGCATTGCAATTGCGAGAGCAATTCTATATGACGCACCCATTCTTTTGCTTGACGAGGCAACATCTGCACTCGACGAAGCAACGGAGGAACGCCTGCTTAAAAATCTCAGAGGTCTTGAAAACAGAACATGTATTATAATAACTCATAAGCCTGCCGCTCTGAATGTTTGCAACAAGGAAGTAAGAATAGAGGACAGGAAGATTTGCATTACGGAAACCCCCGGAGGTAAAAGCGATGAAAATTAAAGAGGGCTACAGAATAAGAAAGGTCGGCAGCAAGAGTGTTGTTGTTGCACCCGGCGGAATAAATTTTACAGGTTTGATTACTGTTAATGAGACCGGCACTTTTATATGGGGCATGCTCGAAAAGGGCGCGGAAACCGAGGAAATCGTTTCTGAGCTTGCAAAGGAATGCAAGGTTCAGCCCGATGATATTAGATTTGATGTTACGGAATTTATTGAAGCCTTAAAAGGAGCCGATATACTTGAGTGAGAAAATAAGCCTTAACGATATGGCACCCGTTATTCGCGACGCGCTTGACAGTAACGGTGAGGTCTCTTTCGTCTCGGCGGGTCGCAGTATGCTGCCGCTTATCAGGGACAGAAAGGATACGATTACGCTGATTAAGCCGAGAAAGGCAATTAAACCGAATGACATTGTTTTTTATCAGCGGGATAACGGCCGATTTGTGCTTCACCGTGTTATGTTTATCAATTCGGGAACATATGTTATGCGCGGAGACAATCAATGGGACAATGAATATAATATTCGTAACGACCAGATAATCGGTGTTCTGAAAAGCTTTGAGCGGAACGGCAAGGTGCATAATGTAACCGATCGCGATTATCTGATGTATGTTAAATTTTTGCCTGCTATTCGCCTTTTAAGAAAAACTTATTACGGATTCAAAAGCAAGGTTTATAAATTTGTAAAATATCTTTTGAAAAGATAAATAAATAGATTCGGGAGAAATACAATTGATCAGCACAGTTAATGTTAGCTTGCAGTACGGCGGCAGAGAGCTTTTTAAGGGAGCGGATCTGAAATTTACCGACGGTAACTGCTACGGACTTATCGGCGCAAACGGCGCCGGAAAATCGACTTTTTTGAAAATCCTTTCGGGCGAGATCGAACCGAACAAGGGCGAGGTCATTATCACCCCGGGTGAAAGAATGTCCGTCCTGAGACAGGATCACTTTGCCTTTGATGAGTACGACGTTATTCGCACGGTGCTCATGGGAAATCCTCACCTTTGCGAAATAATGGATGAAAAGGAAGCCCTCTACATGAAAGAGGACTTCTCGGAGGAGGACGGCATCAAAGTCAGTGAGCTTGAGGAAGAGTTTGCCGAGATGGGCGGCTGGAGCGCAGAGAGCGATGCGGAAATCCTTCTCAACGGACTCGGAGTTACAAATGAATTTCACTATGCCAAGATGAGTGAGCTTGATAACGATATCAAGGTCAAGGTTCTTCTTGCACAGGCTCTTTTCGGAAACCCCGATATTCTTCTGATGGACGAGCCGACCAATCACCTTGATGTTGCGGCTATTCGATGGCTTGAGGATTTCCTTATCGACCTTGAAAGCACGGTTATCGTTGTTTCGCATGACCGACATTTCCTCAACAAGGTTTGCACACATATTGTCGATATAGACTTCGGTAAGATTGAAATGTATGTCGGCAACTATGACTTCTGGTATGACTACACCCAGATTGCACAGCGTCAGCTCAGAGAGCAGAACAAAAAGGCTGAACAGAAGAAAAAGGAATTGCAGGAATTTATTGCACGATTCAGCGCAAACGCTTCAAAATCAAAGCAGGCAACGAGCCGCAAGAAGCTTCTTGATGAGCTTAATATTGAGGATATGCCGGTTTCGTCACGCCGTTTTCCTTTTGTTTCATTTAAACCGGACCGTGAGGTGGGCAATGAGCTGCTTACTGTTACGGGAATCAGCAAAACAATCGGAGACAGAAAAGTTCTTGACAATGTTTCGTTTACAATAAAGCCCCGTGAAAAGGTTGCTTTTGTCGGCACGGACGGACTTGCAAAAACAACACTTTTCAAAATTCTTGTCGGTGAGCTTGAACCCGACGAGGGTACTTTTAAGTGGGGATGCTTATGACAGGGATGTTGATGGTCAAAGTGAACGCTGCATTTGCCGACTCT
>ERZ772831.3378-NODE-3378-length-11466-cov-12.679344_pt1 | contig 11466 bp, 10 predicted proteins | sample MGYA00580858_ERZ772831 | MGnify/ENA primary metagenome ERZ772831 (study PRJEB29015, sample SAMEA2737694) | human gut metagenome | biome: human gut; feature: human-associated habitat; material: faeces | place: China | collected 2012 ... | reverse complement strand
TCTGAACAACCCCTGATTCAAGTCAAAATTTGCACCGCAGTAGACAAAGAAAAAGCGAGAGTATTATTAGATCACTCTCGCCTTTTTTATCATTTGATCTCTTGTCTTAGTAGAGCCACATCTTTTTGATGATCTTGCGGCTTGATCTGAGCCAATACTTTTTCTTCAACCGGTTGAGTCCAGTATATTTTCAAGGAGTTTCTTGCTCGTGTAATAGCGGTGTAGAAGATACTATGAGTAATCAACTCATCAATTTCATCAGTTATGATGATCTTGACATGATCATACTCAAGACCTTGGGCTTTATGAATAGATACTGCATAGGCAATTTGGAAAGGAACAATGGCTTTTGAAGGTCCTTCGTCATCTTCGTCTGTGGTCTTATTTTTATTAACGACAAAACGAATGATAGAGTTACCGTTAGCGGCAGTTCCAACTATGGTAAAATCCATATCCTTCATATCCATGTCTATGAGTGGTCGATCTATTTCTATATCAAACTGTATTCCTTCTGTAGCTTTCCCCTCGTTCAGCAAAAGAAAATCGACAATATGACCGGTCATATTGTTATGAATCACGGGAAGCTGTTCTTCTGTACGAGTGAAAAACTTGTCCGACGCATCGTTGAATAAGATAGGGTCGCCTACTTTATAACGTTGTATTCCTCGCCATATTGCCTTGCCTGTATTGCTTTCTTGTAGGAAATGGTTAATATTGTTTATGCCATACAGACCACCATAATTGAGACATAAAACGACCTCACCTTCTCTAGCCGGAGCAAAGATTGATTTGTCCAAATCGGTAGAGTAACCATAAGTTTGAAGAAGATAATAAATATCTCCATTCATTTTTCTGACATCGTTCCAAACATTCAATAGAGCACCGGATTCGCTTCTGTAAGGTGTTGTGAGTTCACATACTGCAGTTTGAGGAAGGAAGAACCGTACTGCATCAAACCAATTTCCGAATTCTATTGACTCAATCTGGTAGGTGTCGCCAACCAACACGAGCAACTCGAAGTTTGCTCGTTCAAGGACTTCTCTCATATCTTGATTGTTTACCGTACTACACTCATCAATTATTAGTATATCAAAGGTTGTCTTGCCCTTATATTTGTTGCTTGTGAACTTTGATATGGTCATAAAAGTACTGTTTGCAGATGCGGTAACTTTTCTTCTCATATTGTTTACAGCAGGATTGGTTTGAGCTAAATAAAGTCTTGATTTGCTCGCAAACATGTTCGATATATGATTAATCAAGTATGATTTTCCGGTACCGGCAGAGCCATATATGAGAGCAACTTTCGAGTGAGAAAACATGTTGAGTAGAGCAGCTTTTTTCTCATCACTATTGACTTGATTGGTTGTCTGCATCCAATAGTTTGCCATGTTGGTATAATTGTCTATACCATTTTGGGTAAGATTCTTTATCGTCCTAATTATAGATACAGTATCTTCCTTGTAATGTTCGATGAAAAGATGATTATATTTTATAACCATTTTGCGAAGTTGTTGTTTCTCCGAATGGTATAGCCGCTGATTGTAAGTGGCAACCAGGGATTCCACATCATCAAAGTTGTCAAGCTTATATTTGCCATCCTCCGTTTTTTCGAGCGGCGTAAATAGAATGTTTTCTCTTTCTGTATTGTTTTGGACGATCCAAGCCAAAAGCTCGTGCTCACGTCCCTTTACATCAAGGCAATCAAACAAATCCGATAAGCTGGGAACGTGATTTTTTAATCCAGAACAGAAAGGCATCTCGTCAAAAGGGATACATTTGTTGTCCAAATAAAGATCAGAAAGATTGCTGTTTTTTCCTACATGTACGTATTTGTTTTCAAAACGATCATAGTACCAGATATCTTTATATTGCTTCCTAAGTACACGATTGGTTAGATGGTGCAACAAGTATCGCAGTATATTGCTTCCGGGTGCGTTTTGTTTTATTATATCGCGACATTTTTCAAGACAATCAAAAAAGTGGATGGCTTTTGTCGAAGGAACAAGTTGGCTTCTGAGTTTAGCAAAGGCCTCATCGGAGAACATTATTACTTCTGATAAGCTGAGGCCTGTTTTAGTAAGGAATTGACTGATATTGCGTTGTTCTGCTGAGCCGTAGTCTCTTAGTGAATTGTCAAGAATTCTATTGAAATTCTTTAACTCACAGGGGCGAATATTAACCTCCCAATCGACAATAACACGAATTGGCATACGCTGATCAAAAATCTCAATGCTATTGTCAGCTATAGCAAACTTGACCGCGTAGTAACTGGTAATTTCCATGTCTGTAAAAGCAATGATGCTGTCGGTTTTACTTGCATTGTCATTTGCAGGGACAAATGCAACTTCGTAATATATTTTGTTATTGATGAAAAATGGTTTGATTTTTTGAACGTAAAACCTATCGTAACGGAATCCGCCATGAATAGGAGCATTATACCTATCAACTACGGTAGCAATTTTAGTATAGTATTCTGTGAGTTCATCATTAGTGTCTAAAGGGAATTGTTCTAGGTTTTCGAGTACCACCATAGAGTATTTGTCATATAGAAATTTCCTGATTCGGAACAAATATTCATAGTATCTTATCATGAGTCTCTCGGCATTGTGTTCTTTGAGCACACGATGAGATGATGATACTTGAAGGAAGTGGTGAAATCTAGATAAGTGTATTAACTGCGGCTCGTTTTTTACGTACTTAACCGCGGCTTTTAGATTCTCGTGAGTGTCTTCAATATCTCCACCGTTAGCATATTCTTTAAGAATGATGTGTTCTACAAAATGGCGCAAAGATTCCAAAACTTCTTGAGAAACCTCTCCGCGTGTTGATTCGCCCAAACGACTGATTTGGCGACAAATAATCTTGTTGCTTTCATAAATTGCCTCATCTACTTTTAACATTCCCGAAATCACGGTTTTGCACCTCCATTATTATATGATTCTATACAAGATGTGAGACTTTGTTGATTATCGCATTTATTATACCATATTTTGCTCAGTATTTCAATGTAACTCCAGGATAGTGTTTTAATTGCACCGCAGTAAACAAAGAAAAAGCGTTTTGCAAGATATATACCTTCCATTTGTGGCGAAAAACCGACAAATACTGAAATCGCAGTATTATTATGCCGAAAGATGTTGATACTCAGAACAAAATGTGGTATAATAATAGAAATGGTAAAATACCAAATTTATAACTGCGTATGAGGTGTAATACAATGGCCGCAAGCTATAAAAAATTATTCAAGCTTTTAATCGACCGTGATATGAAAAAGAAAGAACTCGCTGAAAAAGCCGGCATCAGTATTGCTACTATTACCAAAATGGGCAAAGACGGTGCTGTTGTCAGCAGTGAGGTTCTTGTCAAGATATGCTTAGCCCTTGACTGCACAATGGATGATATTGTTGAAATAATCGAGTAACTAAAGAAAGGTGAATGTTATGCCCTCTTATAGAAAGCCAAATATGGCAAAGCTCAATAGTCAAGTGAGTAAATTAAAGTCTGCGAGCAATCAGTTTGAGCGAAAAGCCAATCAAGCTGTGCGAGAATTAAAAAGTATTGAACGCAAAGCCAAATCGTATCAAAGTAAACTTCGCTCAATGTCCGCACCATCATTATCTACTATACCGTCTCTGTATTTGGGATCAGAATATGACGAAATCAATTCATTCTTATACGATGACTATGATAAGGAGTACGATGTTTTTATTTCGCATGCATCCGAGGACAAAGAAGAAGTGGCTCGTCCCCTTGCGGAGGCATTAAGAAAAAATGGTTTATCTGTGTGGTATGATGAATTCGAATTAAAAATCGGCGATAGCCTACGTAGAAAGATTGATAAAGGCATTGCAAATAGCAATTTTGGGGTTATTGTAATTTCTCGTGACTTCATAAGTAAAGGGTGGACTAACTACGAGCTTGACGGTTTAATCACAAAATCCGTTAATGGAGAACAGACAATGCTGCCGATTTGGCATAATGTTACTAAACGAGAAGTGATTAATTATAGTCCTTCTCTCGCCGATAAACTTGCGCGAAGCACGACGGATTTTACCGTGGAAGAAATTGCAGATGAAATAGCAGATTTGATAAATGAGAGGAAGGGTGCTTAGTAATATGTTGCATGATGGACTGTATGAGCAAATTATCAATAAGGGATTAGAAACAGAGCTCTCCGTTACGGACAAGCTTTCTACTACTGCGCCCATTGATAGTGCTGAAGCGTCCAAAGTGCTGGCAAAATATATTGCCGAAGTTGTAGAAAAATGGCTTGATAATGTTGCTGACAATGGCGGTGACGTGAGCTCACAAGTAGCGCTTGCAAACCGTATTATTTCTACGATCATCACCGAAACAAAAGAAAACGAACTTGATGAAATGACGGTTGCAGAGCGGGCTGAGCAGCTACTCGCACTCTTCGACAAAAAGAACAGCATTTTATCCCTCGATGAAAAGGCAGAGATTATTCGCCCCGAAACATCTATTGCACAAAGCTCGTTATTTACCGGTGCAATCCATGAGCCGCAGATGTTTACCGAGCTCAAGAAGGAAATTATATCCTGTAACCGCATTGATATGCTGGTATCCTTCATTAAATGGAGCGGCCTGCGCTTAATAATGGATGAGCTTACAACCTTTACACAAAACGGCGGAGGGCTCCGCATTATTACAACCTCTTATATGGGAGCGACCGATGTAAAGGCAATCGAAGAACTCCGCAAACTTCCTAATACAAAAATCAAGGTGAGTTATGACACCAAACGCACAAGACTTCATGCGAAAACGTATGTATTCTATCGGGATACCGGTTTTACTACTGCGTACGTTGGTTCATCAAATCTTTCTAATGCTGCCATTTCCAGCGGCCTTGAATGGAACGTAAAGGTTACAAAAAAGGATATGCCGGAAACGATTGACAAAATCGAAGCCACCTTTGAAAGCTATTGGAATTCCAATGAATTTGAATATTACAATGAGGAGCAAAAGGAACGTTTAGCACGTGCACTAAAAGCCGAAAAATACTTTGACAATAATAATGCCGAAGTTTATACGATGGATATCGCGCCATATTCCTATCAGCAAGAAATTCTTGATAAACTGGAAGCAGAGCGCAAGGTTCGCGGCTATCATCGAAACCTTGTTGTTGCCGCCACCGGAACCGGAAAGACAGTAATTTCTGCGCTCGATTACAAGTGCTTCCGCAAGCAAAACCCTGATAAGCCCTGCCGGCTTTTGTTCGTGGCGCATCGTGAAGAAATCCTGAAACAAAGTATGTACACCTTTCGTGCAGTACTGAAAGATGCAAACTTTGGCGAAATGTTTGTAGGCAGCTATAAACCGGAAAGCATAGACAATCTTTTTATATCCATTCAAACCTTCAACTCGCAGAGCTTTACCGAAAAAACAACGTCAGATTTTTATGATTATATTATTGTAGACGAGTTCCACCACGCCGCTGCGCCTACATATCAAAAGCTCTTATCCTATTATAATCCGCAGATTCTTCTCGGTTTGACGGCAACTCCTGAACGTATGGATGGCAAGAGCATTTTGCCGTATTTCAATAATCGTATTGCTGCCGAAATTCGTCTGCCCGAAACGATTGATCGCAAGCTCCTGTGTCCGTTTCAATATTTTGGTGTAACTGATACGGTTGATCTGGATCACTTAAAATGGGCAGCCGGAGGTTATGATAAAGGCGAACTTTCGCGGGTTTATACACTCAGCGGTATGACGGCAAACCGTCGCGCCGACTTGGTGGTTTCTTCATTGCTCAAATATGTTACAGATATTGATGATGTAAAGGGGCTTGGATTTTGCGTAACGGTTGAACATGCAGAATTTATGTCTAATTACTTTAATGGCCGCGGAATTCCGTCGATGTTCCTGACCGGACATTCGCCGGACGAAGAAAGAAAAGAGGCAAAGGCCAGGCTTGTAAAAGGTGAAGTGCGGTTTATCTTCGTCGTTGATATCTACAACGAAGGTGTGGACATCCCTGAAGTCAACACGGTTTTATTCTTGCGTCCAACAGAATCTTTGACAGTGTTTTTACAGCAACTTGGCCGTGGTCTGCGTTTATCTGAAGATAAAGAATGCTTAACCGTGCTTGATTTTATTGGGCAAGCAAATAAAAAGTATAATTTTGAAGATAAGTTTGCAGCTCTACTTTCCAACACCACACGAGGCGTAACACGTGAAATTAAGGATGGGTTTATTTCACTCCCAAAGGGATGCTATGTTCAGCTTGAAAAGAAGGCAGCAAGATATATTCTTGATAACATTCGCGCATCTTATGGGAACAGCGCCGGCCTTGTTGCACGTATAGCAACCTTCGAAGAAGATACCGGCCTAAAACTTACTCTCGAAAACTTTCTTGACCACTATCGTTTGGATCCTCGCTCAATCTATAAATTTGCTTCTTTTTCTCGTCTGTGCGCACGTGCAGATATAATTGATAATTTCGAGGAACCGATTGAAGAGGTAATGTCAAAAGCACTCAGCCGTTTTGCTTTGGCTGATTCAAGACGTTGGATTGTGTTTATGCTGCGTGTTTTGGAAAATATCGACCATTTTGACCTTACAAGACTTTCGGATATAGAAAAGCGTATGCTTCAGATGTCCTATATTACAATGTGGGGAAAAACGATTGAGGATTGGAACGCGGACGAAGTATTCGAAAACTTCAAAATTCTTTCAAATAGCCCGATAATGCTTTCTGAGCTGATTGCATTACTCAAATATAACTACAATCGCATTGATTTTATTGATGAGCCTGTCAGCCTCGGATTTGATTGTCCGCTGGATCTGCATTGTACCTATACGCGCGATCAACTGCTTGTTGCAATGGATTTTATGAAGCCAAGCACTGTTCGCGAAGGTGTGAAATGGTTGCCCGACAAGAAAATTGATGTGTTCTTTATCACATTGAACAAGTCGGATAAAGACTACTCGCCTACAACCATGTATCAGGATTATTCCATCAATGAAACACTGTTCCATTGGCAAAGTCAAAGCACGACTAATGCAGAAGGTAAAGTCGGTCAGCGGTATATCAATCATCGCAAAAACGACAGCAAGGTTCTCTTGTTTGTGCGCGAATTTAAGAATGATGTTTACGGCAACACTGCACCGTACACTTATCTTGGCACTGCAAATTATGTTTCACATAACGGTTCAAAACCGATGAATATTACATGGAGATTAGATGCCCCCATTCCGGCAAAATACCTGAAGAAAACAAACAAATTGGTGGTAGGATAATATGGTTAAAAGTCAGTTGAATCTGACATACGCACTAAAAGATGGCATAATCACCAGCATTTCAAACGTTGAAAGCGGATTAAAATGTGGGTGTGTATGTCCAGCGTGCGATATGCCACTTGTCGCCAAGAAGGGCGAAAAGATGATGCATCACTTTGCACATCATGCAGGGCATAACTGTGAATACGGATATGAATCTTCCCTTCATTTAGCTGCCAAGGATATTCTATCTAAAGCAAAAAAGATTGTAATACCTCCAGTATATGTTAAATTCCCGGATTCCTATAAAAAGGATGAACTAGTTTGTGAAGAAAGAGAAATAAATATTGATAGAGTTGAATTAGAAAAACGCTATAATGATATTATCCCGGACATTGTTATATATGCTGGAGGTAGACAGTTTTTTGTCGAAATATTTGTTACACACTGTATTGATGATGTAAAACTTGAAAAGCTTAAAAAAGCAAACATTTCTACCATTGAAATTGATTTAAGCAAAAAGAATGAGACAATTACTACAGAAGAACTGACAGAACTATTATTAAGCAATAGCAACGAGAAAAAATGGAAATATAATGTTATAGCTCAAAGCTATTTGCAAAAATTCTACAAGGTTTCTGATAAACGAAAGTTAGTGTCTAGAGGATTTGCGGTACACGTTGATAATTGCCCAATAAAATCTCGTGTATGGAAAGGCAAACCTTATGCAAACTTTGTGGATGATTGCTTGTATTGCGAATATTGCATTTTATCAAAAAAAGATGATGAAATGCTTTGTTCAGGAAGGCTTCGCATCGCATCAATAGCGGATTTTGACATTCCTGAAAATCAACGAATTAGAGAAAGCGATAAAAGATTTGACGATTTAAAAGAAAATGCGTTTATTGAAGGAATCTGTCCAAACTGTGGGGGCAAATTAGTAGAACGGCAAAGCAGATACGGAACCTTTTTGGGGTGCAGTAATTATCCTCACTGTAGATTTACAGCATCTCCGGACCCACAAACAGGAGAAATTAAAATGAAAGCATAATTTTTGATCAAAATGGAGTGCTAAAAATGACTGAAGTAGTAGCGGCACTTATATGGCAGGAGAATAAATTTATGATCTGCCAACGTCCGTCGCACAAGGCAAGGGGACTTTTGTGGGAATTTGTTGGCGGTAAGGTAGAACCGGGAGAGACAAAAGAACAGGCGCTTATCCGTGAGTGTCAGGAAGAACTTGCCGTTACCTTGTCGGTGGGCAATGTGTTTATGGATGTTGTTCATGAGTATCCCGATATCACCGTTCACCTAACCTTGTTCAACGCAAAAATCGCCGAAGGTTTGCCGCAGAAGTTAGAACATAACGATATCAAGTGGATTGCGCCGAGCGAGATTTTTAACTATGATTTCTGCCCGGCAGACAAAGAAATATTAAAAAGAATCCTTGAGGTTTACAATGGTTAAAGAGGTAATACACGATCCGATTTTTCTTGGCGTGAAGTCGGAAAAGGCGACAAAAGAAGAATCGCAGGTGGTACAGTACTTGCTGGATACGTTGATTGCCAACGAGGACAGTTGTGTTGGTATGGTAGCAAATATAATTGGCGTACGTAAGCGGGTTATTGTGTTTGATAATGAAGGTACATATATGACTATGTTCAATCCTGAGATTATCAAAAAGTCATGATCGTATGATGCCGAAGAGGTTGTCTTTCTTTGTTGGGCACCACACGAAAATGCAAACGCTATCAGACCATTAAAGTGCAGCGAAAAACCGCCGAATTCCAAACTCGAATCAAAACTTTTACAGGCTGGACGGCGCAAATCATTCAGCACGAAATAGATCATTGCAATGGCGTTTTTTATATAAAGAAAAAAGAAAACATTAATGAAATAATCTTGAAACAGGTCAAAGAGATATGATTACAAGGAGGTTTTTCAATGAGTGATCTTGCGTTATTTGAAAGAAATTTTATAGAACGAACATATCCTAATATTGTTTCCGATATGTCGATTGCTTTTGCTGAATTGGTTGCCAATTCTTGGGATGCAGGCGCCACTCGTGTCGATATAACAATTCCGCAAAAACAAGGTCAGCAGATCATTATTGAGGATAATGGTAGTGGCATGACTGACGAAGAATTTCGTAGTCGGTGGATGGTTATAGCATATAATCGCGTAGATCATCAAGGCGAACATATCGATTTTCTTGCCGCAGATAACACGAAGATTAGAAGAATAGCATATGGTAGAAACGGTGTGGGAAGACATTCTCTCGTTTGCTTTGATGAATATTATGCCATAGAAACTTGGAAAGAAGGATGCTTAAATAGGTATGAAATAGCAGTTTCTGGTGGCAATTCTGCATTCTCTATTGAAAAACATACCCAAAAGCCTAAATCTGGAAGCGGCACAAAAATAATGGTAAACGCTATAAAGCATTTCCCAGATCCCGCTGCGATTAGCAGGACGCTAGGATATAAATTTATGTTTGATCCACAGTTTGAGGTATATGTTAATGGTGCAAAAGTGGAATATCATAGCACATTACGACCGGATAAAGAAACTACTTTGTCTACGCAGTACGGCGAATTGAGTGCGGCAATATATAGGATTCCCGATGGAGAAAAGTCTACATCCAATAATGGTATCGCCATATGGGTGAACGGGAGACTTGTTGGAAAACCTTCTTGGACTGTTGGCGATTATAAAATCGAAGATGCTAGAAGGAAATTTGCCATCAAACATGTGGTTATAGTAAAAGCTGACTTTTTAATTGATGAAATCTCATACGACTGGACGAGTTTTAGAAAAACAGAAAAAGTTCAGGAAGCAAATAAAGTGCTGACTGCATACCTTCGTAAGTATCGAATTGAGTATTATAGAGGTAAAACCACAGAAGTGCGTGATGAAGCGGTCAGGACGAATAAAGAAGTAATTCGAACTCTTTCAATTCCTGCAGTGTATAGCCTTAAGCAGTTCTTCGATACTTATCTTGAACAAAGACCTGAGGTCGAAGCAGATGAACTTAATATTATCGTATCATCTCTCGTGAATGTTTTAAGTAACGAAAGAGGATTATCTTTGTTAGCAAAGCTGTCAGTGATGTCAGATGCTTCTCTTTCCGACTTGGATAAGATACTGGATGAATGGTCAGTTTCTGATATTAAAACCGTTTTAGATGAAATCAATTCGCGGATAGCGGTAATTGATGCGATTCAGAAGTTATGCTCGGATCCCCGGACTGACGAGTTGCATGTGTTGCATCCGTTGATATCTCAGGCGCGTTGGTTATTTGGGATTGAGTATGATAATCCCAACTATACATTTAACCGTAGGCTTTCAACAGTAGTGAAAGAATTACTTGATGGTGAATTAAAAGAGGAGACAACCATCAATTGGAATAAACGTCCTGATTTGGTCTTTGCCTCCGATCATACAGTTTCTGCAACTTGTACAGAGGAAATCGATGATAATGGAATTTCTTGTGTAGATAAAATCCTAATTATCGAATTGAAAAAAGGCGGTTTTCAAATTGGTAAGTCTGAGATTTATCAAGCAGAAGGCTATGTGGAAAGCATATATAAAGGCAATAAATTGAATGCCAAACCGCGAATCAAGGCATATGTGATTGGTGATTCGGTCGATTCGTCAACCAGTATTCACAAGACACAAGAAGATTTTGGAGAAGTATTTGCGTATACCTATGACCAGCTAGTTAGAACTGCTGAAAAGAGACTGTTTCATTTAAAGGCAAAATTAGAAGAGCACTATAACCAGTTTAATAGTGAAGATTATGTTAATACAATTCTGAATGAACCGGAGCAATTGAGGCTAAACAATTTATAAAAATTTCTTCGATTTTCTCTGGACTTCCGCGCCAACCTGTGGTACTGTTGTGTACTGCAAAGGAGGTGCGGATATGGCACAGATGAGTTTAGAAGAATTATACCGCGGAGAAGGTGTGGGAGAGAAGTACGGCATCCTGGGTAAAGTGATGAAAGACTTTTTCCAAAATGGATGTCCGGCGGAATACGACGAGCGGACTTGGCTTGATATGCTGCTTGTAAAACACGCGCTGATTGCAGCAGAGAAAATGAAAAGTGAGGGCGACACGGTGTCGGGTATGACCGATGACGCGCCGCCCTCTTCTTATGTGAGGTGGAATGAAAATGACAACGCTTGAAGATCTGTACTACGGCAATATCGTTCCGCACGAAC
>ERZ772831.3374-NODE-3374-length-11477-cov-3.501313_pt1 | contig 11477 bp, 9 predicted proteins | sample MGYA00580858_ERZ772831 | MGnify/ENA primary metagenome ERZ772831 (study PRJEB29015, sample SAMEA2737694) | human gut metagenome | biome: human gut; feature: human-associated habitat; material: faeces | place: China | collected 2012 ... | reverse complement strand
GGTGAGCGTGTCGATAAGGATGACATCCGTATTGAGGCGAATGGGACGTTGGATGAGTTGAACGCCGAGATCGGCATTGTCCGTACATTGCTGCCTCCCGATCATGAATGGCAGGTGTTGCTGGGTAGGATACAGCGTGAGATGATGGCCGTGATGTCTCATGTGGCGACACCATCGGCGATCCGTGATCAGAATCCGAATCCGCTTCCCGATGATTTGACCGTCTTTTGTGAGTCCCATATCGATGATCTATCCGCCCAGATGGAGGATAACGGGTATTTTATCCTTCCGGGAGGCACACCTGTTTCGGCGCACCTCCAATTGGCCCGTACGATCACCCGCAGGGCCGAACGCCGCTTGTGGACATTGAATCGGAAAGACCCGGTTCCTGCCGGGATCATGGCGTTCGTGAATCGTTTATCGGATCTGTTCTTTACGATGGCACGTTATGACATGTTTCGTCAAGGGAACGCCGAGGAGCGTTGGCAATCCTTCCTGTATAAGCGGAAAAATAAATCCTAGAGGGCGATATCTTGCCATTTGCCTTTCACGAGCTCACGGGTAGACTTGAAGCCGGCTTGCTTTAGCAACTCAAAAACCTCCTTGCGACCGTCGTTCACCAAATCCGGATAATGGCAATCGGAGTTCACCATGACAGGGATATTCATTTCCCGCATCCGTGAGAGATATTCCACACGGGGGTAAAGCTCTTTTTTCTTGGTCCAGTTCTTGGTGTTGACCTCTACCATCAATTCTTTCTCCTGAACCAGATCCAGACAAGCCTCAAAAGGCTTCCGATACCAATCCTCCTCAAAATTGAAGATCTCGTATTTCTGTCCGTTCATATAGATCTTGTCGATATGTCCGACGATATCGATGCCTCCGGCCTCTATCATTTTCATCGTGGTATCGAAGAAACGCTTGACAAGCAACCGGACATCTCCCTCGAAATGCCGCTCCACGGAGTGGGCGTATTCCCTGAATGAGCCGTCTATACAGACCATGTTCTCTTCGACCAGACGCTCTGATACGGGCAGGAAATGGATGGAACCGATCCGGTAGTCCAAGGGCAACTCTTGGAAATAGGGGATCGAGGCGTTATAGGTCTCGTCCAGATAATCAATCTCCAGACCGGCATATATTTCCAGTTGATCGCTGTATTTCTGTTTCAGTCGTTTTATCTCTTGCAGATACTCCGGCATATCGTCTTTAGACATATTCCAGAAAGTCTCGAACGGAAGCGGCGAGTGGGAGGAAAAACCGTACGCACGGAACCCGTGTGTTATGGCGAATCTCACGAAATCCTCCGGAATACTTCTTCCATCACAAAAAGTACAATGACTATGGTAGTTACTGAGTTGCATGATTGTTCTTAGTGATTAAAAAGCCACATCCAGATCATCTTGCCCGGATGTGGCCTTGTATGATGAATGAGAGAGGTGTTATTTGATAACGCCTAGCTCTTTTCCTACCTTGATAAACGCTGCGATAGCCTTGTCCAGATGCTCAGTCTCGTGGCCGGCGGACAATTGTACACGGATACGAGCTTGTCCCTTCGGTACTACCGGGTAATAGAAACCGGTTACGTAAATACCCTCTTCCTGCATCTTGGCGGCGAAATCTTGAGACAACTTAGCGTCGTACAACATAACGGCGCAGATAGCGGATTGAGTCGGCTTGATATCGAAACCGGCTGCCAGCATCTTGTCGCGGAAGTAGCTTACGTTGTTCATTAATTTCGTATGTAAAGCGTCGCTCTCCTTCAACATCTTGAACATCTCCAAGCTTGCGCCTACGATGGCCGGAGCCACGGAGTTAGAGAACAAGTAGGGGCGAGAACGCTGGCGTAACATATCGATAATCTCCTTCTTTCCGGTCGTGAAGCCACCCATGGCGCCACCGAACGCCTTACCCAGCGTACCCGTGAAGACGTCTACACGTCCATAAACATCAAACTGCTCGGCTACGCCATGACCCGTCGGGCCTACGACACCGGCAGAGTGAGACTCGTCCACCATAACCAATGCGTCATATTTCTCGGCAAGCTCGCAAATCTTGTCCATCGGAGCGACATTGCCGTCCATGGAGAACACGCCGTCCGTGGCGATGATACGGTGACGTTGGGCCTGCGCCTCTTGTAGGCAACGCTCCAAGTCCGCCATATCGGCGTTAGCGTAGCGATAACGTTTCGCCTTGCATAAACGAACACCGTCGATGATAGAGGCGTGGTTCAAGGCATCCGAGATGATAGCGTCTTCCTCGCCGAACAATGGCTCGAACAAACCACCGTTAGCGTCGAAACATGCGGCGTAAAGGATCGTGTCCTCAGTCTTGAAATAGTCGGAGATGGCTGCTTCCAATTGCTTGTGCAAATCCTGCGTTCCACAGATGAAACGAACGGACGACATGCCATAACCGTGTGTATCCATGGCTTCTTTCGCGGCCTTGATCAGTCGTTGGTTATCGGACAGGCCAAGATAGTTGTTGGCGCAGAAGTTTAAAACATCACTTCCGGCATTTACTTTGATGTCGGCTCTCTGCGGCGTAGTAATGATACGCTCGTTCTTGTATAAACCAGCGGCTTTGATGCCTTCAAGTTCATTTGTCAAGAATTCTTTAAGTTTTCCGTACATAAAAACTTCGTTTTTTATTAGTATTTAGATGTGAGTAGTAGCTTCGTTGTCAAAGCGACAGACAAAGGTCTGTTTTTTTTTTGAATTTTAATACTAAAAAAGAGAAGAAATTCATGTCTAAACTGTTTTATTCTCTATACCTTTGCCGACGGAAAAAAACTTAAATCTCATTAAACGCGATGAAGAATGTATTAGTAATTGGTTCTACCGGTCAGATCGGATCAGAGTTAACCATGAAATTAAGAAGTATCTACGGTGGGAACATAGTAGCGGGTTATATCCCGGGTGCGGAACCTAAAGGCGAGTTGTTAGAATCGGGACCTTCCGCTATCGTGGATATCACGAACGAGCAGCAGATCGCTGAGACGGTATCAAAATATAATATTGATACGATCTACAACTTGGCGGCTCTTTTGTCGGCTGTAGCAGAGGCTAAACCTCAGTTGGCGTGGAAGATCGGAATGGGGGGCTTGTTCAATGTGCTTGAGGTGGCCCGTGAGATGCACTGCGCCGTATTTACGCCGAGCTCTATTGGCGTTTTCGGTAACAATACCCCGAAAGACAAGACTCCTCAAGATACGATCCGTAATCCTCGTACGATGTACGGCGTGACGAAGGTATCCGGCGAGTTGTTAAGCGATTATTATAATATCCGTTTCGGCGTGGACACACGTTCGGTTCGTTTCCCCGGATTGATCTCTTACGTAACACCTCCGGGTGGTGGTACGACGGATTACGCTGTCGATATTTACTATTCGGCCGCTAAGGGCGAGAAATTCGTTTGCCCGATCGCAGCCGGTACTTTCATGGATATGATGTACATGCCGGACGGCTTGCGTGCCGCTATCGAGATTATGGAGGCGGATTCTACGAAGTTCGTTCATCGCAACTCTTTCAACATTGCGTCGATGAGTTTCGATCCGGAGATCATCTTTAATAATATCAAGAAATATATGCCTGAATTCCAGATGGAGTATGAGGTAGATCCTTTGCGTCAGGCTATCGCCGAGTCGTGGCCGAACTCCTTGGATGATACTTGCGCCCGCCAAGAGTGGGGCTGGAAGCCGGAGTATGATTTGGATGCCATGACAAAAGACATGTTAGCTAAATTGAAAGAACGTTTCAATAAATAAGAGTGATGTTGTAGCCATGATTGTTTGTGGATAGAGGGGCCGGGGTATCATCGGGGGGGATGATCCCCGGCCTTGTTTTTTAACGCTGCTATTTCAATAAATCCGGCCGGAGGCGTGCCGTACGCTCTTGTGCTTGTTGCAAGCGCCATTCTTCGATCTTGCGCTGGTGCCCGGATAATAGTACCTCGGGTACTTTCCAACCTTTGTAATCGGCGGGACGTGTATAAACAGGCGGGGCCAGTAAGTCATCTTGGAAGGAGTCGGAGAGGGCGCTTTGCTCGTCGCCGATCGCTCCCGGTATCAAGCGTACCACGGCGTCGGTTATGATAGCGGCGGCCAGCTCTCCTCCGGTAAGGACATAGTCTCCTACGGATATCTCTTTCGTTATCAAATGCTCACGGATACGATAGTCGATCCCTTTATAGTGCCCGCAGAGGATAATCATATTATTTAGTAAAGACATGCTGTTGGCCATGGGCTGGTTGAGTGTCTCGCCATCCGGGGAGGTATAGATTACCTCGTCATATTCCCGTTCGCTTTTCAACGCTGAGATCGCCCGGTCTATCGGTTCGATCTGCATCACCATTCCGGCTTCTCCTCCGAACGGATAATCATCCACCCGCCTCCATTTATTAGTGGTGTAATCCCGTAGGTTATGTAAATGAATCTCCGCTAATCCTTTATCTTGCGCCCTCTTGACGATAGAGCAATTAATCATCCCCTCGATCATCTCGGGAAGTACGGTAAGTATATCTATACGCATAAAAAATAGTTGTAACGTTAAAACCTCCCGCAAAGGTACATCTTTATTCTGACTCATCGTAAAGTGAGTCTCTATTATCTATGATTCGCGATAGAAAATTAAGAATGAATGAAACGCATGCGTTGGCGCAGTTAAGAGTTCGTAGAAGTTCATGAGGATATTTTTGTATCGTTTGAATTATTATTCGTACTTTTGTCCGTCAATTCGGCGGCTATCAATAGAGGCCGTGTCTTTAGAGAATAAATTTTATAGCGATGAATATATCTTACAATTGGCTGAAAGAGTATCTTGATTTCGATCTGGAGCCAGAAGAAGTTGCTGCGGCGCTTACCTCTATCGGTTTGGAAACCGGTGGAGTAGAGGAAGTTCAAACCATTAAGGGCGGACTTGAGGGACTGGTTATCGGTGAAGTGTTAACTTGTGAGGAACACCCGAATTCTGACCATTTACATATAACGACCGTAAATGTAGGTGGCGAGGCTCCTTTACAAATCGTATGTGGCGCCCCGAACGTGGCTGCCGGACAGAAAGTGGTCGTAGCCGTGAACGGCACGAAACTGTACGACGGTGATGAATGCTTTACGATCAAGAGATCCAAGATCCGTGGCGTTGAGTCCAACGGTATGATTTGCGCCGAGGACGAGATAGGTATCGGTACCGACCATAACGGTATTATCGTACTTCCCGCCGACGCTGTTGTAGGTACGTTAGCTAAAGATTATTATAATGTAAAGAGCGACTACGTGCTGGAGGTGGATATCACCCCGAACCGTGTAGACGCTACTTCCCATTTCGGTGTCGCCCGTGACTTGGCCGCTTATTTGAAGCAAAACGGCAAGCCCGCCGAATTGAGACGTCCTTCGGTAGACGCTTTCAAGATCGACGACGAGACACCGGGCGTAGAGGTCGTGGTAGAGAATACGGAGGCTTGTCCCCGTTATTCCGGTGTTACGATCAAGGGCGTTACGGTGAAGGAGAGCCCGGAGTGGTTACAAAACCGTTTGCGTGTGATCGGCCTTCGTCCCATCAATAACGTAGTGGATATAACGAACTTTATCCTGCATGAGTTAGGGCAGCCTTTACACTCTTTTGACGCGAGTAAGATCAAAGGAAATAAAGTGATTGTCAAGGCGGCCGAGGCTGGTACGAAATTCGTCACGTTGGATGGCGTGGAGCGTACGTTGACCGATCGTGACTTGATGATTTGTAACGTCGAGGAACCGATGTGTATCGGTGGCGTGTTCGGCGGTTTGGATTCCGGCGTGACGGAGGAGACCACCGACGTATTCTTGGAATCCGCTTGTTTCCATCCGACGTGGATTCGCAAGACCGCCCGTCGTTTTGGCTTGAATACGGACGCTTCTTTCCGCTTCGAGCGTGGTTTGGATCCGAACAATACGATGTATGTATTGAAACGTGCCGCCTTGTTGATACAAGAGTTGGCGGGAGGTAAGATCACGGGTGCCGTACAGGATGTTTATCCTACCGTGGCGGAACCGTATACGGTTGAGGTGACTTACGAGAAGATCAATACGTTGATCGGTAAGGATATTCCGGTAGAAACCGTGAAAAGTATCTTGGCAAGCCTTGAGATGGAGATCGTATCCGAGACTGCCGAGGGCTTGACTTTGCATGTTCCCGTATATCGTATCGATGTGCAGCGTGATGTAGACGTGATCGAGGACATTCTTCGTATCTACGGATATAATAACGTGGAGTTCAGCGATAACGTGAAGTCCAATTTAAGTTACCAGACTCCTACGGATCGTAGCTGGAAATTGCAGAACTTGATCTCGGAGCAACTTTGCGGTTGTGGTTTCAACGAGATCATGAACAATTCCTTGACACGCTCCGCTTATTATACGGATCTGTCTGTTTATCCGGAAGCGCATTGTGTCATGTTGATGAACCCGTTAAGCGCTGATTTGAACTGCATGCGTCAGACCTTGTTGTTCGGAGGCTTGGAGAGCATCGAGCATAACATGAAGCGTAAGAATGGCAATGTCCGTTTCTATGAGTTCGGTAATTGCTATGATTATAATATCGATAACAAGAAGGAAGATGAGACCTTGGCGCAGTTCAGCGAGGATTACCGTCTAGGCATCTGGGTAGCCGGCAACCGGGTGGAGAACAACTGGGCGCATCCGGACGAGAAATCTTCCGTTTATGAGTTGAAGGCTTACGTAGAGAATATCTTAGCCCGCTTGGGCGTGGATATGAAACGGGTTATTTTCGGTAACTTGACGAATGATATCTATTCTTCGGGCCTAAGTATCACGACCGGTTCCGGACGTCAATTGGGTACGATGGGTATCGTAAGCAAGAAACTTCGTAAGATGCTGGATATCGATATGGAGGTTTATTACGCTGAGTTGTCGTGGACCCAATTGATGAAGGAGATCAAGAAGGCGAAAGTAACCTTCTCCGAGATTTCCAAGTTCCCGGCCGTTAAACGTGACTTGGCGTTGTTGCTTGATAAGAGCGTACAGTTTAGCGAGGTCGAGAAAATCGCTAAGGATAGCGATCGCAAGCTATTGAAGGAAGTATCTCTGTTCGACGTTTACGAGGGCAAGAACCTTCCGGCGGGCAAGAAGTCGTATGCCGTAAGCTTCTTCATGCAAGATGAGAGCAAGACTTTGAACGATAAGCAGATCGACGCTATCATGAAGAAGATCCAGACGAATCTGGAACAAAAGCTAGGTGCTCAATTGAGATAAGAATTTAATTACATAAAATAAAGATAAACTGATAAACATATGGGAAGAGCGTTTGAGTTTCGTAAAGCGAGAAAGTTTAAGCGTTGGGGCAATATGGCCCGTGTATTCACGAAGTTAGGTAAGGAAATCACGATCGCGGCAAAACAAGGTGGGCCGGAGCCCGAGAATAATCCTCGTTTACGTGTGTTGATGCAGAACGCCAAAAAGGAGAATATGCCGAAGGAGAACGTGGAGCGTGCCATTAAACGTGCCGTATCCAAGGATTTCACGGATTATAAGGAGATGAACTATGAGGGATATGGTCCTTTCGGTATCGCTATCTTCGTTGAGACCGCTACGGATAATACGACTCGTACGGTAGCCAACGTTCGTAGTTATTTCAATAAGAACGGTGGTTCTCTGGGAACATCCGGTAGCTTGGAGTTCTTGTTCGATCATAAATGCGTATTCCATATCGCTAAAAAAGAGGATCTTTCTTTAGAAGACCTAGAGTTGGAGTTGATCGACTTCGGTGTAGATGAGGTTGAGGAAGACGAGGACGAGGTTGTTCTTTATGGTGAGTTTGCGCAGAATTCGGCGATCCAGAAATATTTGGAGGAGAATGGTTTCGAGATCTTGAGTAGTGAGTTCGTACGTATTCCGAACGATTTGAAGGAGGTTACTCCGGAACAGCGTGAGTCTATCGAGAAGATTATCGAGAAATTAGAGGAAGACGAAGACGTTCAAAACGTATTCCATAATATGAAGGAAGACGATTCTGAGGAGGAATAACGTACGCTTATACGTAAAATAGTATACTTTATCCGTAAAAAAGCGACATCGAGGCAAATTCGATGTCGCTTTTTTTTTTTTCAACGAATGTTTCATGTTTTTTATTTATTTTTGTGAGTCTAGGGTGAATAACAATTTAACTTATATGGTGAAAATGAAAAGACTATTTCTTCTTTGCGCGTTCGTGAGCATGTTTGCGACGTGTAATTTTATCTCAGCTCAAAAGGAGTTAGGGATTTTCAATTCTGTTTCGGCAGGAGTGGGTGTTGGTTTGACGGGTGTAGATGTGGAAGTCGCTACTCCTATTACGCCTTATCTGGCGTTGAGAGGTGGTCTTACCTTTATGCCGGGTTTCAGCATTAATACGGACGTGGATGTAGATGTTAACGATCCGCAAGCGGGTGTGTATAATGATACATACTCCATGGATGTCAAAGGCAGCTTGAAACGTACTTCCGGACAGTTGTTGGTGAATGTTTACCCGTTTCCTCACGCTTCTTCGTTCTTCGTTGCGGCCGGCGCCTATTTCGGTGGTTCTTCCTTGGTGAAGATAGAAGGGCATAGTGATAAGCTGAAAGACCTGATCGCCCAAGGAGAAAGTGCGGGCATAGTTATCGGTGATTATACGATTCCGGTGGATAATAACGGTAATGTATCCGGTGGATTGAAAGTGTCCGGTTTTCGTCCTTATCTAGGTCTTGGATTCGGTCGTGCGGTTCCTAAGAAACGGGTTGGCGTGATGTTTGAGCTGGGTGTGCAATTCCATGGCAAACCGGAGGTGTATACGGATTCAGGGGATGTAAAGGACTTGTTGAATGAGATAGACGAGGATGATACCTTTACGAAGATCATGGACAAGCTAACGGTTTATCCGGTCATGAAGATTCGTATTTGCGGAAGAATATTTTGATTGTCAAAGATAGTATAAGCTAAGAGTGGCGTTAATAATACGATGCCACTCTTTTTTTATGGCTAAACTTTCATTTATTTTGTTTATTTTTGCGCGCTGTTAGGGTCATAATTTTGATAAAAATAACTTTATATGAAAAACAAACATTTAGTGATGCTATTGCTATCATCTTGCTGTTTAGCGGCATGTGTGGATAGTAAGTATGATTTAAGCGATGTCAATACGGACGATGCGGTAATGGGTGAGTCTTGGGTAGCTCCCCTCGGTACGGGTTATGTAACGTCGGATGACGTTGTGAATGTAGAGAAAGTCCCTTCCATTCGGGAAGTCGACGGGGCTTACGTCATGATCTATGATGGAGAGATGAAGATTAAGGGGAAAAGCTTACGGGCCGCCTCTGATAAAGTGGAGATCGCCTCGGAAGATATAACGACTGGAGATATCGATGGCTTGTTCGATGGCGATTTCGTTTTGGCGTTAACGAACCCCCACATTACGTTAAAGTCGAATGTAAAGAATGCCTCTTTGGATTGTAGCTTGTCTATCGAGGCTGAGAACACAAGTAAAAAGGAGGCTACTTCCTCTGATTTTACCTTGTCAACGGTGTCTCCTAATATTTGGATCGGCCCTCTTGATCCGAAGACGGATGCTTTTAAGTTTGTCAAGAACGAGAAGTTACCGGGAATCGTACAGATTGTTCCTCAAAAAATACATTTGTCTTTGTCCGCTGATAGCAAACAATGGACGAACGCTCCTGCGGATGCCTTGAGTGAGTTACGTTATGCGGTAGAGCTTCCGTTGACTCCGGCACCGGAATTTAGCGCCGTATCCGTCGAGCGGATCGAGGACGCTTTTGATGAGGATTTCGTAGACTATATTTTCTCGGACGGAAGCGCGAGGATCTATGGAGAGGTTACGAACGAGATGCCGTTCGATATGTCTATCGAGATGGTGATCATGGATGAGAACAATGTACCGGTAGATATCCAATTCCCGGCACAAGAGGTAAAAGGACAATCTGGAGAGGTTATCTTCGAGATCACGAAGGAGGATATGCCGAAAATGAAGGATGCACGTCATATAGACCTAAATTTACATTTAACGGGTAGAGATCAAGGCGAGGCTTTGAAGAAAGGCCAGAAAACGACCTTCAACTTGAAACTTAAGAAAGAAGGTGGTATCTCCATTTGATCCCAGTACTAACCATTTAAATTACGAAAAAGAAAGATGAATACTATATATAATATGTATAAGAGAGGTCTGTGTGCTTTATGTTTATTGACCACTGTGGGAATGTCGGTATCCGCCCAGCAAATACGAACTTCTTACTTCATGCAATCTTCTACGGCACGCACGACGATGAATCCGGCGTATCGTCCCGAGAGAGGCTATGTCTCCATTCCGGTATTAGGTGCGGTTGGCGCTTCGTATGGTACGAACGGAATAGCTGTGGATAATTTTATTTATCCGAAGAATGGTGAGACCGTTACGTTCATGGATAACTCCGTGAATACCGAGTCTTTCCTGAATGGCTTGAAGGATGAGAATCAGGTAAACATGGATTTTGGCACGCAGGTTCTATCCGGTGGCTGGTACGCCGGCAAGGGATTCTGGACGGTTGATGTTTCTATCAAGGGCTTGGCGAATATTCGTGCTCCGAAGACATTGTTCGAGTTCATGAAAAAGGGTAATGGATCTCAGAGTACCTATGATATTCGTAATATCAGGGCGTACGCCGAGGCTTATTTGGAGACAGGTGTAGGATATTCTCGTCCTATCACGGATAAGTTGACAGTCGGAGGTAAGGTTAAATTGTTATGGGGCGTAGGTTCTATGGACGCTACGATCGATCAGATGCATGCTGAGATGGGAGAGACTAGCTGGAAAGTTACCTCTACCGGTACCTTGCAGACGAATATGAAAGGCTTGGTCCCGGAAATGGAAGTAGACGAGCAAGGCCGTGATTATTATAATAGCTTTGATTTCGATTCTCCGGGTCTTAGCGGTTTCGGTATGGGAGTGGACTTGGGTGCTACGTACCAATTGACCGAGAATATCATGTTGTCCGCCGCTGTCCTTGATTTAGGTTTTATCAGTTGGAGCAAAGGAGGGAGCACGGTAGGTAAGTTGGATGGAACTTTCGACTTTAACGGCTTTGATCTGGCTATCGGCGAGAATAACGGTGATATACCGAGCATGGGCGATCAGTTTGACGCTATCAAGGAAGATTTCGAGAACTTGCTTCATTTCAAGAAAGAGGGTGAGTCCGGAAGCACTACCCGTCTTCGTTCGACAATCAATATCGGTGGCGAGTACCGTTTGCTGGAAAACAAGTTAGGTATCGGCTTATTGTCAAGCACTCGTCTTTATTCCCCGAAAGCCTATACGGAACTGACATTGTCCGGTAATTACCGTCCGGTGAAATGGTTTGAGGCTACGCTGAGCTACTCATTTATCCATAGTAAGTTCAAGACGTATGGTATCGCCTTGAATTTCTCACCGTCTTGGATCAATTTCTTTATTGGATCGGATTATATGTTGACAAAGGTA
>ERZ772831.3371-NODE-3371-length-11484-cov-3.792983_pt1 | contig 11484 bp, 6 predicted proteins | sample MGYA00580858_ERZ772831 | MGnify/ENA primary metagenome ERZ772831 (study PRJEB29015, sample SAMEA2737694) | human gut metagenome | biome: human gut; feature: human-associated habitat; material: faeces | place: China | collected 2012 ... | reverse complement strand
CCCTGAGCAAGAAGCTCAGCGATCAGGCGGGCGAAGTATTTGACACCCTGTCCAAGAAGTTCAATGTGGACTTTGACGACGCCGGTTCCATTGGTAAGCGCTATCGCCGCCAGGACGAGATCGGCACCCCCTATTGCATTACCTATGACTTTGATTCCGTAGAGGACGGTTGTGTCACTGTGCGTGACCGCGACACCATGGAGCAGGTGCGCCTGCCCATCAGCGAGCTGACCGCCTTTATTGAGAGCAAGCTGGAATTCTAAGTAAAAGCGAAAGGCATTTCTTATGGAATTGAACCGCAAGCAAATTAAATCCCAGGCGCGCATACTGGTGCAGAACAAATGGGGCTCCCTGTTTGTGATCACCTTTGTGGTGATGGTGCTCACCGGTATGGGTATGTTTAATAACTCCCAGATTGATCTGGTCAAGCAGATCTCTAATTATAATCATGCCAGCGACTATGGCAGCTGGGATAATCGTGAGGATAACCCGCTGGAGGAGTTTGATTTCGACGATCAGGACGAGGACGACAACCCGCTGGAGGAATTTGACGGCACCGGCGCCATTACCCCGGTTGCGACCAGTAACAATACGGCAGAGACGATGTCCGTTGCGGCGCTGGCCGGGTTCGGTGCGCTGTTCAGCTTGGCAGCTTTGTTGCTGTCGCCCTTGAATGTGACCCTGGACGGCTACTATGTGTACTTTGTGCGCACGGCGCCGCCGGTACGCCTGGGTGCGGACCTGGGCCAGGTGTTTAAGAACACCTTTAACAAGCACTATTCCGGGCGGTTGCTGTTGGTGATCTTAGGTGGTTTGTTCACTTTCCTGTGGTCGCTGCTGTTGATTATCCCCGGCATTGTGTACAGTTACGGTATTTATTTTGCCAACGAGCTGATGGTGGATAACCCCAACCTGTCACCGATGGAAGCGCTGAAGCTTAGCCGTCGTATGGTAGACGGTCACCGTGGCGAGCTGTTCCGTCTGGATCTGAGCTTTATTCTGTGGTGGTTGCTGATGGCGTGCACCGCCGGGATTGCCGGCATTTATGTGCTGCCCTATTACAAGACCACCCGGGCGCTGTATTATCAGAATTTCCGTATGCGCGCCCTGGCCACCGGTCAGCTGACGGAGGATGGCTTTCTCAGCGAGGCGGAGCGTATGGCCAAGTATGGCGCTTATGGCGCCTATACAGCTCCCCGCCGGGAGCAGCAGCCCATGAACGGCCAGTATAATCCGTATACCCCGCCTATGGCAGACGATTTTCGGTCTTATGAGCAGTGCGGCTACGGCGGCACCCAGCAGGGAACAAATCCACCGGAGCAGCCCCAGGCACCCGGTGCCCCCACTGCCGATGGGCAGCAGCCCACCCAACAGCCGCCGGTGTGGAATCAAACCCCGCCTGCGGAGCCTACCGATGGCACGGACGAATAAGTATAATTGTATAAAACAAAAGAGCACCCACCGGGTGCTCTTTTTTGATAGAGTTGCATAACCGTATTTTGTTGGCCTCGTAGGGACGGCGGGTTGCTCTCTACGAAAAAATGAAATAACCGTATTGCCTTCCTTACTCCACCCGCTTGCCGTTTTTGAAGGCGTAGTTGATGGTGCCGTCCGGAGTTACCAGGCCGGTGACCTTGCCACTCCAGCATTTGGGCAGGGCACCGCCAATGAGCATTTCTGCAATGCCGGCGGTTACGCCAAAGTTGCCGTCGATCTGGAACGGCGGGTGGGCGTCCAGCAAATTGGGATAGGAGCCGCCGCCCCGCACCCGGATCAGTGCCTTGGGGTTAATGGGGCGCAGCTGATTTTCGATCAGCCGCAGGGCGTTCTCGCCGTCGCCCAGCCGTGCCCACAGGCACACCTTCCCCCCCAGGGACCAGCCGGTGCCGCCAAAGCCCCGCTTTAGCAGGGACTGTTTGGCTGCCGCTTGCAGCGCGTCGCTTTGCACCCGGTGAGAGGGGTAAATGCAGTACAGGTGGCTCACATGGCGGTGCTCCACCTCGGTCTCTTGGTAATTTTCCGCCCATTCCGGTACCCGGCCGTCCGGCGCGGGGGCTACCTGGTCAATGACCGGTGCGTCCAGCCCCAGCGCTTTGCAGTTCTCCATAAAATCGTGGAGAATTTCCCGATCCATGGAGGGCATATAGGTCACGGCGCTGCGCTGCCCGTTGTCCGTGAATGTATTTTCCGGGCTGATGGAGGGGCAGGTGACCGGTTGACCGTTGTGCACCGTCATACTTGAATGAAAGAATGCCAGCGCGCCGGCGAACATGCCTTTCAGCTTTTCGTCAAAGGCCGGATCCTTTTGGTACAGGCTGTGGGTGTATAGTTGGTTCAGAATCCAGGCGCCGCTCATAAACCAAACGGCGTAGCAGCTGGAGTCGCCGTCGCCGTCCGGGAACCCGGCCGGGTAGGTGGCGCCCCAAATATCGCTGTTGTGGCAGGCGCACCAGCCATCGGCGTCAAAGTACGCCTTGGCGGTGGATGCGCCGTTTGCCGCCAGCTTTTCCGCAAAGTCCACCAGCGGCGTGAAACATTCGCCCAGCCCTACTGCGTCTGTGGGCCAGTAGTTCATCTCGGTGTTAATATTGGTGGTGTAGCTGGAGGACCAGGGCGCGCGCACCTGCTCGTTCCAGATCCCTTGCAGGGTCATGGCGTTGGTGCCCGGCCGAGAGCCGGAGACCGTCAGGTACCGCCCGTACTGGAACAGCAGGGCGATTAGGCTTTGGTCGCTTTTGTCCTTTTGCATGCGTTTTAGCCGCACATCGGTGGGCAGGCTGTCGTCGCCCCCCTCCAACTCCAGAGTCATCCGATCCATCAGAGCGGAGAAGTCCGCAATGTGGGCGGCCAACAGTGTGGGGTAGTCTGCCGCACCGTCAAAGTAGGCCAGCATACGAGCCTTTTCGTCTGCGGTGGGCATGGAGCGGAAGTCCACATAAGAGGTGGCCATGGACAGCAGCAGCGTTACTTCCTTGCGGTTCTCAATCCGCAGGCTGTCGCCGGTGCAGGTCACTTGGCCGTCTGCCCGCAGCCCGGCGCAAAAGCGCATACCCCGGCTGCCCTGTACCACCGTCTCTCCCTTATTATAGTAGGGGGGCATACACACCTCCGGCGCTTGGCCGGTGAGCAGCAGGGTGCCGTCCTGCGCGGTAACGGTGCTTTGCAGCAGGCTGTCCAGTCGGCATGTGGCGCTAAAGGGCCGATCGCTCTCTATATGCACCACCACCAGCTGGGCGGGGTGGGAGACAAACACCGTCTGGGTCAAGCCGTCCGCTCGGGTCACCGCCACGCCGGTGCGCAGGTCCAGGGTGCGGCTGTAATTCTTTTTGTACGCCCGGTCGTAGTCAATGCGCAGATTGCCCAGGGGCAGGTACGCCTCGCTCCAGTGGCCGTGCATATCCCGGTTGAGAATGTCCTTGGCTTTGGCGTAGTCCTTGGCAAAGATGGCCTCCCGGCAAGCAGCCAGGTACTTGTGGGCGTCTGCCTTGTTTTGATCCTTGGGGTAACCGGACCACAGGCTGTCCTCGTTTAGCGACAGGCGCTCCCGGCGCAGGTTGCCGTAGGTCATTATCCCCAGCCGTCCGTTGCCCAAGGGCAGCGCCTGCTCAAAGCACTTGGCCGGCTTGGTATAGTACAGTTGGTTTTTCAAATCAACACCTCCGTTGTCTTTCTCTATTGTACTGGATATAAAAGGGGATTGCAACAGGATTTGTTATTTGGTGATCCTTATGCGGCCCGATGTGGGCATCGGGCCCTACGATCATTCTTAATAAACGCAAGCCCCACATTGCACTGTTATATATCGTAGGGGCGGCAATCTGCCGCCCGCCATCTTATTTACCTAAATACAAAAAAGCATTGCAATTCAAAAACAAAAGGACTACAATAGGGTGCGAAATAGATGAAAAGGAGCGAGCAGAATGAAAAGAAGACCGGTGCCTATTCACGAAACAGGCTATATCTGCGCCTCTCTGGCTATGGTCAGCGGCTTTTTGGAGACCTATACTTATTTATTAAAGGGTGGCGTGTTTGCCAATGCCCAAACCGGCAACTTTGCCCTGCTGGGCATGGCCATCGCCCACGGCGATGTGAAGAAGGTGTTTACCTACCTGATCCCCATGTGCTTTTATGTGATCGGCATTGCCATGACGGTGACGATGCCCCGCCTGCTGGATGAGAACAAGCTGCTGCGGTGGGATACAGTGTTCGTGGCGCTGGAGATCGGCCTGCTGTTTGTGGTGGGCTGCCTGCCAAAATCGGTGCCCTTTACCGTGTCCACCGTAACGGTGGCCTTTATCTGCGCCATGCAGTACAATACGTTTAAGCGCACCAACAATATGGCGTTTTCCTCCACCTTTTGTACCAACAATCTGCGCCAGCTGGCGCTGCATTTTCTGGATTATCTGCGCACCAAGGAGCGCCAGAGCCTAAAGAACAGTCTTACCTATATGATGATCAACGGATCCTTTTTGCTGGGGGCAGTGATCGGCACCCTGTGCGCCCGCTGGCTGGGCGATCGGGCCGTGTGGGTGTGCTGCGGCGTTCTGGTGCCGGTGTTGCTGTCGCTGATCTTTGGCAAGCGGGAGGTAGAGAGCGAACTGCTGGCCGAGGAGCGACAGGAACTGGCTGTGGAAGAACGCGCTTTGGAAGAAGAGCAGCGGGAATTGCAGGACGAGGATAAGGGATCGTAAGCAGACAGAGGCATTGTACGCGGCGGATGGTATCCGCTCCTACGGTTATATACATTAGGACAACTTAAATGGAGCACCCAAACGGGTGCTCTTTTTTATATATAATAGGTATGCTTGTCCCGCATTTGGCGGGTCGAAGGGTGTCGGCGGGGGCGGCAAGGTCAAAATGCCGGTGTCTGGCAGCAAAATAACGGATTTTTGGCTTAAAATCGAGCAAAATGCGGGGTACGAGATATTGTGGATCGTGGACAAAATATGACAGAATTTTACCATATTTTGGGAAAAATATGAAATTTGGCAACAAAAAGGTTACAAATTGCAATCTTTGGAAGCCGGATTTCTACCAAACCTACAAAATTTTGCTTTCACGCGGTAAAGCGTGTAAACGAAAGACCACAAGATATTGATTAGCGCGGTGGCATTTTTGTTTTACATCAAACGGGATTTGTGCAACTTCAACAAAAACATCCGGTTTGAAAAGTTGACTTCTTAGTGATTTGTGATATAATCGTCTGCGTCTTAGGGAAATACTAACGGAAAAGGCAGAATAAATTGCTTCTGCTCTTGTGGTGGCTCCCCTCAAAAGAGCCCCTCAATAAAAAACGGCAAGCCTGTTTTCTATTTTCCAAAACAAAAGGAGATTCAGATGATTTATCGATCCAAATCCGGTGGCGTAAAACGCTGGGCAAAGATGCTCACCACAGCTGTGCTGGCCTTTGTGCTGGCCATCGTTGTGTTCGCCTCCACTGCATTCGCTGGCCTGCTCAACGAATATAATGTGGATATTGTGGTAGATGGCGTGACCACCACCGTGACCACCAGAGAAGAGAAACCAACCGAGATCCTGACCAATGCAAACATTACGCTGGAGAGCACCGACAAGCTGGACCTTTCAGGCTTTGAAGCCGGCAAGGGCGGCAAGATCGTGCTGGACCGGCAGCATACTGTCAATGTGGAAGTGAACCACACCATCACCGCCTATGCCGTGTATGCGGATACCGTAGGCGACGCCCTTACAGAGGCGGGTATGGCGCTGCACAGCGCAGACAAGGTGAATTACGCCCTGTCCGATCCGGTAACGGACGGCATGGTCATCCGGGTAAATACTGCCTTTACCGTTACCCTGACGGCAGACGGCAAGACCCAGAGCTTTGCCATGGTGGAGGGCACCGTGGGTGACCTGCTGGACCTGGCCAAGGTACAGCTGGGTACGAATGATTATGCAGAACCTTCTGCCGCAACATCCCTTAAGGCAGGCATGAAGATTCATGTGTACCGGGTCAGCTACAAGACCGTCACCGAGACGGAGACCCTGTCCTATAAGACGGAGACCAAGACCGACAGCAAGCTCACTGTAGGCAAGACCAAAGTGGAGCAGCAAGGCCAGAACGGCTCCGCCGATGTGACCTATAAAGTGAAGCTGGTTAACGGCAAAGAAAAGACCCGCACGGAAGAGAAGCGGGTGGTTACCAAAAAGCCGGTGAAGAAGATTGTGCGCACCGGTACCAAAGCCGCCGGCGTAAAGGCAAACGGCGTAAAGTCCAGAGGCGGTTATTCCGTGGGCCAGAGCATCCGCGGTCGGTACACCCATTACTGTGCCTGCGCGGTATGCAACGGCAACTCCCGCGGCATCACCACCAGCGGCCGCCGCATTTATAACGGTATGTCCAATCCCCATTATGTGGCCTGCAACTGGCTGCCCCTGGGCTCCGTGATTTCCGTGAACGGCACCAACTACACCGTAGTGGACCGTGGCGGCAGCGGACTGTCCAGCCAGGGCAGAATTGATATTTTCACCCCGGAGGGGCACGCAGCCTGCTATCGCTACGGCACCGGCAGCTGCCCCATTAAGATCGTTCGTCTGGGTTGGTAAGTTGGTAAAAAAGAACCCCATCGGTATTGCACCGGTGGGGTTTTTGTTTTGTGATGGTGAGTAGGGAGGGAGCATCGCCGTCTGTCTGCGGCGATACGAAGCATAATCAAAAGCCGCCGTACCCATGTGGTGCGGCGGCTTTTACATTCTGTTCATTCACTGACTTTTCTTGGGCTTGGCGTAGGTGGAATAGGTGGTGTAATTCACCTTGCCGCCGACGGTGCGGGTGAGTACATACTGCTTGCCGGTTTTTTTAATGTTGATCTTTACATCCTTGGGCTTTACATTCTTTTGCCCCATTACCTTGCAGGTGAGGGTGCCGTTCTTGGCGGTCATTTGCAGCCGAATGTCCGTGCCGCTGGTGTTCTTAAACTGAAAGTCCGTGGTGTTCCACTGGACGGTAGCGTCCCCGCCCAGGGGTACATAGCTAATCTCCAGCGAGTGGGGCGCCCGGCTGACCACCTGTAAATTGGCGCGGAGAATGCACTCAAAAATGGTGCTGCTCACCTGGCATACCCCGCCGCCCAGGCCGTCTACAAACTCGCCGTCCTGCACCACCTTGGCAGTGGCGTACCCGGCCAGCACCGTGCGCTTGCCCACCGTTTGGTTAAAGCTGAAGGTGCGCCCCGCAGGGATTACCAGATTGTTCAGCTTGCGAATAGAGGCGGTAATGTTGGCAGTGCGGGTCTCGTTCTTGGCGTCGTAGTAAGTGGTGTAGCTGGCTAGCTCATGGCTGTACCCGCTGCCGCTTTTGCGGTGGAGCGCCGGATAAATGGTAGAGGTATAGCTCTCCCGGAAAGTGGTTTTGGTGTTCTCCGTGGTGGTGACGGTGGTGGTTTCCGTAGTGGTTTCCTGTTTGGTTGTGGTGTCTGTGCCGGCAGCGGGCTTGGCGGCGCACCCGGTAAAGGCGCCCACCACCAGTGCTGCCGCCAGCAAGCAGGTGCAAATGCGTTTCATAACCATTTTACTTCTTTTCTTTATAAGGCTTCTTCACCGTGACCCAGCCGGGCTTGTTTACCTGGCGGGCACGGGCAATGGACAGGGCGTCGCCGGGAATATCGTCCGTAATGGTGGAACCGGCGGCAATGTATGCCCGGTCGCCCACTTCTACCGGTGCCACCAGGTTGGTGTTGCAACCGATAAAGGCGCCGTCGCCGATCTTGCAGCGTCTCTTGTTTTTGCCGTCATAGTTGACCGTTACCGTGCCGCAGCCAAAGTTCACCCCGGCCCCAACATCGCTGTCGCCAATGTAGGTCAGGTGGGCGCTTTTGGTGCCGGCGCCTACGGTACTGTTCTTCACTTCCACAAAGTCGCCGATGTGCACACCGGTGTGCAGCACGCTGCCACCCCGGATTTGTACAAAGGGGCCTGCGTCCGCGCCGTCCTCCACGGTACTGTCCGTCAGCTTCACATTGTCCAGGGTTACCCCGTTGCCCACGGTGCCGTCCATAATATAGGTGTTCGGCCCGATCAGGCAGTCCTTGCCGATGGTGGTGTTCCCCAGCAGGATGGTGCCGGGCAGAATGGTGGTGCCGGTGCCGATCTGTACCGTGTCGGCGATCATCACACCGTCGGTGCAGGGAATGTCCACCCCGTCTACCATCCATTGGTGCATGATCTTGTGGCGCAGGATTTCGTTGAGAATATGCAGCTGGGCGCGGTCGTTGGCACCCAGTACCACATCGCTGTTCTCGACTACATAGGCGTTGGCGCCGTTGCCGGCGCCCAGCAGAATGGAAAGGCTGTCGGTCAGGTAGTACTCATTCTGGGCGTTTTGATTGGTAATCCGATCCAGGGCGTACAGCAGCTTGTCGCCCATAAACCAGTAGCACCCGGCGTTGCTCTCGTTGATCTTTTTTTCTTCCTCGGTGGCGTCTTTGTGCTCCACAATGCACTGGAGCTTACCGTCGGCGCTGCGCTTAATGTGGCCGATCCCGTTGGTGTCCTCCACCAAGGCGCTGATGAGGGTGATGGCGTTGCCCTCGCTTTTGTGCAAAGCGTAGGCACCGTTAATGGTAGGCTCGTCCAGCAGCGGACCGTCGCCGTTCAGAACCAAAATATCGTCTCCCCGGTGGCGCTCAATAAAATCCCGGGCGCACATGACCGCGTGGCCGGTGCCCAGCTGGGGCTCTTGCAGGGCGGTCTCAATGGTTGGATCCAGATTTCGCAGGTGGTCCTCCACCTCCGTATGCCGGTAGCCGGTGATTACGCAGATGGCCGCACACCCGGCGCTCTTTACGGCAGAAACCACATAGTCGATCATGGGCTTCATCAGCACCTTGCACATCACTTTGGGGCAGTCCGCCTTCATCCGGGTGCCTTTGCCCCCGGCTAAAATAATTGCACATTTCATAGGTCTATCGTTCCTTTCCAAACCGGATATTCTTTGATTTGTGCTTTCATTATGCAACAATCGGCGGCGCTTTGCAAGTCTATTTGACAGAAAGCGTATAAAATAATAAAAAAATAAGAAAAAGTATTTGTATTTTAGTCCCTGCTGTGCTATAATTTTACCGCATTATACTGACGCAGTGTAAATTTGCGGGTATATTACAAACTATTTTTTGGAGGTATTCTCAATGGCAAAAAAGTATTGCTACCTCTTCTCTGAGGGTAATGCAAACATGAGAGAACTTCTCGGCGGTAAGGGTGCTAACCTGGCCGAGATGACCAACATCGGCCTGCCGGTGCCCCAGGGCTTCACCATCACGACTGAGGCCTGCACCCAGTATTATGAGGACGGCCGCGAGATCAATCCTGAGATCATGGATGAGATCAACCAGTATATCGTAAAGATGGAAGAGATCACCGGCAAGAAGTTCGGTGACAAGCAGAATCCGCTGCTGGTATCCGTTCGCTCCGGCGCAAGAGCTTCCATGCCCGGCATGATGGACACCATCCTGAACCTGGGTCTGAACGAGGATGTTGTGGACACCATCGCTACCCAGTCCGGTAATCCCCGTTGGGCTTGGGACTGCTACAGAAGATTTATCCAGATGTATTCCGACGTGGTTATGGAAGTGGGTAAGAAGTACTTTGAGGAGCTCATCGATGAGATGAAGACCAAAAAGGGCGTTACCCAGGATGTGGAGCTGGACGCTGACGATCTGAAGGAGCTGGCTTCTCAGTTCAAGGCCGAGTACAAGGCCAAGATCGGCGAGGACTTCCCCACGGATCCTAAGGAGCAGCTGATGGGCGCCATCAAGGCCGTGTTCCGTTCTTGGGACAACCCCCGCGCAAATGTATATCGTCGTGACAACGACATTCCGTATTCTTGGGGTACTGCCGTTAACGTGCAGTCCATGGCCTTTGGTAACATGGGCGATGACTGCGGCACCGGCGTTGCCTTTACCCGTGACCCCGCTACCGGCGCCAAGGGCCTCTTCGGTGAGTTCCTGACCAACGCCCAGGGCGAGGACGTAGTGGCCGGTGTGCGTACACCTATGCACATTCAGGAGATGGAGCAGAAGTTCCCCGAGGCTTTTGCACAGTTCACCCAGGTTTGCCAGACTTTGGAGAACCATTACAGAGATATGCAGGACATGGAGTTCACCGTGGAGCACGGTAAGCTGTTCATGCTGCAGACCCGTAACGGTAAGCGTACCGCTCAGGCTGCTCTGAAGATCGCTTGCGATCTGGTAGACGAGGGCATGAGAACGGAAGAAGAAGCCGTTGCTATGATTGATCCCCGTAACCTGGACACCCTGCTGCACCCGCAGTTTGACGCTGCCGCCATTAAGGCTGCTACCCCGGCCGGTAAGGGCCTGGGCGCTTCTCCCGGCGCTGCTTGCGGTAAAGTTGTGTTCACCGCTGATGACGCTGTGGAGTGGAACGAGAGAGGCGAGAAGGTGGTTCTGGTTCGTCTGGAGACTTCTCCCGAGGACATCACCGGCATGAAGGCTTCTCAGGGCATCCTGACCGTTCGCGGCGGTATGACTTCTCACGCTGCCGTTGTTGCTCGTGGTATGGGTACCTGCTGCGTATCCGGCTGCGGCGACATTGTAATGGACGAGGCCAACAAGCAGTTCACTCTGGCAGGCAAGACCTATCACGAGGGCGACTACATCTCCATTGACGGTTCCACCGGTAATATTTATGACGGCATTATTGCGACCCAGGACGCAACCATTTCCGGCGACTTCGGTCGTATCATGGGCTGGGCCGATAAGTTCCGTGTACTGAAAGTACGCACCAACGCAGACACCCCTGCAGACGCTAAGAAGGCTCGTGAGCTGGGCGCTGAGGGTATCGGTCTGTGCCGTACCGAGCATATGTTCTTTGAGGAAGACAGAATTGCTGCTTTCCGTGAGATGATCTGCTCTGACACCGTTGAGGAGCGCGAGGCTGCTCTGGAGAAGATCCTGCCGTATCAGCAGGGCGACTTTGAGAAGCTGTATGAGGCGCTGGAGGGCTGCCCGGTAACCATCCGTTTCCTGGATCCCCCGCTGCATGAGTTCGTTCCCACTGAGGAAGAAGATATTGAGAAGCTGGCTAAGGCACAGGGCAAGAGCGTTGAGCAGATTAAGGCCATCATTGCTTCTCTGCATGAGTTCAACCCGATGATGGGTCACCGTGGCCTGCGTCTGGCTGTGACTTATCCTGAGATCGCTAAGATGCAGACCAAGGCCGTGATCCGCGCTGCCATCAATGTACAGAAGGCACATCCGGATTGGACCGTGGCTCCGGAGATCATGATCCCCCTGTCTTGCGATGCCAAGGAACTGAAGTATGTAAAGGACATCGTGGTTGCTACCGCTGATGCAGAAATCAAGGCTGCCGGCAGCGATATGAAGTATGAAGTGGGCACCATGATTGAGATCCCCCGCGCAGCTCTGACTGCCGGCGAGATCGCTAAGGAAGCAGAGTTCTTCTGCTTCGGCACCAACGACCTGACTCAGATGACCTTCGGCTTCAGCCGTG
>ERZ772831.3369-NODE-3369-length-11488-cov-4.973498_pt1 | contig 11488 bp, 9 predicted proteins | sample MGYA00580858_ERZ772831 | MGnify/ENA primary metagenome ERZ772831 (study PRJEB29015, sample SAMEA2737694) | human gut metagenome | biome: human gut; feature: human-associated habitat; material: faeces | place: China | collected 2012 ... | reverse complement strand
TGCATGTGTTAAGCACGCCGCCAGCGTTCATCCTGAGCCAGGATCAAACTCTCATGTTTAAGTTTTGATCTTTGGTCAAAATTAACTCTAGCTAAGTTTAACCGTTCATTTACTTTGTTTAGGTTTTGTTCTCTGAACAATTCTTTATTTAGAATTTTCAGGGTTGCATTGCTGTTTATTTGTCAAGGTTCTGTGTTGTATCTCTCGACGCAACTCTGATATAATATCATGTGTTTTGTCGTTTGTCAACATCTTTTTTTATTTTCTTTTGTCGTTTTTTGTGATTCACTGTCGTGTCTCACAAGCGACTTGCTTATAATAGCACCATGCCTCTGGCATGTCAACCTATTTTCTGGAATTTTTTCAACTTTTTTGTCGAATTATTTTTTCAAGTTTTTCCTGCATTTTTTCAAGGTGTAAGTGTCACTTCATCACTGTCTGACCGGATGACGAGATCTACGCTTGTAATCTGCCCCGCCGTCTCTTCCGATACCTCTGCCAGAAGGACTGTCTGCATTGTTTCCCCCGGATTGATCATAATATCCATAGCCGAAAAATCATTATCCAACATAGTAAGCATGACCTGTTGTCGGTCTGCACCGTTCAACATAACCCGGTATTTGATATTCTGCTTATGCAGCGTATCAAACTCCACTTGCTCCTGTCCCGGATTTGTAACAGCCACCTGCAGAACAAGCAACTTTTTACCTTTTCCTGCCTCCACGGAGAAATACAGATCTTCTTTTCCCTGCTCCGGATAACTGTCGCATATCTCATAACCGGTATAAGTAATTGTAAGAGGTTCTATCTGCAATAACTGTGTTGCGGAAATCTGTGCAGTCTCTTTGTTTTCCATAGCCTGTTCCGGTGCTTCATCCGTTGCAATATCATTCTCCGACACACCGGATTTCCCCTCCGGTGCCACAGTCGCAGCATCTGCCAGTGTAGGTTCTTCCTTCGGCTTGGAAGTATCCACCAGCCTCGTTCCCGAGTCATTCAAACGTTCCAGCAAAGCGCCTGCCGCATACTGCGTCACAAGATCTTCCTGTTCCCGCGTCATATCCGGAATGCTATTACCACACGCCGTCATACATATTACACTTGTCAAAAGACAAATTACAATCTTATTTTTCTTATTCATGTTCCTACCCCGGCATTTAATCTACTGAACTTACCATTCCCTGCCATTTATTGTAACATTATTTACATTCTAATTCAAACCAAAATTCTACACCGTCTTTATGGTTGCAGACACCATATCTTTGATGCAACGACTCCATGATTGCCTTTACAATCGACAATCCCACGCCACTTCCGCCATATGCTCTTGTTCTCGCTTTATCCACCTTATAGAATTTTTCCCAAATATGCGGCAGGGAATCCTCCGGAATCGGAATTCCTGTATTAAACACAGATATTCTTACAATCCCGTTTTCATTCGCAAGCGCGATCCGTATCTGCTTTCTTTCATCCAGATGATTCAGGGCATTTGTAAAGTAATTCATAAATACTTCTTCTATTTTAAATTCATCACCCCAGACAAAGACCTGTTCTTCCTGAACGAAGGTAATCTGTGCCTCACTCTGTTGGATCAGAATCGATGCAGACTGGAGATAATTCCGTATCAGTTCTACAATATCAAATCGCTCCATCGTCACCACATCGTTTCCAAATTCAAGCTGATTAAGGGTCAGAAGCTTCTTCACCATCATATTCATCTTTTCCGCTTCATCCATGATAACATCACAATAAAAATCACGGCTTTCCGGATCTTCATTAATATCCTCCTTCAGCCCCTCAGCATATCCAAGGATCAACGCAATCGGTGTCTTAAGTTCATGGGAAACATTGGACAAAAACTCCTTTCGCATTTCATCAATCTGCTCTTTTTTTGCGATATCCTTCTGCAATTCATTATTTGCGGTCTTCAGCTCCGATATCGTTTCTTCCAGCCGGTCAGACATCTGATTCATGTTATTGCCCAACAGTCCAATCTCATTTTTGTCTTTTCCGGTATATTTTGCATTAAAATCCAGATCGGACATCCTTTTGGAAATAGAAGCAAGCTGCAAAATCGGATCCGTAATTTTTCTGCTGACCCACCAGATAGTGAGTCCGCTGAGCACGATTGACAGCAGCCCAACATATACCATAAAACGATTGGAAATCTTAACGCTGTCATGAATACCTTCCAGCGCCGAACGGATAATGAACGGATTGCCATTATCAAGAACTCCCCACATTTCAATATAATTAATGCCTGTCTGATAATCCTGATTGTTCTGTATCGTATAGGAATCCGTCTGCTGCAGGATTTCATCCTGTCTGCCACCATTCTGATCCATAACGCCAAAAATATGCCCCATCAGTTCATGTGTCAGCGCCGTTGTTTCGTGCACAGAAGATGTTACGATATCGGAATCCGCATTCACGATCAGAATGCTGATATTGTAAATACCGCAAAGCTTCTGCACCTCAATTTTAAATGTATCCGAGTTAGTATTTCCTTTGCTGGTCGCCTCATTAATATTATGATAAGCTGTAAGCAGCACATTCTGTTTATTACTTGTATAATATTTTTCCAGCAAAGTACTGTTCAAAAACCAGCATAACAAAATTGTCCCTGTCATAAGAGCAATGAAGATCATTGCGAATTGATTCTTAATCGAATGTTTCATACAAACACTTTCACTTCCTGTCTGTTATGGCTGCGTATCTACATCAAATTTATAGCCCATACCCCAGATTGTTTTTATATAATTACCTTGTTCGCCCATTTTACTGCGCAGCTTTTTCACATGTGTATCGATCGTACGGGCATCACCAAAATAATCATAATTCCACACATGATTTAAGATCACCTCTCTGGACAGGGCAATCCCTCTGTTTTCCATAAAGTATGCCAGCAGCTCAAATTCTTTATAACTCAGCTCAACCGGATTGCCACCGATCGTCACTATATGTGCAGATTTATCAAGCACAATATCTCCCGCCGTCAGAATATCGTCCTTGACAGCTCCTTTTGTACGTCTTAAGACCGCCTCTACACGGGCAACAAGAATTTTCGGGCTGAACGGCTTTGCAATATATTCATCCACACCAAGCTGGAAGCCCTGTAATTCATCCCGCTCGTCTGTTCTTGCCGTCAGCATGATGATCGGTACTTTAGAATATGCCCTGATCTCTTTGCATACCTGCCATCCATCCATTTTAGGCATCATGACGTCCAAAATGATCAAGGCAATGGAATTATCCGCAAAGAAAATATCCAGTGCTTTTTCTCCATCCTCAGCCTCTAATACTTCGTAGTTACTTCTGACCAAAAAATCTTTTACAAGTTTTCGCATTCTGCTTTCATCGTCTACAACTAAAATCTTTACTTTTTCCATAACCCGTCCTCTTTTCCATATTCTTATTGGTAGCCTACAACAACTTTATGGCAAAAATGTGAACCCCCACATGCTTTATTCTGTAATACCAAGCTGCGCTTCCTTTTCTCTGACCACCGCTTCTCTTTCTTTCAGTTCCTGCTCCCATGATGCATACTGGTTTACAATCTTCGATCTGTAATTGATGATCGTTGGATTTTTCCCTGTCAGGCTGATCGCAAAAAGTACGATCACCAGAACCGCGAGCATAGCGGCAATACATTTCAGCTTCTTGCAACGCTGCTGCAGCTCTGCTTCTTTTTCCTGCTGCATGTCCAGCCTGCTTTTCCAGATCGCATCTCTTTTCTGCAGTTTTTCTTCCACCGGATCATCCTGCTTTTCCTGTATACTCTGTAGCAGACAGTTTATCTGCTTTTCCGCTGTCAGATCTTCATATCCATTTTCCCGTAGCAGCTGGCGCAGTTTCAGAAGATATGCCATGCCAACAGGCGTCTGAAAAAAGTTGCCTTCTACCGCCTTTTGGTACATCACGGCAACATTTGCCATATTCTTCTCATCCAATTTTTCCTGCAACAGCTTGACTTTCTTCCACTCTTTTTCTGCCTGCATTGCAAGGTTCCGGTCATAAAATACAATATTGTCTACAATAAAGGTTTCCATTTATTTTCTTCCTTTTGCATCTGTTTGCGATTATTATAGCACAAAAATAACGACACCGTATATCACTTTAGTAATATACGATGTCGTTTCAGTGGAGACGACGGGAGTCGAACCCGTGTCCAAAAGCCTATTCCCTGTCCTTCTACTATCATAGTCAGTTATTTGGGATTCCCTCCATCTGCCGGGAACTGACACCTGGCAGATTTCGGTAGCTTCATGATACGCCCATATACGCAAAGCTTAGTATATGTCGTTTCCTACATAGTCGATGCCTGGGTCTTAATGTGTAGGTGCACTAAGTCAGACAGCTGCCATTAGGCAGCGAATGCTAAATTATCTTCAGCGTTTAATTTTAGTTTTGCGATTTGACGCCATCGCCTTCGGATAGCTTCTCCAGCTGCAAGACCCCTGTCGAAACCATTACGTCCCCTTAGAGGTTTTTGATCTTGAACTGCCGCTCTGTTTCGCGGCGCAGATCCTTCTTAGCAATATCCTGTCTCTTATCATAGAGCTTCTTACCTCTGGCAACGCCAACTTCTACCTTGACTCTGCCATTTTTAAAGTAGACCTGAAGCGGTACAAGTGTATAGCCTTTTTCTGCCATTTTACCTGCCAGCTTTCCGATCTCGGCTTTATGAAGCAGCAGCTTTTTCACACGGAGCGGATCCTTGTTAAAAATATTGCCCTTTTCATATGGACTGACATTCATACCGTAAATAAACGCCTCGCCGTTTTCAATCCTGACAAATGCCTCTTTAATACTGCACTTGCCCATGCGAAGCGATTTTACCTCTGTTCCGTGAAGAGCAATGCCTGCTTCATACTTCTCGTCGATAAAAAAATCATGATATGCTTTTTTATTATTGGCAACTAATTTCATTGCCTCCTTTGACATGCTCCCACTTCCTCTCTGTCCGTTTCTAAAGTATAGCTCATTTTTCATTCTTTGTGAAGCCCAAAATCAATCGTCTTTTTCTGTAGATCTACATCTTTGACATAAACATGGATCCGATCTCCCAGACGATAGGAGTTGCCCGTATGTCTGCCTACCATTTCGCAGGCAGCTTCATCATACACATAATAATCGCCCGGTATATCTGCTGCCCTGATGAGCCCTTCTACCGTATTTTCCAGTTCCACATAAATACCATATGCCATAATGCCGGAAATAACACCGTCATATTCCTCGTCCATATGTGCTGTCATATATTCGGCTTTCTTGAGCTTATCGGTCTCCCGCTCCGCTTCATCTGCCCTTCTTTCCATTTCCGAAGCATGCTTGCATACCTGCGGCAAAATATCCTTATAATGCAGGATTCTCTCTTCCTTCAGCCTGCCCCGGAGGTATTCTTTGATGATACGATGGATCTGCAGATCCGGATACCGGCGGATCGGTGAGGTAAAGTGGCAATAATATTTACATGCCAGTCCGAAATGTCCTGTACAGACATCTTGGTACTGCGCACGCTTCATACTGCGCAGGATCAGCCTGCTCAGCATATCCTCTTCCTTAGTTCCTTCAATCCTTGTCAGCAGTTTCTGCAGCTCTTTCGGATGAATCTCATCCCTTGTACCTTTCAGCGAATAACCGAAGTTATTCAAAAATGTCGTCAGCTTCTGTATTTTCTCCGGATCCGGCTTATCATGTGTCCGGTAAACAAAAGGCACTTCCAGCCAGAAAAAGTGCTGTGCCACCGTTTCATTTGCCAGCAACATAAAATCCTCGATCAGCTTAGTTGCCACATTTCGTTCATGTGGCAGGATATCTACAGGATGCCCGCTTTCATCCAGTTTAATCTCACATTCCTGAAAATCAAAATCCACTGCACCGCGGTTTCTTCTTTTCCTGCGAACGATCTCCGACAGCTTCTGCATCTGCTCAAGCATTGGCACAAGTGCCTCACAGGCTTCGATCTCCTGCACATCGTGATCTTCCAGTATCTTCCTGACACCTGTATAGCTCAATCTCTTATCCACACAGATGACTGTTTCCGCGATCTTATAGTCTACTACGGTTCCGGTCTCATCAATTGTCATAAGACAGCTCAGTGCCAGCCTGTCCTCTCCTGCATTTAAGGAACAGATGCCATTAGACAACGTATGAGGCAGCATCGGGATCACTCTGTCAACAAGATATACACTTGTCCCTCTTTCCTTTGCTTCCCAGTCCAGTGCCGAATTTTCCTGCACATAATTAGTCACGTCCGCAATATGCACGCCAAGCCGGTACATTCCTTTTTCCATCGTCAGCGATACTGCATCATCCAGATCCTTTGCATCTTCTCCGTCGATCGTGACCATCTGTACGTTTCTCAGATCCAGTCTGCCTGCGCAGTCTGCTTCCGAAACCGGATTAGACACTCTCTGCGCCTGATCCAGCACACGCTTTTCAAACTCAGTCGGAATACCGAACGCCTTTACGATCGAAAGGATATCTACACCCGGATCATCACGATGCCCGAGTATTTCCACAATCCTCCCTTCCGGATTTCTGCGTTCCCCGCCGTAATCACTAATCTCACAGACTACCTTATGCCCATCTACTGCGCCTCCGATCGCACCTGCCGGGATGAAAATATCTGTCGGAATCTTCGTATCATCAGGAATCACGAATCCATAGCTTTTACTCTTTTCAAAGGTGCCTACTACCTGTGTGATCTCATGTTCCAGTACAGAAACGATTTCCGCCTCCTGCCTTCTGCCCCTTGAAGGCGGCAGTAGCCTGAAGCTGACTTTGTCATGATGAAAGGCTGTATGCACATATTCCTCCGGAACATAATAATCTTCTTCCTGTCCTTCTACCTCAATGAAACCAAATCCCTTTTCATTGGCTATAAAACGTCCTTCCAGAATCGGATTTTCCGGTGCTTTATATTTCCCGCGCTTGGTAATCTCGATCGCATGCTCTTTTAAGAGTTCTTCCAGCGCCTGCTTCAGCTGCGGTCTGTCCTCAGGCTCTACCTGCAAAAAAATCGCCAGTTCTTTTTCCTTCATAGGCACATAAAGTGCGTCGCGCACAAGATCGTATATGATCTTTTTTCTTTCTTCAAAACTTTTCTTTGCCATTCTATTCCTCACTACTTAAATACTGTCTGCAAAAAGAAAAGCACTCTTGAAAAAGAGTGCTTTTGTAATCATAAACCTTTAAAATTTGTTTATATTCAATACAACTGCCAAAACCATGAATAATACTGCCATCACACGTGTGATCTTCACAAGCGCACCTTCCATGGAACGACCTTTATTCTTACCCCAATAGCTTTCAGCAGCACCGCTGATAGCTCCAAGACCTGCACTCTTACCTTCCTGCATTAACACTATAATCGTTAAACCGATACAATCGATGATAAATAACACTGTTAAAATAATTCTGATAACGCTCATTTATAAACCTCCTACTGTCACAAACATTATTATCCTAGCATACCTATCATCAAATTACAAGCCTTTTCTTTTAATTTCAATATATAAAATCAAAACAAGTTCAGAATACTAAATTTGGAATACCGCCATACTCTGTTCCATTGTATGAGAAATATTCTTTAGGCTGTCGGCTTCTTCCGACAACTGATCTGATATTGCCTTTACTTCCGTTACAGAAGCGGACGTTTCTTCTGTGGACGCTGCATTTTCCTGTGCGATCGCTGACAGATTCTGGACAATATCGATCACGCCGCTTCTTTCCTTGTCAAGCTGCTTTGTCTTATCGTCAATTGCTGACATACCGGCTATGGACTGCTCCACATTTTTCTGGATCTCATCAAACGCCTGTTTTGTATTATCTACATGTTCACTCTGCTTTTTAAAGATTTCCTTTACATCCTCCATAATGGAAACTGCTTTCTGGGAATCTTCCATCAGAACACGAATGATCTCACTGATCTCTTTTGCGGATTCATTAGACTGCTCTGCCAGCTTCTGGATCTGTGCTGCTACAACAGCAAATCCACGTCCCTGCTCACCGGCTCTTGCCGCTTCTATGGAAGCATTTAAAGAAAGCAGGTTCGTCTCTTCTGCAATCTCCGTGATCATACTTGCTGCCTCATGGATCTTGCTTGCAGATGCATTTGTCGTGTCAGTCTGTTCTGCAATCACATGAATATACTGCATTGCCTGACCATTTACCTGTTCCAGCTGCTCAAGTGCCTCTGTCGCGCCCTGCCCGGACTGCTGCATGCGCGTTGCATATTTCATCAGATCATCTACCTGATTCGCCGTCTGCTCTACCATATCGCCCATATTGACAACCTTTTCTGTTGCAAGCTGTGTATCTCCTGCCTGAGAAGACGCGCCGTCTGCGATTTCTCCTACTGCACTGTCAAGCTGCTGCATCGTTGTGGCAGTCTCGGAAGCACTATCATGCACATGATCGGAAGCCTCAAGAAGGAGACCGCTCTGTTCACGTACCTCTCTGACTACGTCCGCAACCTCTGTCCGCAAATACTCCAGTGCGCGGCTCATTGCCCCGATCTCATCTTTTCTGGCAAACAGCTTCTGTCCCGTCTCATGATCAGAAAAATTCATAGAAGACAATCTGTTTGCAAAATTTGTCATTCTGACGATTGGTTTTACGATCACACCGGAGAAAATAACACCAATGATCAGACCGATCATAACCGTTCCGACCAGAGACATAGTTCCCATTCTGTTCATTTTTGTAACCGGTGCTAGTACTTCGCTTTCATTGGCAGAAACAATCAGCATAAACTTCTGATATGTACTGACATAAAGTGCTACATACTTGACCTGTCCTTTATAATCATAAATCCTGACACCACTCTTTACTTCTTTCCCATCCTTGACATCCTGTACTGCCTGCTTGACTACTTCATTCTCTACAGACTTTCCAATCTTGCCACCATCCGGATGATATACCATGGTACCGTTTTCATCTACCACATAAACATAGCAGGACTCAACGCCCTTAATGCCAACCCCATCCAGCTTTTGAGACAGGGCATCTGCCTTTAAAACATAGGTTGCGTCTCCGTCTGCCTTTTTAACTTCTCCGTCCAGGATACCTCCATATGCCATAGCCAGATCTTCAATATAGTTTTGAGACAACTTGGTTAATTCTCTTTTCGCTGTCGGTGCATAGCTCAAAATCAAAAGTATCCCCGTCGCCAGTGTAACAATAAAGAAAGAGAAAACCAGTCTTACCTTAATAGAATTCTGTGCTTTTACTTTTTGATCCATATTAACCACCCCTACTTAATTGTTTTGTAAAGTTTATTTTACCATTCCCATTTTTCCACTTCAACCACCCCGACCGATTTTTCTGTTTTTTTACACAAAATCGGTCTGTTTTCATGCGTTTTCGGTCATTTTTTCCGTGATCTGTTGTTTCTTTTCATCCTTTTTTCATATATCAAAACAGATTCTGCCGCAGTTACGATCTGCAGACAGAACCTGTCTTTTGTCAGTTTATTATATTTCCTGTTCCAGCTACTTTTATCTCTTGATCAATAAAGATTTTCCTGTCATTTCAGCCGGTTTTGTCATACCCATTGTCTCAATCAGAGTTGGTACGATATCAGCCAGACATCCGCCTTCTTTTAACGTATAAGCCGGATCATAGTTTACTAAGATAAATGGTACCGGATTGGTTGTATGGGCTGTGAACGGTGCACCTGTTTCATAGTCTACAAGCTGTTCGCAGTTACCATGGTCTGCGCAGATAAACATAGTTCCGTTGACACTCAGAAGCGCATCTACAGCTTTTCCCACACATTCATCCACAGTCTCTACCGCTTTGATCGCTGCTGCTTCCACACCGGTATGTCCTACCATATCCGGATTGGCAAAGTTGATGATGATCACATCATATTTTTCAGATTTGATTGCTGCGCACAGCTTGTCGCATACTTCGTAAGCACTCATTTCCGGCTTCAGATCGTACGTTGCAACATCTTTAGGAGAATTGACTAAAATTCTGTCCTCTCCCTTATTCGGCTCTTCTACTCCACCGTTAAAGAAGAATGTTACATGTGCATATTTTTCTGTCTCTGCAATTCTTGCCTGTGTCATATCGTTTGCAGCAAGCCATTCGCCGAATGTGTTTGTCACTGCGATCTTATGGAATGCAACATCTTTATTCGGGATCGTTGGGTCATAATCTGAGAAGCAGACATAAGTCACATCCAGACGTTTTCCTCTTTCAAAGCCCTTGAAGTCGTCATCACAGAAGGCATGTGTAATCTCTCTTGCACGGTCAGGTCTGAAGTTGATGAATACAATGCTGTCTTTATCCTGAATGGTTGCTACCGGCTTACCATCTTCTACTACTACAGTCGGTTTTACAAATTCATCTGTCTCATCTCTGTCATAAGATGCCTGGATACCTGTCGTTGCGCTTTCTGCTGTCAGACCCTCACCCTTTGTCAGAGCCTTGTAAGCCAGCTCTACTCTGTCATAGTTGTTATCTCTGTCCATAGCGTAGTAACGACCACATACAGATGCAACCTTACCGACGCCAAGCTTCTTCATTTCCTCTTCAAGCTGTTCTACATAGCCTTTTCCTGATGCAGGCGGTGTATCACGTCCGTCTAAAAAGCAATGTACATAAACTTTTTTCAGATCAAATTTCTTTGCCATTTCCAGTACACCGTATAAGTGTGTAATGTGGCTGTGTACACCACCATCGGATACCAGTCCGTAAATATGCAGCGCACTGTCATTTGCCTTGCAGTTTTCCATTGCTTTTACAAGCGCCGGATTTTCAAAAAATGTACCGTCCTGAATCTCCTTTGTGATTCTTGTCAGTTCCTGATATACGATACGTCCTGCACCCATGTTCAGATGTCCGACTTCTGAATTGCCCATCTGACCTTCCGGCAGACCAACTGCCATTCCGGATGCATTACCTTTTACAAACGGATATTCCTTCATCAGCTTGTCCATAACCGGTGTGTTTGCCTCAGCTACCGCATTATGGTCTTTTCTGTCATTTAAACCGTATCCGTCTAAGATCATCAATACTGTTGTCTTTTTGCTCATGATTTATCTCCTTTTTCTTTCTTTTTTCATTTCCGTCTCGCGAAATTAGTATACACGTTCCACGGCCGTTTTTCAAGATAACAGAACGAAAAAGACAGGATATACACCCGTATACCCTGTCTTCTTCCATTTCTCATTAATCTGTCGTTACAGAATTATCGTATTTCTGGATATAAACATAAATATCGTTCTGTTCATCCAGCTTTGTAGAATTTCTCTTCTTTCCGCCAATGGAAACTCTGTTGGCTTTTACATAGAAGTAATAATCCTTATATGTTTTTAAGTTATTTACAGTGTAAGCAGCTTTCTTTGTTGTGGCAACTTTTTTGAATTTTCCGCCTTCTTTTGTAGCTCTGTATACTGTATAGTTCTTGGCACCCGGTACCTTTTTCCAGCTCAGTTTCACTGCATTGTTGGAAACCTTGGCTGCAGATACATTTGCC
>ERZ772831.3363-NODE-3363-length-11516-cov-4.402408_pt1 | contig 11516 bp, 8 predicted proteins | sample MGYA00580858_ERZ772831 | MGnify/ENA primary metagenome ERZ772831 (study PRJEB29015, sample SAMEA2737694) | human gut metagenome | biome: human gut; feature: human-associated habitat; material: faeces | place: China | collected 2012 ... | reverse complement strand
CAGTAATTTTATCGGAGACACCATTGATATGGCGATCACCACTGGATTTGAAAAAATGCTGCTCACAGGACATATCGGCAAGCTTGTGAAAGTGGCAGGAGGAATCATGAACACACATTCCAGAGAGGGAGACTGCCGTATGGAAGTGCTTGCCGCAGCTTCTGTGAGAAATCAGGTGCCTTATCCGGTTTTAGAGGAAATCCTGCAATGTGTCACCACGGAAGAAGCAGTCAGGAAACTGGATGCCTGTGGGAAAAAAGATGCTGTGATGCAGGATCTACTGTCAAAAATCATGTTTTATCTGAATAAACGGGCGGCAGGAAAACTGCAGATCGAGGTTATCCTTTACTCCAATGAATTTGGAGAGCTGGCAAAGTCCGCTGGAGCAGAGAAGTTTTTACAGGAATTAATGTGATTTATTAGACAATTGCGAAACTCTTGAAAACCTAAATTAAATTGTGAAAAATTAACAAAAGCTTGAGAAAACACTGGGGAGCGGTCGGTCCTTAGAAGGCAGATACAACGTAAGTTGTGACGGGCTTCTTAGTACCGTTACCAGCGACACGTAGCGAAAGCGTGTTTTCGAAAATTTTGTTAATTTTTCACAATTTAAAGAAGATTATGAAGGGTTTCGCAAATACATAAATTAGAAAGGAAACAAAACAATGGTTTATTTTGTGGGAGCAGGACCTGGAGCGGCAGATCTTATCACGGTACGTGGAATGCGTCTGTTAGAAAAGGCAGATGTGGTAATTTATGCGGGTTCGCTTGTGAATCCGGAACTTTTATCTTATTGCAAAAAAGAGTGTGAGATACATAACAGTGCATACATGACCTTAGAAGAGGTACTCAATGTCATGGAAGAGGCGGAAAAACAAAAACTTACGACAGTGCGGCTTCACACCGGGGAACCAAGCATTTACGGAGCAGTGCGCGAGCAGATGGATCTGCTGGATGAAAAAGGTATTTCATATGAGAGCTGTCCGGGAGTCAGTGCCTGCTTTGGAGCGGCAGCTTTGTTAAATCTGGAATATACTTTACCGGAAGTGTCCCAGTCATTGATCATTACCCGCATGGAAGGCAGAACCAAAGTGCCGGAGAGAGAGAGCATTGAGAGTTTTGCAGCACATCATGCTTCCATGGCAATCTATTTAAGTACAGGAATGCTGGGAGAACTGGGCAGACGGCTGATCGCAGGTGGGTATGGGAAAGACACACCGGCAGCGATTGTATACAAGGCGACCTGGCCGGAGGAAGAAGCGTATCTGTGCACGGTGGAACAGTTAGAAGAGACGGCAAAAGCGCATGACATTACCAAAACAGCGCTGATCATCGTGGGAGATATTGTGGCACATCAGAATTATGGGAAATCCAGACTGTATGCGCCGGATTTTGAGACGGAATTTCGTAAGATAAAAAAATCAAGGGAAAAAGAATGAATATCAGTATCATTACGTTTACAGAGAACGGAACAAAACTTGCAGAAAAAATCAGACAGGCTTTTGCAGGCACGAAAACGGAAGAAGCAAAAAAACTTGGTTTATCGCTATCTGACTGGACAAGACAGCAGTTTGCAGAGAAAAATGCCATTGTTGTAATTGGAGCCTGTGGCATTGCAGTGCGCATGATCGCACCATTTGTGTCGGATAAGCTGAGTGACAGCCCGGTGGTTGTGGCAGACGAGGCAGGGACTTTTGTGATCCCACTGCTTTCCGGGCATATGGGAGGTGCAAATGAGCTCGCAGAGCAGATTGCAGGGCAGATCGGCGGGATTCCGGTCATCACAACGGCAACTGATGTGAATCATACGTTTTCTGTGGATCTGTTTGCAAAAAAATGTGGTCTTTCCATTTATAACCGGGAGGGGATTGCAAAAGTCTCATCCAAAATACTGGATGGAAAAACGCCGGATATTGTGATCTCATCAGAGAAAACAGACTTAGAGCAAGGAGTACTCGGATTGCAGCCGAGAGAATATATTTTAGGAATCGGCTGCCGCAGGGGAAAAAGCTTTGAAGAACTGGATGCATTTATACAAAAGTGGCTGGATCATGCAGGCATTGAAAAAAGACTTGTGCGCGCAGCAGCTTCCATTGATCTGAAAAAAGAGGAGGAAGGCCTGCTGAGGTGGTGCATGGCAAACCGGATTCCGTTTTTAACCTATTCCGCGGAGGAGTTAAAACAGGTAAAGGGAGACTTTCAGGAGTCCTCCTTTGTGAAAGAAAAGACAGGCGTGGACAATGTCTGCGAGCGGGCTGCAATGAAAGCGGCAAACGAAGAAGGAACTTTCATTTTGCGGAAGCAGGCAGAAAATGGTATAACGATCGCAATTGTAAAATACGACTGGAAATTGGAAAGAGAACTGGCAAAGGAGTACAGGATCGATGAGCAGTAAAATTTATATCGTGGGAATGGGACCTGGAACCGGGGACATGATGACTCCACAGGCAGATCATGCATTGTGCGGCAGCGATGTGATCGTCGGATATCCGGTGTATTTAAAATTATTAGGCGGTAAATATCGGGAAAAAGAATTTTTATCCACACCGATGAAACAGGAAGTCAGACGCTGCGAGATGTGTTTTGAGGAAGCAGAAAAAGGAAAAACGGTTGCGATGGTATGCAGTGGGGATGCAGGCGTGTATGGAATGGCATCCCTGCTCTATGAGATGTCGGAAGCGCATCCGGGATGTGAACTTGAGGTGATCCCGGGGATCACAGCGGCAAATAGTGGGGCAGCGGCGCTTGGAGCGCCACTAAATCACGATTACTGCGTCATCAGCTTAAGTGATCTTATGACGCCGTGGGAGCTTATCGAAAAAAGGCTTGCGGCAGCGGCGATGGGTGATTTCTGCATGGCAATCTATAATCCATCCAGCCACCACAGGGCAGATTATCTTAAGAAGACCTGTGACATTTTACAAAAAAACGGAGTGGAGCCGGAGAGAGCCTGTGGCTATGTGGAAAACATCGGAAGAGAAAACACAGCCTGTGAAGTCTGCACACTCGCAGAATTGCGGGAGCGTCAGGTAAATATGTTTACAACGGTATTTATTGGAAATTCAAGAACAAAAATCATAGGTGGGAAACTTGTCACACCGAGAGGGTATGTGCTGCCGGATCCGGCGGTTTAAAGTATGCCGTATTTTAATTTGCATGTGACAATCGTGTAAACAGGAGAAAGAAATTCATGAATAGAATTGTAATTTTTTCAGGAACAACAGAAGGACGCATGTTAGCACAGACATTGTCTGAAAATAGAATCCGCTGTATTGTTTCCGTGGCAACAGAATATGGTGAGATCGTCATGCCGGAGATGGAAGGAGTTACGGTTCATAAAGGCAGGATGGATCTGGAGGAAATGCAGAAGTTCATCACACAGAGCGAGGTGGCAGCGGTGGTGGACGCAACGCATCCGTTTGCAACGGCAGTTTCGGAAAACATCAGGGAAAGCCTGAAAAATACGGAGATTCCGTATATCCGGCTGCAGAGGGAGACTTCGGATATTGCATTAAATAAGGATACAATACAGGAAAATCACTCAGATGTGATACTGTGCAGTGACGCCACAGAATGTGCAGACTTCTTAAGCTTCACAGATGGAAACATCCTGCTCACGACCGGGAGCAAAGATCTTGCTGCGTACAGTCGGAAGGAAGCGTTAAAAGACCGCCTGTTTGTCCGTGTATTGCCGGGATTGGAGAGCATATCTCTCTGCGAGCAGAACGGCATCTGTGGAAAACAGATCATTGCGATGCAGGGTCCTTTTTCATTGGAGATGAACCGCGCACTGATTAGACAGTTTGATATAAAGTATCTGGTCACAAAGGAGAGTGGCAGAACCGGTGGATTTCTGGAAAAAATAAAAGCTGCCGAGGCAGAAGGAATCACTGCCTGTGTGATTGGCAATCCGGAAAAACAAAACAGTGGTGATACATTTACACAGGTGTGCAGAAAAATTTCCAAAATTACAGGAAAAACAATAAAAAACCAGATCGCCCTCATCGGAACCGGTATGGGAAATGAGCAGACGCTCACGATGGAAGCGGCAGAAAAAATCCGGGAAGCAGATTACATTTTTGGAGCAGAACGGCTGCTAAGGATAATAAAAAATGAGCAGGCAGTCCGTTATCCCTACTATCTTGCAGCGGATATCGTCCCGGAGCTGGACCGGTTATCCGGCTGCGGGGTAAAAGTGGTCATTCTTTTTTCCGGTGATACCGGTTTTTACAGCGGATGCGGGAAACTATATGAAACACTGAAGGGCAGAAGTGACAGCAGTGTGCGTATCTATCCCGGAATTTCATCGGTATCTTATCTGGCAGCATTGACCGGGGACAGTTATCAGGATGCGGCTATTTTAAGTATTCATGGACACGGAGCGGATTCAGAGTGGATCGGAAATCTGACAGAAACAATTCGTTTTTCCGAAAAAACATTTTTGCTCATGTCCGGAAAAGAGGATGTACAAAAACTTGGCAGACTGTTACAGAATTATCATTTGCAGAACTGCACGGTACTTGCAGGTTTTCAGTTGTCCTATCCGCAAGAGAAAGTTTTGGCATTAACGCCGGAAGCATGTGAGCATGTGGAAGAAACCGGATTATATATATGTCTCATCCTAAATCCGGATGCAGAAAAAAAGGCAGTTACCTGTGGGATGCGGGATGAGGAATTTTTGCGGGATAAAGTTCCGATGACGAAAGAAGAGATAAGAGCGTTGTCCATCTGCAAATTGCATTTAAAAGAGGATTCCGTCTGCTATGATATCGGAAGCGGAACAGGTTCTGTCGCGGTGGAAATCGCAAAAAGAAGTGGGCAGATCCAGGTTTTTGCGATAGAAAAAAAGCCTCTTGCACTGGAACTGATCCAGAAAAATATCGAGAAATTCGCTCTGCCGAATATTCAGGTAATCGCCGGTGAGGCACCGGACTGTCTTAAGACAGAAGAACGGAGTGAGCATCCGACACATGCGTTCATCGGTGGAAGCAGTGGCAGATTAAAAGAAATCTTAGATGTTTTATATAAAAAAAATCATGCAATGAGGATTGTGATCAATTGCATCAGTTTAGAGACGATCAGTGAACTGACATTGCTAAAAACAGACAGCCGTATCACGAATCTTGAAATCATTCAGGTGCAGGTATCCCGTGCGAAAACAGTCGGCGGTTATCATCTGATGCAGGGCGAAAATCCAATCTACATCTGCTCTTTTGATTTTACCGGGGAGGTATCTTAAATGGGATTGAAAATACCTAAAGTTATGATCGCAGCGGTAAAAAGCGGCAGTGGAAAGACAACCGTCACATGTGCTTTTTTAAAACAGTTATTATGCAGGAAAAAACATCCGGTGTCCTTTAAGTGTGGACCGGATTATATTGATCCGATGTTTCATGAACAGGTGTTAAAAATTCCATCCAAAAATTTGGATACATTTTTTTCGGATGCATTACAAATACAGGCATTGTATGAGATGGAACTACCGGGGCATGATATCGCAGTGTTAGAAGGTGTTATGGGACTTTACGATGGACTTGGCGGTATCAGGGAGGAAGGTTCTTCTTACCATGTGGCTAAGACACTGGATGTCCCGATTATTCTGGTAGTGGATGCGCGTGGCATGGGAAAATCTGTGATTCCGCTTATTGCAGGATTCTTACAATATGATGAGAAGAAGCTGATCAAAGGTGTGATCCTAAACCGGACAAGTAAAATGTTTTTTGATACCATTGCACCATTGATCGAAGAAGAACTTTCGATAAAAGCACTGGGATGTATTCCAAATGAAAAAGAGTTGACATTAGGTTCCAGACATCTTGGATTGATTCTGCCGGAAGAAATGGAAGAACTGAATTTTCAGTTGGAAAAAGCCGGACAATTGCTGGAAAAATATGTGGATGTTGATGCGATGATCGGGATTGCAGAAAGTGCTTTTTGGGAAAAAGAAGAAACTGTAACAGAAGAAGGAAAGCCGGAAGAAAAAGAAGATTTAGAAGAAAAAGCGTATTCTGGGAAAGTTACAATTTTTTCTCAGGCAATTTTCAGTGGAAAAAATAAATTATATGATAGAGAGAACTCCGGTACAAATATAATACCGCCCCGCATTGCAGTGGCGAAAGACGAAGCATTCTGTTTTTATTACCGTGACAACTTAAGAATGTTGGAATATTATGGTGCAGAATTGGTCTATTTTTCACTGCTGCATGATAAAACGCTTCCAGACAACATCCACGGCTTACTGTTAGGCGGCGGCTATCCCGAATTATATGCCAAACAGCTAGCGGAAAATGAGAGTATGCGAAAGTCGATCAAAGAAGCGTTGGAACAGCAGTTACCTTCCCTGGCAGAATGTGGGGGATTTATGTATCTGCATGACACGCTCACAGACAGGGAGGGAACAACTTATCAAATGGCAGGTGTGATCCCGGCAGAGTGTCAGTACACGGGAAAACTGGTACGTTTTGGTTATGTGGAAGTACAACTGCCGCAAGGGCTCACGGAGAAGAAAACAGCGGAAAGATCGGAACCAGAAAAAATAAAGGCGCATGAGTTCCACTATTTCGACAGCACAGCGAATGGAGAGGATTGCATTGCAACAAAACCGGTGACCGGAAGAAGCTGGAAGTGCATTCATGCATCGGACGATCATTTCTGGGGCTTTCCACATCTGTATTATCCATCAGATCCAAAGTTTGTGAAATGGTTTTTGGAAAGAACAGAAAAACACATTTGAGATTGCAAAAAAAACATGGGTGTGCTAACATGGATAAGGCTTTAGACCGCTATATCATTCATGCGGTGTGGAAGCGTAAAAAAATGACAGTTTCATAGAGAAGACAGTTGGTGCCAGCCGGTTTTGTTAAGACCAGACTGGTTAAAAGGGAAACAGGTGTGATTCCTGTACGATCTCGTCACTGTGATAAGGGAGTGCAGATTCTTTTTCCGCATGGAAAGTCACTGGTGCATGGCACTGGGAAGGCAGAATCTGTATGAGGATCTTTCAGCCAGGAAACCTGCCAATCGTCTGGTACAGGGAAATGAATTCCCAGATCACGAGTAATTGGTCGTACTGTTTAGAGGGCTTTCTGACAAAAAGCCTGATTTTCATTGACTTTTTACTCCGTTCAGGACATCTGACCGGAGTTTTTTATTGCTTTTTTGATAATATAGCAATAAATTTTTCTTTGTGTACAGATCTCTATGAAGCAGAAGTAAATCACAAAGAGGAGAAAAAAATGAAGAAAAAAACACTTGCACTTGTTCTTGCGTTTACAATGACAGCAGCCCTTTTTACAGGATGCGGAAGCAAGAAAGAGACAGAGACAACACAGACACAGACAGAAACAGCTGCTGAGACAGAGAGTGAAGAGGTCGATGATCAGGCCGCAGCAGACGAAGTTGCAGCACTCATCGATGCCATCTATGTGCAGACAAGAAATGAGAACACAGATGAGCAGTGTGCAGCAGCAAAAGCAGCATGGGACAAGCTGACAGATGCACAGAAGGAACTTGTTGAGGGAGAAAATGCTGACCCGGATTATTTCGGAAGAGATACAGGAGATGCATCCAAGGATGATCCTTTGAATGAGGACGGAATCGGAGAGAACGAGCTTTTAGTGGTAAGTTTTGGTACATCCTTCAACGACAGCAGGGCAGAGGATATCGGTGGTGTGGAAAAAGCACTGCAGGAAGCAAATCCAGACTGGTCTGTAAGAAGAGCTTTCACAGCACAGATCATCATCAACCATGTACAGGCAAGAGATGGTGAAAAAATTGACAATGTAGAACAGGCACTCGACAGAGCAGTAGAAAATGGTGTAAAAAATCTCGTAGTACAGCCAACTCATTTGATGCATGGTGCAGAGTATGATGAACTCGTAGATGCATTAGATGGATACAAAGATAAATTTGAGACAATTACGATCGCTGAACCGTTACTTGGCGAAGTTGGAAGTGATGCAACTGTTGTCAATGAAGATAAAGCAGCCGTTGCAGAAGCTATCACAGCAGAGGCAGTAAAGACAGCAGGTTTTGATTCCTTAGAGGCAGCAAAAGAAGATGGTACAGCATTTGTATTCATGGGACATGGTACTTCCCATACTGCAAAAGTAAGCTACAGCCAGATGGCTGCCCAGATGGAAAAATTAGGTTATGACAACGTATTCATCGGAACAGTAGAAGGTGAGCCGGAAGAGACAGCATGTGAGAACGTGATCGCAGCTGTAAAAGAAGCCGGTTATACAAAAGTGATTCTTCGCCCATTGATGGTAGTAGCCGGAGATCACGCCAACAACGATATGGCTGGCGATGATGATGATTCCTGGAAGAGCCAGTTTGTTGCAAGCGGTAACTTTGAAAGCGTTGACTGTCAGATCGCAGGACTTGGTGAGATCGATGCGATTCAGCAGATTTATGTAGCACATACCAAAGCAGCCATCGATTCTCTTGGGGATATCGCAACAACAGCATCTGCAGACAGTGATGTCCTTGCAGATGGAACCTACTCTGCAAAATTCGATACCGACAGCAGCATGTTTCATGTAAATGAAGCATATGACGGACGTGGAACACTTACGGTAAAAAACGGAAAAATGACACTCCACATCGTAATGCCATCCCAGAACATTGTAAATCTTTTCTTAGGAACTGCAGAAGATGCACAGAAGGATGGAGCAAAACTGATCCAGCCAACAACAGAAGAAGTTACATACTCTGATGGTTCCAAAGAGGAAGTATATGCTTTTGACGTTCCGGTAGAAGCATTAGAGAAAGAGTTCGACCTTGCACTGATCGGCACAAAAGGAAAATGGTATGACCATAAGGTCAGTGTTTCGGATGCGCAGGCTGAGTAAGCTGGTGTAGAATTTCATACAAAAGAAATGCAGCGTGATCTGTAAGGTTAGAAGTTTGAATATGGAATAATATTAAAAGTAAATATCGGCAGATGACGGTAGACGCACAGATTGTTTTTTGACAGGCTGTGCGTTTTATGTTACTTGTAGTTCGATTAAATATATGGCAGATTTGTGATTCTGTGTTATAATAAATTGAGTTATTTATGCTTGAGTTTGTAGTTTGGAAGGTGGAGATAGTATGGAAAAAGTTATTGGTTTTCATAATCCAACAGAAGAATATGGATTTTTAAGTAATTGGTATTTATCAAATTTTACGAAAAATGGTATTGAGTTTTCATCCATGGAACAATATATGATGTACGGCAAGGCAATGTGTTTCCATGATGAAACAATTGCAAAGCAGATATTGCAGACGGATGATGTTACAAGAATTAAAGAACTTGGGCGTCTTGTATCAAACTATAATGATCAAATCTGGAGTGGAATGCGTCAGATAATAGTATATGAGGGATTGGTAGAGAAATTTTCCCAGAATCAAGAACTAAGTGATGCATTACTTAACACAGGTGATACATTTCTGGCGGAATGTGCTGTAAAAGATAAAGTATGGGGGATCGGGCTGTCAATGACAGATCCAAAGCGTCTGGAACCGTCATTATGGAGAGGACAGAACCTGCTTGGCTTTGCATTGATGATGGTCAGAAAGAAATTGAAATAGATATTATATTGACCAATTTAATCAGCGTGGAGAAAAACACTGTCGTCTGCGCATTCGATACGGGCATTCTTCAGGTAATATCCCATATAATCGGTTTCGGCGGAATAGGGTTGTAACCTCCTGATATGCAGAGCTTGCAAATGAGTTTTATCAGTTCGGAACGGTGTAATTTGGCCGTTATTGTTCAGTATAAACGGTGGGGCGAAAGCTTGTATCCGGTTATCGGGATAATATACCGGTAAATAGATACAATTTCGTCCCAGTTTGTTGAAATATCCCTTTCCCTTTTGGATAGGGCTATAGGCTACAGGCTGCCAGGTTACATCATCGTAAACTGCCAGATAAGCATACTCAGTATGGACGGTTGCCGGAATATCGATACTGATGTCTGCCGTATGCAGATAAAGATCGGTAACATCTTTATTGAAAGGATCCTTAAAAAAAGGAGGGACATATTCCTTGGTCTCCGGCAGGGGATTTGAGGAAAAGGTTTGCCGGTAGATTTTACCGATTCGTAAATTGGCTATAGAACTCGTATTGATATGATTGATCCGCGGGTCTTGGGTGTAAAGCCAATAAGTGACTTTATCCTGGCGTCGCTGGATAGCTGAAAAGTCGGTTGCAGCCGGAATACCGGCAACCCTGTATTGTATCAAAGAGGCTTTTGTATTGTTCGGGTCCAACATTAGCAGATTGTAGAGTTCCTTGTCGTTTTGTGGAGGAAAGGAAGAAAAATTCTGTTTTGCCAGATATTGATTAAGGGCCTGGATGGAATGCCGGCAATCGTCGTAGTAACATTTGGCATATTCGATGCTTTGCCGGAAGGTGGAATCCAATAGGAGTGTGCTCAGTTCTTCGGGCATTTCACGGCCGATCCGGTAAGGCAGAAGATATTCACAAAAAGTTTCGAAATCGATATGAGCGAGCCAGGGGCAGGAAGTCTTTAAGGCAAAAACGGCTCGAATATGCCGGATTAAAAAGTCGGCTTTTATCTGTTTGATATCCTCAACCGGTGTAAAATCGGGACACAAACCAGGATGTTCTGCCGGATAAGTCAAAAGTATTTTCCGGGTGAGAGGTGACAGGTTTTTCAGCGTATCCAGCCGTTTTAAATAAGATTGAAAGTCTTTCGGTGAGGGGCTCCAATGACCGGGCATGTTTTCAATCAGGAAAATTGCAGCTTTTAAGTACAGACTATCCGATGGATTTTGAGAGAAATGATGTAATACCTTTTCCAGTTCCTGGCGGTTAGAGCCGCTTAGACTCAATGCTTTTTCCAGACGGGGATTATCGTTTCCTGTCCGATTACAGCTTATCCATATAAATAAGCAACATCCGAAAATCCAGCCTGTTCTCCAACTTTTGATTGGCATATTCTTTTATCCTTTATGTTTTTCATTTCAAATATAAACAAAAAAAAGTTTTTTTACGTTTCCAAATGAAAGCTATTGTTTTTAATCGGTTATCATGCGATTTAATTGTCTAAATAAGCTTTGAGGATTTGAAAATTATCTTCGCGTGCCTTTAACCGTAAAATACTTTCGCATCATTTGAGATACAATATAAATCAACAGGCTCCAGTATTTTATACCTTTTTATTAAATTTTCATTCCAATTCCAAAAAGTATCTTGGTAAAGACGATCATTTCTTTGTTATGTAGGCTAGTAATAGTTATTTGGCAGAATTATTTATTGTTCTTAAATATAGATTCCAAAGTTTTTCATTTTTTATTGGGTTTCCAATAATTAAGACCCGATTATCTTGATTAAGTAAAAATGTTTGATATTCTATTTGCTCTGGAAAATTGTTGATTTTATTGATATTATTTTTGCTGTCATAAAATATAGGGTAATCGAATTTATTTTTTTTACATATGATATCAATTTTTTTGGGATTAGGAGTTTGCACAACAAAGATAAACGATAAACTATCGGTATATTTT
>ERZ772831.3343-NODE-3343-length-11575-cov-24.107813_pt1 | contig 11575 bp, 5 predicted proteins | sample MGYA00580858_ERZ772831 | MGnify/ENA primary metagenome ERZ772831 (study PRJEB29015, sample SAMEA2737694) | human gut metagenome | biome: human gut; feature: human-associated habitat; material: faeces | place: China | collected 2012 ... | reverse complement strand
ACGCCATCGCCGTCCGGGAGGTGAAGGAGGCCGCCCCCCGGTTCCACGCCCGGTATAAGGCCCTGGGCAAAACCTATCGCTATGTGTGCTTCGACGGGCCGGTGAAGCCGGTGTTCGACCGGAAGTATGTCACCCTGCTGGATTTTCACCCGGACCTGGAGCGGATGCAGCAGGCGGCGGCGTATTTGCAGGGGGAGCACGACTTCGCCAGCTTCTGCGGCAATCCCCGGATGAAAAAATCCACCGTCCGGCTGGTGGACAGCATCACCGTGGTGCGGCAGAAGGACCGCATCGTGTTCACCTTCCACGGCACCGGCTTCCTGCAGAATATGGTGCGCATCCTGGTGGGCACGCTGCTGGAGGTGGGCCGGGGGACCCGGCAGCCGGAGGATATGCCCGCCCTGCTGGAGGCCCGGGACCGCCGCCTGGCGGGCCCCACCGCCCCGCCGGAGGGCCTGTGCCTGATGAAAGTCGACTACTGACCGTAATATCCGACAGAAAAATTACTTGTTGTATCAAAAAATCCCGCCTTCGCGCGGGTGAAGGAGCCGATATGGAAGAATTGCTGCAACAGATCCTACAGGAGTGCCGCCCGTACACCGGGCAGGGGGCCCTGGCCTCCTATATCCCGGAGCTGGCCCGGCAGGACCCGGACCGTCTGGGTATCGCCGTGTTCCACAAGGACGGCAACATGGTGGAGGCCGGCGACAGCCGCCGCTGCTTCACCATCCAGAGCGTCATGAAGCCCCTTTTGCTTCTGCTGGCCCTGCAGGACAATGGCCGGGAGACCGTCCGGGCCCATGTGGGGGTGGAGGCCACCGGCAAGCCCTTTGACGCCATCAACGTGGCGGACAACGCCCTGCTGGCCAAGCACCTGAACCCCATGGTCAACGCCGGGGCCATCCTCATGTGCCAGCTGGTGGGGGGCGAGACCTATGACCAGCGGTTTGCCCGGCTGCTGGGCTTTATCCGCCGCCTGGCCGCCAACGAGAAGATCGACCTGGACGAGGAGGTCTATCACTCTGAAAAGGCCACCGGCTCCAAAAACCGGGCCCTGGCCTATCTGCTGAAGGCCCACGGCCTGATCCGCGGGGACGTGGAGGAGTTGCTGGACTGCTATTTCCGGGCCTGCTCCATCCGGGTCAGCGCGGCGGACCTGGCCCGCATCGGCTGCGTGCTGGCCTGCCACGGTCAGCTGCCGGACGGCCAGCGCCTGTTCCCGGCGGCCTATGGCCGGTTCGTCAACGCCAACCTGATGACCTGCGGCATGTACGACGGGTCCGGAGACTTCGCCATCCGGGTGGGCGTACCGGCCAAAAGCGGCGTAGGCGGCGGCATCATGGCGGTGGTCCCCGGCCGCATGGGGGTGGGCCTGTTCAGCCCGGCCCTGGACGAAAAGGGCAACAGCCTGGCCGGTATCCGGGCGCTGGAGCTGCTGTCCGCCCGGCTGGATCTGAGCGTATTCTGATACTTGCGCAAAAAGAGCAAAGCTCTTTTTGCGCAAAAGACTTGCAGTCTGCTGCGCGCATAATTTGTTCGCTGAAAGCGAACAAATTCCACACTTGCAGACTGAGAAGTGTTTTTTGCGACGTACACGCCGCCGCAAAAAACGGATTGCATTTAATTTGCCGCCTGCGGACGGCAAACTCTGTGAGACTTTTTGATAATCTCAAAGGCCCCCGCCATCCGGCGGGGGCCTTTGCTGTTGTGCTATGGCTTGCTATGGGGTGGTCCGCTTATACCAAAACCTGTTAAAAAGCTTGAAAAGCTTTTTATAGCGCCGAAGGTGCGTCAGGTTTTGTATGAGACGTCACAGCGTGTTTTCGCACGCTGTGCGTGCGCGTAGCGCACGGGATTCTTGATTCAATTTTTGAATCAAGAATCAGTATTAGCTGTTGCGCTTTTTGCGGGACACGATGACCAGCACCACAGCCAGAGCGGCAGCGCACACCAGGACGATGATCCACATGGTGGTGTTGCTCTCGTCGCCGGTCTTGACGCCGGGCTGGGAGGGCTGATCGGGCTTGTAGTTGGGATCGGTCTCGCCGCAGACGGTGCACTTGCCGTCCTTATAATCGTGACCGGCAGCGGGGATGACCCGGGTCTCCACTTCGCCGCAGGCGGAGCAGGTGCGGGTCTCCAGGCCGTCCTGGGTGCAGGTGGGGGCGGTGGTGACCACCCATTCGCCGAAGGTGTGCTCATGGGCGGTGCAGACCACGTCATTGCGGTCGCGGATGCGGATACGGGGGGCCATCTCGGTGCCGTCGGCCAGGACGAAGGTGTTGTCGTAGGAGGCCAGGCCGGTGGCGGAGATCTCGCAGCCGATCTCCAGGTTCTTCACGTCATAGGAGGTGGTGATATAGCCGTCGATGAACACCCGGGCGATCTTACCCTCGCTGTCGCGGACCAGGATGGTCTGCACCAGGCCGTCGGCCATCTCATAGCCCACCACGAAGCCCTTCAGGGTCACCAGCTGGCCCAGGACGGAGCCGTCGTTGATCTGGGTGGAGGTGACGACCTTGGGGGTGACGGGGGTGGTCTCGCCGATCTTCTCGATGGAGGAAACCTGCAGCTCGTTCTCGCCCTGATAGGTCTCCGTCACGCCGGTGACCCGGACCACGTCGCCGATCTTGAACTCACCGGCCACGGGGAAGCAGTTGATGCCGCCGGTCTCATCCTGAACATAGATGCAGTCGAAGAAGGCGGTGGCCTTGTCATAGCCGGAGGCATTGGAGGTCACGACACCCTCAATGGTGTACTTGTGACCGGCCTCGGTCTGGGCCTGGACGGTGGCGATGTCGGTGACCTTCACGGGGTTGATGGCCCGCAGCAGGTTCTCGCAGATCTTATAGTTGGAGTAGTTCTTCTCGGAGCCGTTGTCGCTGATGGTGGCCTGGACCTCAAAGTTGGACATGAAGGCCGCGCCGGACACGATGATCAGGCCCTTGCCCTCCAGCTGCTCGCTGGCCATGGCCAGCAGACGGCTGTCGTTTTCGGCATAGGCGTACTTGGGCACGTTGGCGCCGCCCAGGCCGTCCTTATCCACGTCCACGGAATAGGTGGTGCTGTGGGCGTATACCACCGGGGAAACGGTAGCGGGCAGGGCAGAGGTGGGTTTGCCATCGGCGTCCACGGCATACACGGAGGCGCCGCCATAGTGGCTGAATACCTCGGTGTACAGGCGGTCATAGGGGTGAGTGGGGTCCACCTCCACGCCGTCGGTCAGGAAGCTCTGACCGTAGGTGTTGAAGTACAGACGCCACTTGTCCACGCCGTCGGCTGCGCTGCGGACATCGTCATAGGTGGCATCGTCCGCAATACGCAGGCTGGAGCCCAGGGCCTGGAGCACCTCATTCTGGGTGGCGGCCATGTGCTTGATGGCGGGATTGCTCTGGATCACGTCATAGTTCTCGTAGTTGTCGCTCCAGCCGGCCAGGATCACGGTGCCGCCGTTGCTGTTGAAGGCGGTTATGGCCGCCAGCTCCGCGGCACTGTAGGTCCGGGGATCGGTCTGGGCGTCCGCCAGGCGGCGGGAGGGGGCGGTGAGGATCAGGGCCTTGAACTTGGGATTGGAGCAGGCGGCGATCAGATCGTCGCTGGTCTTCAGTTCCACGGTGCGGACGTTGTACTTGCCCGCCAGGTTGCCGAAGTTGCCCATGGAATCCTTGTAGTTACCGGCCACATACTCGTTGTAGTGGGAGGCGTCGATGCCGATATACACCAGGTCGTCGGCATTCAGCACGTCCAGGGTAATGTCCTTGGTGAACACATACTCCTTGCCGTCCTGCTCCAGCACCACGGTGGCGGTGACCTTGTAGACACGGGCGGTGTCGAAGGAGACGTCATAGCTCAGGGCCAGGGTGCCGCTGGCGGGAACGGTGCCCACATCGGTGGCGGAGGCCAGGACCTGACTGCCCACGGCGTAGGTGATGGACTTGATATTGGCGTCGGTGCTCTCGCTGTTGAACAGGGTGGTGGTGACGGTCATGGCCTCGCCGGTGACGGGGGTGGAGGTGCCGCAGGTCACATCGGAGATGCCCAGCTTCAGGGTCTCGCCCACCCACACGGGAGCGGTGACCGCCAGGTCGCCGTCACCCTGGGTGACGCGGATGTAATAGTAGCTGTAGTCGGGGTCCAGGGTGACGCTGAGGTCGCCGGTGGCCAGGACGGCGGGATCATCCCAGGTATAGGCGGTCTTGCCGGAGTTGACAATGACCTCCACCTTGGAGATGGAATCGCTGGCGTCGGGGTCGTTGACGGTGACGTGGATGTTCAGCTTCTCGGGGACCTCGGTGAGACTGCTGCCCAGGAGCATACCGTTGACGGTGTAGCCGATCTCCAGGTTCTTGTCCTCAGTGGCGTACATACGCATGGCGCGCAGCGCGTCGTAGATGCCCTGCTCGCTGAAGTCGTCGGTGAGGATCACGTCGCGGGCGTCGTTGGCGTTGCCCCAGCGGCCCTTGTGGTTATCCTGGTTGTTGGTGGGGGCCAGGTGCCAGCCCTTATCCAGCGCCATGGTGTAATACTCATAGCTGGGATAATAGCCGCCGGCGCCGATCTGGCCCTCGCCGTTGCCGGCCTCCACCATGTACATGCGGCTGTCGATGACGGGATCCCAGAAAGCAAAGTCACCGAAGGTGCCGAAGGTGTTGCCGGGGTGGTTGAACTGGCTGAGGCTGTCTGCGCCCTCCTGCTGGCTCAGCAGGGCATAGTAGGCGCGCATACCGGCATAGTCGGTCTTGTTGTTCAGGGTGGAGTTGTTGCGGGAGACGATACCGGGGGTGTTGAAGGTGTTGATGTGGCCGGGACCGCCGGACCAGGTCATCTCGAAGCCCGCCAGAGCCACCAGGGAACCGGCGTTGGCCTCGTTGAAGGCGGCCACGGAGGAACGATAGCTGTTCCAGGTCTCCTGGCTGGAGGCGCTGGCCAGGCTCATGTCGTACAGGGCGCCCTCGGGGTTGGCGGCGCCGGTGGTGTCAAAGTAGTTGGAGTGGTCGGTGAAGGCCACGAACTGGACATTGGCGCTTTCGGGCAGGTTCTTCACATAGTCCAGGGCGGCATCCAGGGAGCCTGCGCCGTCGGAATACTGGGTGTGGCTGTGGAGCTGGCCGAAGTACAGCTGATACTGGGCCTGGCCCACGGTGAAGAACCAGCTGAAGGAGGCGGTCTTGCCGTCGGCGCGGGTGACGGTGACGGACACATTGGTGCGGCCGTCGGTCATGTCGGCGGCGGGGGTATAGGTGAGCTTGCCGCCGGCGTACACGGCGTTGACCCTCTGGCCGTTGACGGTCATCTCCAGGGTGGGATTCTCACCGGCGTTGATGATCTCGGCGGAGATCACGGGCCGCTTGTCGCTGCCGGTCTGGCTGCCCTTCAGGGGGGTCACGGCCCCGATGGAGGGCTCGTCCACCACGGTGAGCACCAGGCTGCCGGAATAGGACGCGCCGGAGGCGTTGGTGACGCGGACGGTGAGGGTCACCTTGTCGGCACCGGCCAGCATGGCGGCGGGGATATTGGCGGTGTAGTTCTTGCCGTCGGCGGTGTAGTCGGTGATGACACCGGCGGTCTTGCCGTCCACCAGGATCTCCAGCTTGGAAACGGCCTTGACATCGTTGACGGTGAAGGTCAGGGTATAGTCCTGACCGGCCTTCACGGTGTCGGCGGAGGTGAACACCACGGCGGGATCGTTGACCACGCCGCCGTCCAGCTTCACGCTGTCGGCCACACCATAGAAGAAGAAGGAGTAGATGGTGTAGTCGGTGACGTTGTACATGCTGTAGGTCTTATAGCTGTCGCTGTAATACTCCAGATACTGGCTGTACCGGCCGTTGAACTTGGCGGTGCGGCTCTCCAGCTGATAGCCGCCCACGCCGCCGCTGCAGGGCTCCACGGTCCAGTCGGCGTCCTCGCTGGCGGTCTGGGAATAGAAGGCGTTGTTGCCGGTGCCGTTGGAGCACAGATAGCCGTAGGTTTCGTTGCGGAAGCGGTAATACTCGCCGCTGCGCTCCACGGTGAACACCACGCCGCCGTTTTCGGGGATGGCCTTGCCGTCCGTGATCTGGGCGGAGACACTATTGATGGCGGGGCTGTCGGTGTTGTCATTCTGCTGGGCCAGGACGCCCTGGGCATTCTGGTTGAACAGCACCACCTGCGCGCCCTCCTGGGGCAGGCTGCCGGCGGGCTGGTCCATCTCGTCGCCTACCAGATAGAGCTGCTGGGCAAACAGAGCCTCGTTGCTGCCGATGGTGCCGAAGGCACTCCAGTTGTTCTTCTCGGCATACCACTCCAGATAGCTGCTGCGGCCCACGTTCTTGATATAGTAGCAGCCCTCGGTGGCAGCCTGCTCCAGTGTCCAGGCGGTGTGGGCCTTGTCCAGGGGAGTGCTGGAGTATTTTTCGTCCATGGACAGCTTCTTGCCGTCGGCGGTGGAGAAGGTATAGCTGCCGTCGGCGTTGACGCCCACGGTCCAGATGTCGGCCTTGGTATAACCGGAGAGCTTGCCATTGGCCAGGGTCACGTCGGTGCCCTTGTTATAGAAGCCGGTGTACTCCGTGGACAGGGCCTTGCCGTTGGCGGGGTTGAATACCACCACCTGGTCGCCGTCGGATACGGAGGTAACGATGCCGCTTTTCTGGATTTTGAAGAATGCCTGGGCAAACAGAGCTTCATTGCTGCCGATGGTGCCGAAGGCACTCCAGTTGTTCTTCTCGGCATACCACTCCAGATAGCTGCTGCGGCCCACGTTCTTGATATAGTAGCAGCCCTCGGTGGCAGCCTGCTCCAGTGTCCAGGCGGTGTGGGCCTTGTCCAGGGGAGTGCTGGAGTATTTTTCGTCCATGGACAGCTTCTTGCCGTCGGCGGTGGAGAAGGTATAGCTGCCATCGTCGTTGACGCCCACGGTCCAGATGTCCGCCTCGGCAAAGCCGGACAGCTTCCCACCGGTGAGGGTCACGTCGGTGCCCTTGTTATAGAAGCCGGTGTACTCGCTGGACAGGGCCTTGAGGTTTGCGGGGTTATAGATGACCACCTGGTCGCCGTTCTTCAGAGGAGCGGAGGGATCCTCCGGCTGGCCCGGCTCCGGGGACTCGGCCACCACCAGATAAAGCTGCTGGGCAAACAGAGCCTCGTTGCTGCCGATGGTTCCGTAGGAGCTCCAATTGTTCTTCTCGGCGAACCACTCCAGATAGCTGCCGCGGCCCACGTTCTTGATGTAGAAGCAGTCCGCCGTGGCGGCAGCGCTGAGCTCCCAATCCACATTGGCCTTGTCCAGGGGAGTGCTGCTGTAGCTGGTGTCCATGGACAGCTTCTTGCCCTCGGCGGTGGAGAAGGTATAGGCGCCGCTCTCGGTGCGGTTCACGGTCCACAGCTCTGCATCCGTGTAGCCGGTGAGCTTGCCCCCGGTCAGCTCCACATCCACGCCCGTGTTATAGAAGCCGTTGTACACGGAGGACAGAGCCTTTTTGTTGGCGGGGTTGAACACCACCACCTTGTCGCCGTTCTGCAGGGTGGTCAGATCGGTGACGATGCCGCTTTCCCGGGCGGCGGCAGTGTCCAGCTTATAGATGCTGGGCAGCAGCATGGACACGTTGGTGTCCGAGGTGTAGTTCAGGAAACGGGGGTTTCTCACATTGTACAGAATGCGGCCGCAGGCCGTATTCGTGCTGGCAATGGTGGCGGCGCCGTTGTCATCGATGGCGATGGTCCAGGTGTCGGTGCCCTTGCCGGAATTGCTCATTTCCTTTGCCTTGACAGCAGAGATCTTTTTGCCGTCGGAGGCGGTCAGGGTCCAGGCCCCGGCGCTTCCGCCCAGCGTAAAGATTTCCACCTTTTTGTCCAGGGCGTCCAGCTTGGTTTCCACGCTGGAAAGGAATTTTCCGGACATGGCCCCGGCGGCAAAGGTGCTGTCGTTGGCAGTTGCGGAGAGGATGATCTGGTCGCCGGCCTTCAAGGTCGATGCGTCGGTGACCAGTGCTGCACTTTTGGACGCCGGGTCCGCTGCGAATACCGACACCGGCAGCAGGGAAACCAGCATGACCAGTGACAGCAGCGCAGACAGAAGTCTGGTGCGAACAGGTGTTTTCATCAAGCTATTACCTCCTTTAATTTCCCCCGGGGCTCTCCCGCCCCACAGGTATTCTCATTTTATCATACCGCCGGGCCGGTTTCCAGCCTTATTTGCAGATTTGACACAAATTTTGCTGATATGTGCACAAAGTATGGACGAATGCACAAAGGAAAATGAAAAGTTTTACCCGGATTCCTCTTGACGTATCCCGGGGGACTGTGCTATAATTTCAAACTGCGCGGATATGGATTCCGCGAATTTTGCCATGCGGCAGACACACTGTGCCGAGGAGGTTCCCACGTGCTGGAAGAGCTGTCATCCAAAGACAAGGTGGTGGGCCTGAAACAGGTGCAGCGGGCAGTAAGCGCCGGCCGGGCAGGCCGGGTGTTTCTGGCCTGCGACGCCGATCCCCGGCTGACCCAGCCGCTGGAGGACCGCTGCCGGGAACGGGACGTTCCCGTGTCCGGGGCGCACACCATGGCCCAGCTGGGCCGGGCCTGCGGCATCGACGTGGGCACCGCCGCCGCGGCGCTGCTGGCAAAGGAAAAACCGCTTCCAACGGAATAAAATTCTTTGTTCCGTGGAAAATATAGGGAGTCATCCCACAAATCTTTAGAAAGGAGTTCATTGCATGCCTACTTTCAATCAGCTGGTCAAGCAGGGCCGGAAACAGGCTACCTACAAGTCCAATTCCCCCGCTATGCAGAAGGGCCTGAATACGCTGAAGAACAAGGAGACCGATCTGTCCTCCCCTCAGAAGCGCGGCGTCTGCACCGCAGTGAGAACTGCCACCCCCAAGAAGCCCAACTCCGCTCTGCGTAAGATCGCCCGTGTCCGCCTGACCAACGGCTACGAGGTCACCGCCTACATCCCCGGTGTCGGTCATTCTCTGCAGGAGCACTCTGTGGTTATGATCCGCGGCGGCCGTGTCAAGGACCTGCCCGGTGTTCGTTACCACATCATCCGCGGCACTCTGGATACCCAGGGCGTTCAGGGCCGTATGCAGGCGCGCTCCAAGTACGGCGCCAAGCGTCCCAAGAGCAAGTAATCCCCGCATGAAATGAGCTTTGCCGAAAAGGTTTATATATATCGTATGTACCTCTTTGGCAGGCCGTACAACAGCCTCTCCGGCTGTTGAGTACCTATGAAATCATATTTTTATGAAGGAGGGAAGCATAGTGCCCAGAAGAGGTAATGTTCCCAAGAGAGAAATTCTGCCCGATCCTATGTACAACTCCGTGCTGGTGACGAAGCTCGTCAACAGCATCATGTTGGACGGTAAGAAGGGCGTTGCCCAGAAGGTTGTCTACGGCGCCTTTGATCTGATCAAGGAAAAGACCGAGAAGGAGCCTCTGGAAGTGTTCACCCAGGCCATGGAAAACATTATGCCCAGCCTGGAAGTCAAGGCCCGCCGTGTCGGCGGCGCCACCTATCAGGTCCCCATGGAGGTTCGTCCTGCCCGCCGTCAGACCCTGGGTCTGCGCTGGCTGACCAACTATTCCCGCGCCCGCAGTGAGCGCACCATGGCCGAGCGCCTGGCAGGTGAGATCATGGACGCCGCCAACAACACCGGCAGCGCCGTGAAGAAGCGCGAGGATACCCACAAGATGGCCGAGTCCAACAAGGCCTTCGCCCACTTCCGCTGGTAATCCCCGCAAACTGATTAAAAGGAGAACGTTATGCCGAGAAAGGTTACACTGGAAAATACGAGAAATATCGGCATCATGGCCCACATTGATGCAGGCAAGACCACCACGACCGAGCGTATTCTGTACTACACGGGCGTCAACTACAAGATCGGCGAGACGCACGAGGGAACCGCTACCATGGACTGGATGGAACAGGAGCAGGAGCGTGGCATCACCATCACCTCCGCCGCTACCACCTGTTACTGGAAGGGCTCCAAGGACCAGTTCCCCCAGACGCGTATCAACATCATCGACACCCCGGGTCACGTGGACTTCACTGTGGAGGTGGAGCGTTCTCTGCGTGTGCTGGACGGCTCTGTCACCGTGATGTGCGCCAAGGGCGGCGTGGAGCCCCAGTCCGAAACCGTGTGGCGTCAGGCCGACCACTATCATGTGCCCCGGATGGTGTATGTCAACAAAATGGACATGCTGGGCGCGGATTTCTATCACGTGCTGGACATGATCCACGACCGCCTCAAGTGCAACGCCGTGCCCATCCAGCTGCCCATCGGGAAAGAGGAGTCCTTCAAGGGCATCATCGACCTGGTGGAGATGGACGCTGATATCTATTACGATCAGCTGGGCAAGGACATGCGCGTGGAGCCCATCCCCGCCGATATGATGGACCTGGCCAACGAGTACCGGGAAAAGCTGCTGGATGCCGTTTCCATGTTCGACGACGAGATCATGGAGATGTATCTGGAGGGTCAGGAGATCCCCACCGACAAGATCCGCGCCGCCATCCGCAAGGCCACCGTGGCCGTGGAGATGGTGCCGGTCACCTGCGGCTCCTCCTACCGGAACAAGGGTGTTCAGAAGCTGCTGGACGCCATTGTGGACTATATGCCCGCCCCCACCGATATTCCCGCCATCGTTGGCACCAACCCCAAGACCGATGAGGAGGAGGACCGTCACGCTTCCGATGACGAGCCGTTCTCCGCTCTGGCCTTCAAGATCATGACCGACCCCTATGTGGGCCGTCTGAGCTTCTTCCGCGTGTATTCCGGCACGCTGAACACCGGCTCCGCCGTGCTCAATGCCACCAAGGGCAAGCGCGAGCGCGTGGGCCGTCTGCTGCAGATGCACGCCAACCACCGGGAGGACCTGGAAACGGTCTATTCCGGCGATATCGCCGCCGTGGTGGGCCTGAAGAACACCACCACCGGCGACACCCTCTGTGATGAGAAGCACCCCATTGTGCTGGAGTCCATGGAGTTCCCCGAGCCCGTGATCCGCGTGGCCATCGAGCCCAAGACCAAGGCCGGCCAGGAGAAGATGGCCATCGCCCTGGCCAAGCTTGCCGAGGAGGACCCCACCTTCCGCACCTACACCGACGAGGAGACGGGTCAGACCATCATCGCCGGTATGGGCGAGCTGCATCTGGAGATCATCGTGGACCGTCTGCTGCGCGAGTTCAAGGTGGAGGCCAACGTGGGCGCGCCCCAGGTGGCCTACAAGGAGACCATCCGCAAGGCAGTGGACCAGGATACCAAGTATGCCCGCCAGTCCGGCGGTAAGGGCCAGTATGGTCACGTGAAGATCCATGTGGAGCCCAACGAGTCCGGCAAGGGCTACGAGTTCATCAACAAAGTGGTGGGCGGCGCTGTCCCCAAGGAGTATATCCCCGCCATCGACGCCGGTATCCAGGGCGCAATGCTCTCCGGCACCGTGGCCGGTTACCCCGTGGTGGACGTGAAGGTCACCCTGTACGACGGCTCCTATCACGAGGTGGACTCCTCCGAGATGGCGTTCAAGATCGCCGGCTCCATGGCCTTCAAGGAGGCCATGCGCAAGGCCGATCCCACGCTGCTGGAGCCCATCA
>ERZ772831.3341-NODE-3341-length-11587-cov-28.840271_pt1 | contig 11587 bp, 8 predicted proteins | sample MGYA00580858_ERZ772831 | MGnify/ENA primary metagenome ERZ772831 (study PRJEB29015, sample SAMEA2737694) | human gut metagenome | biome: human gut; feature: human-associated habitat; material: faeces | place: China | collected 2012 ... | reverse complement strand
ACCCGGAAAACAAATACCATTGGCTGATCGACGAGGAAGCTGCCGCCGTGGTGCGCCGTATTTTCCGATTAACCATTGAGGGCAAAGGCCCCTACGATATTGCCCGTATTCTCTTTGAGGATAAGGTGGAGACGCCTGCCGTGTACTTTGGTAAACAGGGCAAGGGCATCTGGAAAAGCAAAGAGGAATTTTCCAATCCCTATAACTGGAGCGGCTATGTCGTGGGACAGATTCTCTCCAAGCCGGAGTATATGGGGCATACGGTGAATTTCCGTTCTCACAAGCAGTCCTACAAAGATAAAAACGCCGTGAAGAATCCCAGGGAGGACTGGCTGATCTTTGAGGATACCCACGAGGCCATTGTGGACAGGGAAACATGGGAGCTTGTACAAAAGCTCCGCAAGACGCCCAAGCGCATCGACACGTTGGGTGAGGCAAATCCGCTGACCGGTCTTTTGTACTGCGCCGATTGTGGAGCCAAAATGTATAATCAACGGTCAAGGGGGACAGAAAGTAAGCCGTATCCCTATGATGTGTTTGAATGCTCCACTTACAAATTGGCGGGTCAAAAACGGTCTGCCGCTTGCTGTGGACATCATATCAGTACCAAGGCTCTGCGCACACTGATTCTGGACACCATCCGCACGGTCAGCACCTTCGCAATTTCCAATCAGGAGGCGTTCATGGAAAAGGTGCGCTCCGCCTCCCAGCTCCAGCAAACGGAAGCGGCCAAGGATGCCAAGCGGAAGCTGAGCAAGGACAAGAAACGCATTGCCGAACTGGACACCATCATCAAAAAGCTCTATGAATCCTTTGCTGTCGGACGCATCACCGATGAACGCTTTGACAGTCTGCTGGCGGATTACGAAGCCGAGCAGAAAACGCTGCAAGTTTCTGTCACAGAAGCGGAAGAAAGGCTGTCCGCTTTCGCAGAGGACAGTGCCCGTGTGGAGCAGTTTCTGGAGCTGGCAAGGAAGTATACCGATTTTTCTGAGCTGACCACGCCCATGATCAACGAGTTTATTGAGAAAATCATCGTCCATGCCCCGGAGCGTATCGACGGCGACCGGGTGCAGGAGGTAGAAATTCACCTTCGCTTTATCGGGCAGTTTGAGCTTCCCGCGCCGGAGCTGACTGAGGGAGAAATCAAGCGGCAGGAACAGCTCAAGCGGCACCGCATCAAAAGCCGGGAGCGGTATCAGAAAATCAAGGCTGGAGAACACGCTGTCGGTCAGCCCTTCACGCTGACCTGCAAGTGCTGCGGGCAGGAATTTGCATCCAAACGGACGAACACCCTGTTCTGCGGCCCCAACTGCCGTGCGAAATTCTACCGTCAGGAGGCGGCAGAGGGCCGCAGCCGGGCGTGTACCTGCGAAAACTGCGGCAAGGTGTTCACCACAACGAGGTCAGATGTGAAATATTGCAGTGACGATTGTCGGTATGCAGCACAGATCAAGCGGCAGGGTGCACGAAAGGAAGCCTTGCGAGAGGCAAAGATTGAACCGGCTTTACCGGAGAAAGAAACGAAATCAGCATAAGATAAGACGCAAAACGGCGGCTTGCCCAGATCGGGCAGGCCGCCGTTTTTTTGCGCAGAAATGGAGGAACGATGAATCTTTTTGAAATTGTTAAATACGGCGTAAGCTGCCGGGATGCAGCGGAGCGGTACGGCGTGGAGGTCAACCGCTACAGTATGGCCCTCTGCCCGTTCCACAATGACCGGCATCCCAGCCTGTATGTGGCGGATGATCACTACCATTGCTTCGCCTGCGGAGAACACGGCGATGTGATCGACTTTGTGAGCAAGGAATTTCGGGTCAGCAAGAAATTCCCGCTTCCTGCCCTCCGCGCACAGAATGCAAATACCTTTCTTCCCCTGCGCCTTGGCATCACGGATGCACGCCTCCAGCAGATCATTTGAGTATCCGTGTCCCTTCATGGAACCGGATACCCAGAGACAGTCAATGTAGAGATAGCCGTCTGCCTCAATAGGCACCCATGCGTTTTCAGCCGGAATGTATTCGATAAAGCATTTACCGCGTTCTTCGCTGCGATAGAAAACAAGTCCATCATCAAAGCGCTGCCGCAGCCATTCTTTTTTTGCGACGCTCTGCTTACCGGACATGGCGCAGCAGATATGTTCCTTGTCAATATTTTCTTTTGTGATCCGAATATAGTTCATCGGTTATTCCTCCAATGCCGTTGTTCTTTCGTTTTGGCGATGGCAATTCATCGAACATTGCCTCAAAGAGCTCTGTAAGAAACACTTTGCTATCAACTTCATCCACCAGCAGCATTTCTTTCGCTCCCTCATACGGGAGCTCACAGATTGCCGCAGGCATAAGTTCCAGAGCGGATCTTGTTTTCTTTACAAGCAGTCGATCATCATAGATTCCACCGACGATTTTACCTCGGTAATAGAGGATAAATTCTCCCATCATAGGACGGTAAGAAATATCGTCCAGATCGGATAGCTGTTCCAGAATGAAATGAAGATACTCTTTACCGGATGCCATTTTTTCCTCCTGTTCAGAACAGTTGCCCCGTCAGCTTCCGCTTTTCCTTCTTCGGAAAAGTCGCTTCAAATCGTTCAAAGCCCTCCGGGTCTTTCTCACAGACAAAATATCCCACTGGGTCTTTGTAGGTGCCGGAGATACCGTCCAAAAAACCGGGCGTCAGCTCCTTGATGAGAAAATAATCCGCTTCAGGGTCGTCGGCATAGCGGATACCCTTTATTTTGGCAGGCACAAAGCCGGACTTGCCGTAAAAGTCAATATTGCCGGTGATGGCAAGTGCTCCTGCACCCATTTCCTTGGCTTTTTCCATGGAATAGTCCAGCAGCTTCTTTCCGTAGCCCTGCCGCTTGTATGCGGGCGCAATGCCGATGGGGCCGAAGGTCATGATCGGCACCTTTCTTCCGTCATCGCAGTCGATTTCCGACCACACATAGATGACCTGCCCGATCAGCTCGCCGTCCAGCTCCATGACGAAGTCCAGCTCCGGCACAAATGCCGGGTCATCCCGATAGCAGTGCAGCACATAGTACTCCATGCAGCCGGGGCGGTAGACATTCCAAAAGGCCTCGCGGGTCAGGTTTTCAACATTGCGATAGTCATCTTTGGTTTCCAAACGAATGGTGATCTTCTTTTCTGACATGGCGTTTCTCCTTATCTCTTGTCAATAATTTTGTCGATCAGCCCGTAAGCAAGGGCTTCCTGCGCCGACATGTAGTTGTCGCGCTCCGTATCGGCGGCAACCTGTGCAAAGGTTTTTCCCGTATTCTCGGAAAGAATGCGGGTCAGCCGCTGTTTGGTTTTCTGCATTTGTTCGGTCACGATCTGAATATCCGTGACCGGGCCGTGTACGCCGTTCCCAGCGATCATCGGCTGGTGGATCATGTTTTCCGCATTCGGCAGTGCGATCCGCTTGCCCTTTGCGCCGCCTGCTAACAGGAAAGCGCCGAAGCTCGCGGCCAGATCGATGCAGATGGTGGACACGTCGCACTTGAGATACTGCATGGTGTCGTAAATCGCAAACCCGGCCGTGACCGAGCCTCCGGGGCTGTTGATGTAGAACTGAATATCCTTGTCTGGGTCTTGTGCTTCCAGAAACAGCATCTGCTCGACGATGGAACTGGCGGATGCGTCCGTTACTTCCTCACCGAGAAAAACAATTCGGTCGGAGAGGAGCCGGGAAAAAATGTCGTAGCTACGTTCGCCGCGACTGGTTTGTTCGATCACATAGGGAATGATGCTCATATATGTTTACTCCTTGATTTCTTTTGGTTTCATACAAAACAGGTGAATGCCAAGCGCCGCATTGAAGCCTGTTGCAGCAAACACGCTGAAACGCTCGACCACGCCGAAATACTCGGCAGGGACGATTTTCATACCCATTGCGCCCACAAGCATCATGGCCAATGCGACAGCGGCGCAGACACCATAAGAACGACAGTTTTTGCTCTTGGCTCCTGCGACGATGATCATGGTCAGTGATACGATGGACAGCAGCACCACCAAAGCGGTTGTGACCATGTGCATCACATCCTGAAAGGCCCCGGCATAGCCGCTGCTACTGAGCGGGAACATCCGATACCCGACCGCCGAGATCCACTCCATGATGGCGAACAGATAAATGCCCGAACGGAGCAGCTTGGTTTTCTGTCCTTGGATGCCGATACGGACGACGGTCGCGCAAACGACCTCGCACGCATTGTAAAGGGCGCTCAGCTGATTCCAGAGTGCCAGCGATGGCGCATTGGCGGCACTCAGGTCGCTGACAGCCTGTGCCATCCAGTTATAGCCGGGATAGGTCAGCGGCGCAAACACGACCGCCGCCGTGTACGAAAGAAAGCTGACAACGCCCAGCAGCCCTAATTTTTGAGTCAAAGATCGCTTCATTTTATCGCTCCCTGTGCTTATCAAGTTTGGCTTTCCCAAAAGCACCGATAGGGCTGAAAGCCTGCTGCCGCATAGAATTTCTGCGCCGACTCATTGAATGTCCAGACATCCAGTGTCACCTGATCAAAATCTCGATGTTTTGCTTGCGCTTTGCAAATGTCAGCAAAAGGATTGAATCGACACGGTGAGATGTGCCGCATGGGCAGCGCAAAGATCACAAGCCCGATCCACGAAAAGGATACCTTCAGATTCATAAAGCAACACCGGCTTTCACAGCAAATTCAGGCAGCTTTGCGGGCTTTCCATAAATGGCAATCAGCGCGCGGAACTCCCGGCGGAACGCCTCACGCAGCTCTGCCTCCGTCAGGTGCAGATGATCCGTATTGGCGAGAATCGCCAGTCCGTAGGTAAAGTAGATCATATCCTGATGAAAGCGGCGTGCGACGTCCTCCGCATATCCGAATTCATCGACGATCACGCCGATGACCTCCTGCATCAGAACATCGCTTTGATATGCCCCTGGCTGTTCGCCCTCCAGATAGAGCCAGCGGAACAGCTGCTTTTCCTCGGCAGCGAATTTGACGAAGCCCATGCCGTAGCTGCTGTAGCGGCTGTCGCTCCCCTCGTGGGCGCGCAGAGAATCCCGCACGCGCTGTGTGTGCAGTTCGATCGCACGCTGCGTCAGCGCGGCCTTCAGTTCGTCCATGTTCTTGAATGAAAAGTAGATCGGCTGCGTGGAGCAGCCCAGTTTTTTGGCGACGCTGCGGGCATTGATGGCGGAAAAGCCATCGTCACGCAATACCTCCACCGCAGCGTCGATGATCTGTTCCTTTGAAACTTTTCTGACTGCCGGCATAAGCACCATCCTTGTATAATAACACTGCGTTATATATAACGCAGTGTTATTATATCTTGTGGGACGTGATTTGTCAAGCGGCATGTTATTCTCCTGTTTCAATGGAGAAAACCCGGAAGTTCCACCCGGCATAGCTTGACACCGCCGCGGTAAAGTGCTATAATAACGACAGTCATCCCATGACCATAGAACATTCATTGTCCTATAAAGAATGCAGAACATGGGAGTTCAACACAAGGGAGGAATGTATAACATGAAACGAGTGATCGCACTGCTGCTGACGCTGGTCATGCTGCTGGGCCTGGTGCCCACGGCTCTGGCCGCCGAAGCCGCCGCCCCCGACGGGACCGTGGTGAAGGCGGAGGAGGTCAGCGGCACCCCCCGGCTGGACGCCATGGCGGAGAACGACTCTGCGGCGGAAACCACCCAGCCCACCGGGCATCAGCCCGATGATATGGTGACCATCCTCGTGGAGCTGGAGCGCGCTCCCGTGCTGGAGGGCTTTGCCGCGAAGAAAACGGCTTCCACCAGCTCTGCCGGTGCGGAGATCGCCGCCTATCTTGCCGGCGGCCGCGCGGAGAAACAGGATGCCGCCATTCGCCGGGATCAGAAAAAGGTCTTTGCCGAGATCCAGGCGGCCCAGCCCGCCGCTCTCCAGGCGGAGGGCACCTCCACTGCCGGCGCCCCTGAGCTGATGGAGCAGTGGACGGTGCTCTTTAACGGCATGGCCGTCCGCGCCCCCTATGGCATGCTGGATACCATCCGCAGTCTGAAGGGCGTGAAGTCCGCCCATGTGCAGCATGTTTACAGTCAGCCCGCCTCTCCGGCCACCAATGCCGGTGTGGCAGGCTACAGCTATGACATGGTCCACCTGCAGGAGGTCTGGAACAAGGGCTACACCGGCAAGGGAATGCTGGTGGCCGTGGTGGATTCCGGCCTGGACATGGAGTATTCCAGCTGGTGGAGCGATGAGGAGGGCGCCAACGTCACCGGTCTGCGCCGGGTCCACGAGGCCTTCCGGGACGACTCCTTCTACTCCCAGCTCAGCAACAGCGACCTGCGCTATACCAAGGAGTCCCTGCTGGCCTTCCTGAACGGCCGCCAGCTCAATGCCAATAGGCTGAGCCCCGCCTCCAACGAGGCCATGTACAAGACCCGCAAGGTCCCCTTCGCCTTTGACTACGCCGGAGACGCCGACCCCTATACCGGCGAGATCATCAGCGGCGACGTCAACGTCCGCAACAGCGGCAGCAACCACGGCACCCACGTCTCCGGCACCGTGGCGGGCTTTGTCCAGAGCCAGGAGGGCGAGGTCCTCTTTTCCGGCGTAGCCCCCGATGCCCAGCTGATGATGATGAAGGTCTTTGCCGACGGCGGCAACTCCGGCGCCACGGAAAGCGCCATTCTCAACGCCCTGGAGGACGCCATGACCCTGGGCGCCGACGCCGTGAACCTGTCTCTGGGCTCCGACAACGGCTTTGCCTATGACGACACCGCCATCCACGGCGTTTATGCCCGGCTGGAGCAGGCCGGCGTCATCCTGATGACCGCCGCCGGCAACAGCGAAAACTCCCCCGCCCAGGGCAATGAGCGGGGCGGCCTGAACCTGGCGGAGGACCCGGATATCTCCATGATGTCCTCTCCCGCCGTCTACCCCTCCAACCTGGCGGTGGCCTCCATCAACAGCACCATCAACATGCAGAGTGTGCTGAGCTGGACCGACGCCCAGGGCCAGAGCCATACCGTGCCCTTCTCCGACCCCAACGAAGTGGCCATGAAGGGGAAGTTCCCCGAGAGCCAGAGCTTCGTTGTGTATGACGCGGGCTACGGCACCTACATGGACTACTACAACGCCGGATTCAGCAACGGCTACAACGGCGGCAAGACGGGTATTGCCCTGGTCAAGCGCGGCAGCGCAGACGGCAGCACCCTCTCCTTCGCCGACAAGATCAACAATGCCAGCAGCTTCTCCGGCACCAACTACATGGGCGAGAGCTACGGCGTGCTGGCTGTGCTGGTTTATGACAGCGACCCCGCCGCCACCACGCTTATCAACATGAACACGGACAACACCTCGCTGACCTCCGCCTTTATTTCCGGCGTGGACGGCGCGGCCATGATCGATGCGCTGAACGCCGGGCAGGAGGTCCGCATCACCGTTCACCAGCAGGACCAGCTGTCCGACTGGGAGGAGGGCGGCCAGATGTCCTCCTTCACCTCCTGGGGCAGCGGCTCCGGACTGGAGCTGAAGCCCGAGATCACCGCCCCCGGCGGCAACATCTGGTCCACCGTGATGGACAGCAGCTATGTGGAGGGCGCCGGGAAGTACGATGACTATACCGGGTCCTACAGTCTGATGAGCGGCACCTCCATGGCGACGCCCCATATGGCGGGCCTGGCCGCGCTGGTGGAGCAGTATGTCAAGTCCCAGCATCCCCAGCAGGACGCCGCCGCCAGCGCCGACCTGACCAACCATCTGCTGGTGAGCACCGCCGTGCCCCAGCAGGAGAACGGCGTATACGTCTCTCCCCGCCGCCAGGGCGCCGGCCTTGTGAACGCAGCCGCGGCCATTTCCACCCCTGCCTACATCGATGTGGACGGCAAGCTGGTGGGCAAGCTGGAGCTGGGCGACGATCCCGGCTGGAGCGGCAGCTATGATCTGGACTTCCGGGTGGAGAACCTGGGCAGCGACACCCTGAGCTACAGCATGAAGGCCGTGCTTCTGCGGCCGGATACCGCAGAGCAGGACGGCAAGACCATGGTCCTTGCCAGCGATGTGCTGATCCGTGAGGTGGATCTGGGCAGCGTCAGCGTGCCCGCCGGCGGCACACAGGTCAGCCGGACCGTTTCCCTCACCGCTTCCGACATCGCCGCCATCCGCGACCTGTTCCCCAACGGCAGCTATGTGGAGGGCTTTGTGATCCTCACCGCCGCCGACGGCTCCGCGCCTCAGATCGGCATGCCCCTGCTGGCCTTCCTGGGCGACTGGACCTCTGCCCCCATCCTGGACCGCGCCAACTGGTTCGACGAGCCCCAGGACGGCGAAAACGTGATGAACAACGACTGTACCCTGGGCGTCAACGTGGTGGGCAGTACCATCCGCAGCGCCGGGGAAGTGGTGAACTTCCTGAACCTGGGCCAGAACATCTTTGATACCGACATTGCCGCCGAGAGCAAGCAGACAGTTTTCCACCAGGAGAACTTTGCCATCTCCCCGGACGGCAGCGGCTATTTCGACGCCATTGACGACCTTGAGCTCTATCAGCTGCGGGATGCCAAGCTCTTTGTCACCGAGGTCCGGAACAAGAACACCAACGAGCTCTATTTCCGCACCTTCAACACCTATGTGCCCCGCAGCGTCTATCAGGCCGGCTACGGCGTGGTCCTGCCCATGTCCCTTTACTACTTCACGGATGCCTGGGACGGAACGGACCTGAACGGCGACGTCCTGCCCAACGGCACCCAGTGCGTTTACACCATTACCGCCTATGGCGAGGGTGACTACGGCGACACCGTGGACAATGAGGAGCTGGGCCGCCCGGTGACGGACTTCGAGTCCTTCGTGGACGGCAAGGAGCCCACCTTCAACGGCCACAAAATGGACAAGACCGGCGACGTGCTCTCCTTCGACGTGCTGGTGGACACCCAGGCCCCCAAGCTGGAGAACAACGCCGTGACCTTCTATCAGAAGGATGGCCGCACCTATATGCAGGGCACCGTCTATGACGAGGACGGCTCCCTGGCCTCCGTGGCGGTCCACGCCCAGGTGAGCCGGACCTATACCGACTCCACCGGCCGGGAAATCACCGAGTACAACATCGATCTGCTGAATCCCCTGTATTCCCAGAGCATTTATGACGCCGATACCCACACCTTCACCTTCACCGCAGATGTGACGGAGTATCGCGGCAGCTACAACTGGACCGGCAACGTGTATCTCTCCTGCGGCGACTATGCGGCCAATGACCGCACCTATGCCATCAAGGTGGACGCCTCCCAGGGCCTGACCCTGTCCCAGACATCCGCCCGCCTGCACCCCGGCCAGAGCTTTGACCTCAGCGTGAACAACAACACCGGCTCCACGGCGCCCATCACCCGCACCTCCAGCAACCCCGAGGTGGCCACGGTGGATGAGTTCGGTCATGTGGTGGCTGTGGCTCCCGGCCAGGCCATCATCACCGTGTCCAACGGCACCTACTCCGCCCTGTGCGTCATAGCGGTGGAGGCATCCTCCACGGAGGTGAAGGACTTCAAGCTGTCCATGGACCACTTCTCCGGCCTGAAGCCCAACGGCGCCATCACCGTCCGGGTGGTGGACCTGCAGCCCGCCGATGTGGAGATCTATCAGAATCAGTGGCTGGTATATGAGGACGACGAGGACTGGGCGGGCCTGGTCAGCGTCTCCCAGAACAGCAGCGACGCGCTGGAGGGCCTTATCGACCTGAACTATCAGGCCTCCGCGGACAAGATCCCCTCCGGAACCGGCCATCTGGACGTCACCATCAACGGTGTTACCCGGACCATGACCTTTGACTGGGAGGACGTCTATCAGACCTCCGACCAGGAGGACCTGCAGTCCGACGCCTACTACAACGAGCAGACCTATTACGTCACCGCCGGTGAGACCGCCAGCCTCATCGCCCGGTACCGCCAGACCCACTCCTTCTCCGATGTGAAGCTGTACACGGCCCAGGGGTATGTTTCCGGCGGCAGCGACAATCCCACCACCGCCGCCACCGGCCTGGTGCTGGACGGCCCGGACTTTGTCCTCTCCGGCAGCGAGCCCTGGCGCGGCAGACTGGTGAACACCGAGGGCTATGCCCTGCCGGAATCCATCCATGTGGTTTACCGCTATGATTACGGCTATGAGTATGAGCTGACGGAAAACGCCATGTACAATGGCTATACCTATGACCGTACCACCGGCGATATCGTCGTGTCTGCCCCCTACGGCTCTTCCACCACGGTGGTGATCCGGGCAGACGGCACGGAGAAGGCCGGTAATCCGGCGGGTGCGCTCTTCGGCGTCACCTATGACCGTCCCGACAGCACCTACGGTCCCTTCAACTGGACGGTGACGGAGGGCGGCGGCAAGCTGGAGACCGCCGAGGACGTCAACGTTAACGGCACCCGCAAGAACATTGCCTATTACACCCCCTCGGAGCCCGGCGTCAGCTATCTGACCGCCACCACCAAGGACGGGCAGTATCATGTGAACTTCGCCGTGGTCTGCCTGCCGGTGCAGGCCAATACCCTGCGCCTGGATGATACCCGGGCCACCCTGCATCCCCTGGAGACTCTGGCGCTGAACGCGACGCTGACTCCTACCCCCACCCGGGCGGAGGACGCCGCGCTGACCTGGACCTCCTTCAACCCCGAGGTAGCCACCGTGGATGAAAACGGCGTTGTCACCGCCCACAAGCCCGGCTACGCTTACATCAAGGTGTCCACCGATATCAACACCAGCGTCACCGCCTACTGCGTGGTGGAGGTATTGCCTGGTCAGGGCTATACCGTGACTCTGGACGCCAACGGCGGCATGGTGAAGCCCGACTCCGTCAGCGTCCAGTACGGCATAGCTGTGGGCCAGCTGCCTGTGCCCGTCCGTGAGGGCTATACCTTCGACGGCTGGTATGACGAAAACGGTGCGCAGTACACCGAGGACACCATATATGCCATCGCCGGAGACGCCACCCTCACTGCCCGCTGGACCGCCAATATCTACGAGATCACCCTGGACGCCAACGGCGGCGTCACCGACGTGGCCCTGGTCCAGGTGACCTTCGGCCAGGCCGTGGGCGCCCTGCCCACACCTACCCGGGAGGGCTATGTGTTCCTGGGCTGGTTCGACGAGGTGGGCAGCCGCTATGATGCTTCCACCGTCTACAGCACAGCCGATGGTGTGACCCTCACCGCCCGCTGGGGTCAGGAGGACAGCACCTTCACCATTACCCTGAACGCCAATGGCGGCAAGGTGGAGCCCTCTGCTCTGGCGGTGGTATACGGTCAGGCTGTGGGCACCCTGCCCGTACCCACCCGGGAGGGCTATACCTTCGGCGGCTGGTACGACAAGGACGGCAACCGCTACGACGCCTCCAGCGTGTACAGCGTCAAGGGTGACACGACCCTGACGGCCCGCTGGATCGAAAACAGTGTCCAGACCGGCGACGGGTTCCCCATCTTCCTGCTGAGCGGCGCGATGATGGCGGCTGCCGCAGGCGCTGTGATGCTCCTGCTGAAGCGGCGGAAGCTCATGGGCGAATAAACAGACCGGAAGTGAGCGGTGACCGGGTCGACTGCTTCGCCTTTCGGGAAGCTCTGTACCATGTGA
>ERZ772831.3338-NODE-3338-length-11591-cov-2.736304_pt1 | contig 11591 bp, 10 predicted proteins | sample MGYA00580858_ERZ772831 | MGnify/ENA primary metagenome ERZ772831 (study PRJEB29015, sample SAMEA2737694) | human gut metagenome | biome: human gut; feature: human-associated habitat; material: faeces | place: China | collected 2012 ... | reverse complement strand
AAATATGAACTATTTCATACCTCGACCGGTATATGATTATATCATAAATCACGGACTTTATAAAAACAAAGACTAATGGACGAACGTATTTATTCAAAAAATATCATCGAATTTGTAACGGTCAGTGCCGAATATTGTGCTTTTATCGAACGTGTTCCGGAATTGGAGAAAGAAGAATTTCTCGATAAAATCACAAAAATACTACCATTGCTATCTGAAAGCAACACTATTAACACCGGAAGAACCCGAAGAAGATGGATTCTCCGAAAAATTCGTCACAGAGAGTATGTACGAGAGCGTTCGGGAAAACATAGAAAGTCTATTGGGGGAAGACGACAGTTATCTGGAAGTTTTTCAAAACGATATGAAATACAGTGAAACCCCGATAATAGCCAATGTTTCGGAAGCCCTTGCCGATATTTATCAAGACTTGAAAGATTTCATTTCGGTATATCGCATGGGAAACGAGCCTCAAATGCTCGAAGCTCTTTACATTTGTTTCGAAAATTTCGTTACATACTGGGGGCAACAACTAGTTAACGTGCTCCGAGCATTACACAACATAAGATATACTCTGGATAACGATGATGATGAATGTGACGACAATTGCGACTGTGGACACCATCATTCTCACTCCGATAATTACACCGATATATTCGGTCATCAACAAGAGAACGGAGATATTCTCGACAAGTTGAACGATGATTTGGATTAAAAAATTATGGAGAACGATACACCCAATAAAATAAAAATCAGTAAAGAAATCATTGCTACTTTACCCATAGAAACATTTCCGGGGAAAATAGTCGTAATCGATAATGAAAAAGATGCCGATAATGCAGTACTCCAACTAAATAACGAGAGAATTATCGGATTCGATACAGAGACTCGGCCAACTTTCAAAAAAGGAAAAAGCAATCATGTAGCACTTATCCAATTATCGACCCACGATACATGTTATTTGTTTCGTATAAATCGCATAGGATTTACACCTGCGATTAAGAATCTGCTCGAAAATGAATCTCTCTTGAAAGTAGGAATATCGCTCAAAGATGACTTCTGTATGTTGAGTCGGCTAAACGGCGGACAATTTATACCGAGAAATTTTATAGAATTACAAAAATTCGTGAAGAAATACAATATCGAAGATCAAAGTCTACAAAAAATCTATGGTATAGTTATCGGAAAAAAAATTTCCAAAGGGCAACGATTATCCAACTGGGAAGCCGATCATCTTACCGAAAATCAACAACTTTATGCAGCGACCGATGCTTGGAGTTGCATAAAAATATACGAAGTTTTGAAATCTGGAAAATTCAAATCTCCCATATATAAAATTCAACCCTCGTCTTTATAAAACTACAATATTATGAAACGATACGACATTATAGCATTGCTCTTGGTTATTTATTTGGCTGTGATGGCCTACTTCGGCAGAGGTATGCTTTTGAGCGGAAATTACTGGGAATATTTTAGTATTATCGGTGTTACTTTACTCGTCATTTTCATACTCAGATGGGCAATGAAACGTAGAGAAAAAATCAGAGAAGAACGAAGGAAAAAGCAAGACGCCTCTGAACGAAGAACCCTACGAAACGACAATATATCATAAACCATAAATAAAATTCATCGGACTATGACAAAGAAAGTACTATTAACCTTTTTGGTTATATGGTTGTTTTCGAACACCGGTTCGGCTCAAATCCTAAAAAACACATGGATCATCAACCCTCAATTAAGCGGCTTTAATTTAGGCAGTACCCACACGGAAGATACGGGCAAAGAAACGTTCGACCTCGGCCTAAAAGTCGAAGCAGGTAATTTCATTGCCAATAATTTGGCTATTCTTGTCGGGATCGGCGGTGACTTCGCATGGAATAAAGAGTACAAAGACAATAGCATCGATATAATGGGAAGCATTAGATATTATACGCTCACGACTCTGTTTCTAGGTGTAAACGCAGGATATACCCATGCATGGTATAAACCCAAAGGAAGTGATTCTCAATGCAGAGATTACCTATATGTCGGAGCCGAGCTGGGATATGCGATTTTCGTGAGTCACAACATATCTCTGGATCCGGCCGTATATTGGAAGCACAGTTTTACCGATAAATTCAACCAGTACGGAATAAAAATGGGACTTTCTGTCTATTTCTAAGAAGTTAATATATAAAACACATAAACACAATGACTGAAAAAATGAACCAATTGATGAAGGACGTCCCGGCTATACGATGGACGGCCCTTATTCTACTGGCAAGTGCCATGTTTTTCGGGTATATTTTTATGGATATACTATCGCCTTTACAAGAACTTTTGCAAACATCAAGAGGGTGGTCTCCCGATGCCTATGGACACTATGCCGGTTCTGAAACATTCCTGAATGTATTCGTATTCTTTTTAATTTTTGCGGGTATCATTCTCGATAAAATGGGTGTTCGCTTCACGGCTATTCTTTCCGGGACCGTTATGCTCGCAGGGGCATCCATCAACTATTTCGCTGTCAGCAATGCATTTATCGGTAGCGGAGCTGAATCTCTCATGAACCGATTTATGAATTTACCTGTGCGGCTCTTGCGCCCCGCTCATATGCCGTTTTAGTCGGAACCACACCCCGTTTTACGAGGGCATGCCCGCGTCGGCTAAAATGTCGGCTATCGGTTTCATGTTCTTCGGTTGTGGCGTAGAAATGGCGGGAATTACAGTTTCCCGCGGAATTGTCAAATGGTTCAAAGGGAAAGAAATGGCACTCGCCATGGGGGTAGAAATGGCTATTGCCCGTGTGGGAGTCGCCGTAGTCGTCTTAGGCTCTCCGGTCTTGGCCAATAAAATCTCTCCTATCGATGTATCTCGTCCTGTTCTCGTAGCAGTTATATTACTGGCAATCGGACTCATCTGTTTTATCACTTATGCCTTCATGGATAAAAAACTCGAACGACAGATGGGCGAAAGCGGTGAGGAAAAAGACGATCCTTTCAAATTGAAAGATCTCAAACTCATTTTTTCGAGCAAAGTATTTTGGTTAGTAGCTCTTCTTTGCGCACTCTACTACTCGGCTATTTTCCCATTCCAAAAATATGCAATCAATATGCTGCAATGTAATTTAGGATACACAGCCGAACAAGCCGGTTGGGTATTTTTCGTATTCCCTTTGGGTGCAGCGGCTATTACTCCCATTTTAGGAAATTTTCTCGACCATCGTGGTAAAGGAGCTACTATGCTCATCTTCGGGGCACTGCTAATGATCGCCTGCCATTTGGTATTCGCATTGGTGTTGCCGGCCCTGAAAGGTACTACCGCAGCCGTTATCGTCGCCTATTTATCTATCATATTATTGGGAATCTCTTTTTCATTGGTTCCAGCTTCTTTATGGCCGTCCGTCCCCAAACTTGTAGACAACAAACTATTAGGTTCGGCGTACGCCGTTATTTTCTGGATTCAAAACATAGGATTATATGCATTCCCCATGATTATAGGTGCAGCATTGAGAATCTCGAATCCCGGCATAACCGATCCGTTACAATACAACTATACAACCCCTATGCTTATATTTGCAAGTTTAGGTGTGTTGGCTCTTCTCTTCGGGTTATGGTTAAAAGTTGAGGACAAGAAACGTGGATACGGGCTCGAACTTCCCAATATTCAAAAATAATGATAAAAGAAAAAGAATAATACATTAGTTATTAGTCCAATATAATCGGCAATAGATGTTTACACTCTATTGCCGATTTTTCTTTTCTTCCCAATCAAACTATAAGCAGTAGTTAATAAACTATTTTGTTTAGTTTTATTAACTATAATAATTAGTTGAAAAACTAAAACATTTAGTTTATTTGTATCATAAATAGAAAAAATATGAAAGGACTTACATCGAAAGAAGAGGAAATCATGAATTATTTCTGGCATAAAGGGCCATTATTCGTGAAAGAACTGTTGGATTTTTATGACGAACCCAAACCTCACTTCAATACGTTATCGACCATCGTAAGAGGACTCGAAGAAAAAGGCTATGTGTCACACAAAGCATATGGTAAAACCTATCAATATTTTGCTGTTGTAAGCGAAGAATCGTTCAAAAAACGGACCTTGCGACAAGTCATACGTAAGTACTTCAACAGCTCCTATTTGGGAGTCGTTTCCTCTTTAATCGAGGAAGAAGATATTTCACTGAAAGAATTGAAAGAGCTTATCGAAAAAGTAGAAAAAGGAAACGCAGAACAATAACCAATCACCACCAATGGGCGCATTCTTTGTTTATATATTAAAAGCCTCTGTTTATCTAGCCATTCTGTATCTGTTTTACAGTATATTGCTAAGTAAGGAAACATTTTACCGCTACAATAGAACAGCATTGCTACTATTGATACCTCTATCGTTTATTCTTCCGCTATATCCGGTTTATACGGCTGTTCCCGAAACGTACTCAAACACCACTATACTCGGCAGTCTTCCGGCAATATCTTATATAGAAAACGAATCACAAAGTAAAATTCCGATAGGTATTATCGCGGTATTAAGTATCTATCTCATCGGGATTTTATACTTTATCACCAGATATGTCTGCACAATTATAAAACTTCTGCGACTGATTCGGAGCGGGGAAAAATATACCGACAGCGACGGACTTTCTCTTGTCGTTATCTCCCAATCCATTGCTCCTTTCAGTTGGTTCGGGAAAATAGTCATTTCAGAAGCCGACCTCCAAAACCATCGCCGAGAAATACTCCTACACGAATCTGCACACATTCGCAAACATCATTCATGGGATTTACTGGCTGCCGATCTCTGTATAGGATTACAATGGTTCAATCCGGCCGCTTGGTTACTGAAACGAGAGCTGCAAACCGTACATGAATACGAAGCCGATAATTACGTTCTGGAACAAGGCATCGATGCCAAACAATACCAATTACTGCTAATAAAACGATCGGTCGGTTCCAAGTTTTATTACATAACCAATCACTTTAATCACAATAAACTTAACAAAAGAATTACCATGATGTTAAAAAAGAAATCAAACCGCAAAGCGACCTTGAAGTATCTCTACGTCATACCGGTCGCATTATGTACCGTTTCGGTATTCGCCCACCCCGAAATCTCCGATGAATTAAACAAAGTATCCTCGGTCGATTTGAGTAACTTGACAGCTATGATCGGTAGTTCCGAAAACACCGCAACCATAAAGAATGAAGAGATAGAAATATCCGGGTGTGTTTTAGACATAGAAACCAACGAACCTATCGTCGGAGCCACCGTCTTAGTCAAAGGCAGCAATACAGGAACAGTAACCGATCTAAACGGAAACTTCTCCTTAAAAACGCCCATAGGAAAAACTTTGCTCATCTCTTATGTCGGTTTAGGCTCGGCCGAAATCAGTTGCAATGACAAAGACAGGCAAAATCTGAAAATATACCTCGGCGAAAGCAGCGAAAAGAATAACAGTTCGAAAATTATCATAGTCGATAACAAAACCGAGCCGAACACTTCGATCGGCACGAAAGGAAAAATCAACAGCATAACCATTACGACAAAAGACAGCGCAGAAAACAATAGACAGAAAATCAATACGAAGGGAAAAATTAGCAATATAAATGTAGATGTCCAAAAAGATGGTTCGGTCATAGTCGATGAAAACAACAATACCAGAGTCTTTTACGATCCTATATATATTTTAGAATTTCCAAAGACAAATTCAAAAACCTCGATGCCGACAAAATAAAATCGATAACTGTCCTCAAAGGAGAAGAAGCGATCAAAAGTTATGGAAAAGATGGTGAAAATGGAGCCCTCATCATACAAACCAAAGGAAACGCTGCAACTTCGACAGATCCGATAAAAACCATAACGATTACCAAGAAAGATACTTCTGAGGATATCATGAAAAATACACTTTGCATCGTAGACGGGAAAAAGATTTCGGAAACAGAACTAAAAAATATAGATCCCAACAATATACAAAGTATAACAGTCCTGAAAGATGAAAAATCGAAGGAAGAATATGGAGCAACCGACAAAGATTGCGTTATATGGATTACCTTGAAAAAATAATATGACTCGACGACTGAATGTAAAAAGGCTGTTTTCCTTTCGGAAAACAGCCTTTTTGTTTTATTGGTCTACTTTTCTGACTTTCATTTTTGCCCGTACAAACTCTATTACGGCAGGTAACAAAGATACAAATATAATCGCGACAATCAGAAGTTTTAAATTTTTCTGAACAAAAGGCAAATCACCGAAGAAATAGCCCGCATAACAAAAAATCGCTACCCACAAAGCGCCTCCGATTAGATTATACATCATGAAATAATAATAGTGCATTTTCCCCATACCACCTACAAAAGGAGCAAAAGTACGAACGATAGGGACAAACCGAGCTATAATTATGGTTTTCCCTCCATATTTTTCAAAGAAAGCATGGGTTTTCTCTAAATGGCTTTGTTTGAAAATCTTTGAATTAGGGTTACTGAATAGCTTCTTACCGAAAAAATGGCCTATTGCATAATTACAAGAATCTCCCAATACCGCAGCGACAAACAAAATAAGTACCAAAACATTTATTTCTAAGGGAATTCCGGGCAACGCTGTAATAGCCCCAGCAACAAAAAGTAAAGAATCTCCCGGTAAAAAGGGTGTGACAACCAAACCCGTCTCACAAAAAATAATCATAAACAATATAGCATAGGCCCAAGTATGATAATCCTGTACTATCTCAATCAGATGCTTGTCTATATGCAAAATAAAGTCAATCAAAAATTCCATAAATCCATATATAAATACATTAACTTCATTGGGGCATGGTCACCTTGAAATAAGGATTTTCTACATGCTGTTCAAATACGATACGCTTCATATCTTCTACACGATCGGGATATTGGGCAGCCAAATCACAATCCTCATGAATATCATCGACCAAATTATACAAATGACATTTACCCTTCTCAACAAATAACTTCCAATCGCCTTGCCGAACTGCAATTTGATCGGTCTCGCAAAACTCCCAATAAAGAAACTCATGATTCTTTTGATGTTTGTCTTTACCCAGCAAGGTAGGTTTGAATGAAAGTCCATCGAAATAGTCTTTCCTATTCTCTCCATATCGCTCGATATGATTCACCCCTATCAAGTCGCAGAAAGTAGGCAATATATCATAAAACGCCAACTGGTGGTCATTGACAGCTACCGGAACATGACCGGGCCAACGAACGATAAAAGGAATACGTATACCTCCCTCATGGCAAGAACGCTTGATTCCTTTCAGTTTCCCATCTCGTCCAAAAAATCCGGGGTCGGCTCCCCCTTCTTCGTGAGGGCCGTTATCCGATGAAAAAATAACGATAGTATTCTCATCGAGCCCTTTCTCTTTCAATTTTTTCAAAATCTCACCTACATAAATATCTAACCGAGCAATCATTGCCGCAAACTGTGCATGGGTATGAGTCACGGGATTATAGCGCCCACCATAACTGCCATTAAACACACCGGTTTCCCCCAACCGTTCTCGATAGTAATTTAGAAGGGAATCTTCTGGCTGTACCAATTCGGCATGAGGTAATGTGTAAGTGAAAAAACCGAAGAAAGGTTTGTCTCCCGACTGACGATCCAACCAATCGATTGCAGCTTCGTGAATAAGATCGGCCGAATATTGAGGCCGTAAAGCATAACCGGCCCCCCACATGGGATATTTGATATTCTCTTCGAGCGTCACACGAATAGTCGCAGTGTCGCCCAACAGGGAACTATACCGATTCAAAAAGTTGGGATAATACAAGTGAGCCTGAAATTGACAGATATATCCAAAGAACTCATCGATACCACGCTTGTCCGGAGTAGAAACAGAGCCTTCATATCCCCCGGCCCATTTACCGAACACTCCCGTCGTATAACCGTTTTCTTTCATAATTTCAGGAAGAATGACACGATTGGGATCATAAGGGTGTTGGCCTGCGATGGCATAGTCGGTATTAACTCCATAACGCACCTCGCCACTATCTCGCCAATACTCTTTATTTCCTCGTACTTCTCCGTGTCCGGTGTGCTGTCCGGTCATTATACAAGCCCGGGAAGGAGCGCTAACAGGGCTACCCGAATAAGCCTGTGTAAATCTCATACCCTCCGAAGCCATACGATCTATATTCGGAGTCTCGATATATTTCTGCCCATAGCACCCCAAATCTCCATAACCCATATCGTCACATAAAATAAAAACGATATTGGGCTTATCACTTTTCTTTGCCGAAAATGCAGCGAAAACAGAGGCCAACATTCCGCCTCCAACAAATAATAACCGACTATATTTCATTGATAATTACCTCGAAAATTTATAATATCTTATTCTTTTTCGGTTCAAATATAAGACGAAAGATTCGATTCCTAAAACATAAAACTTAAAAATAATTCGAGTACCGAATTATTGTATTCCCTATTTTTACTAATTTTGAACCGCTTACTAAATCTATCTTTGATACAATCATGAACCAATCTCTTTACACACCTTTCGACCGAATATTATATATCATGACCAAGCCGGTGGGAGCAATTTGCAATCTGGCCTGCACATATTGCTACTATACCGAAAAAGCAAAACTCTATCGGGACTCTCCCAAGCACATCATGAGCGAAAGCCTATTAGAGAAATTTATCAAAGAATATATCGAAAGTCAGGCAAACGACCATATTTTATTCACATGGCATGGTGGAGAAACCCTAATGAGACCGTTGGATTTCTACCAAAAAGTAGTACGACTTCAAGCTCAATACGGAAGAGGCCGAATTATCGATAACAGCATCCAAACCAACGGAACATTACTAACAGACAGCTGGTGTCGTTTTTTCAAAGAAAATAACTGGCTGGTCGGTATCAGTATAGACGGGCCACAAGAATTTCACGACGAATACCGATTGACCAAACAGGGAAGGCCCTCATTCGTAAATGTCATGCGAGGGATAAATCTGCTCAATAAACATGGCGTCGAATGGAATGCTATGGCAGTAGTTAACGACTTTAATGGGGACTATCCCTTAGATTTCTACCATTTTTTCAAGGACATCAACTGTAAATATATACAATTCACACCCATTGTCGAACGTATTCGGCAACATGAAGACGGGCGCATATTAGCCTCTCCCGATGAAGACTCAATAGACGGAGTAACAGACTTCTCCGTCTCTCCGGAACAATGGGGTAACTTTCTTTGTACGATATTCGACGAATGGGTTCGAAATGACGTAGGAGAATACTACATACAATTATTCGATGCTACTCTTGCCAATTGGGCTGGTGTAACACCCGGAATATGCTCTATGGCCGAAACTTGCGGTCATGCCGGAGTTATGGAATTTAATGGAGATGTGTACAGTTGCGACCATTTTGTATTTCCTGAGTATAAATTGGGAAACATATACACCCAATCTTTAATCGAAATGATGAATAGTCCCCGACAAATTGCTTTCGGTCAAAACAAGCGCAATGCTCTGCCCCAACAATGCAAAGAGTGTGATTTTCTATTTGCCTGCCATGGAGAGTGCCCCAAAAACAGGTTTGTAAAAACGGCCACCGGAGAACCGGGATTAAATTATTTGTGCGCTGGTTATCACCGATTCTTTAAACACGCAGCTCCTTATATGGACTTCATGAAACACGAATTGGATAATCAACGCCCACCAGCCAATGTCATGCAATGGGTGAAACAAAATACCCCCGACAAATAGAAAAAGGCTTTATACCGATCGGTATAAAGCCTTTTTCTCTCTTTCAATAAAATTATTCCATATAACAGAATACTTCATAGGCCGATTCGTTCCAACTCACAGGGCAGCCCTCTTCGCGAGATTCTGGAACAATGCGTATATTCAAAACCGATTTGTCGCGAGTAAGAGATTCCGGTATTTCAAACTCATCTTCAATCCAGCGTTTGTACGGATTACTGTCCGCCAAATACCACACGCCGGCATCCTGTCCATCGACCCAAACTCTCGCACACTGTCTGGGAAGCTCTTGGTCACTGCATCGACGCAATCTTACTCCATGATTATTCGGTAATACTTTTACACGAAATGAACTCTCTCCGGTAAATTTATGAACCATAGCCGTAACTTCCACATCATCGGAATCACCTTCGAAACAAGAAGTCAGCATCTCCACAGACACATCTCCTTCTACTTTATATTTATGTCGTTTCAACGACTTCTTCGAGGCCATATCTATGCTATCGGTCTTAACTAAGGAAACTTTATCCTGCCCATAATAAAAAACAATACCCAGATGTTCAAGATACTGGTTATTGCTCTCACCAGACTCTATATTAAAATCCAATTGCGAATAAAATGGATAGCTATCGCCTAAACACAATCGTGTCATCGACCAGGGATTATCGCTCAGCCCGTCATAACCGCCCGACGGATTGCACTCGGCCGGAGTCGGGAATCCCCACCCGTAGCAAATATAACTTTCCGAACCATCGCTCTCAACCTGCGGCGTCTTAATCCCATCTATATGTATTCTTACATCTCCTTCACAAGTAATAATATGAGGACGTTCCCCATAACAAGTCACATGAGCGGCAACCATTTTCCCGGTTCCTTTTATCGACGCGATGGGGCTATCCGCCCCCGGTGTATGTTTACGAGTATAATAGTCGGAAGAACGAAAGTAACCGCTATTCTCTCTATCATAGCTATTCTCCCCTACTCCTACTTCGACAAAACCCAAAGTAACGGTCTCCCCACTCCTATTCTCCAACATCACATGGGCTCGTTCCCAAAACGGCATAGGGAAATAATTATAAAACCAACCGTCTGTCGTCGCTCCCATTAATAAATACCGGGTATTATTATATCCTAAGGAATTACCGAAAAAACAACCGATAGGACACAGAACATCTTCCCTTTCGTGATTATCCCACTTCATACGTATCCATACATCTTGCAATCTATCGGGATTCATACCAGCCATGTAAAGTTTCAACGAATTGATGACACCGCCCTCATACACATCTATTAAAGACAATGACTCCCCGGGAGCTAATTTCTTTTCCGACATACGAAACATTCTATCCTTACCAATCTTCGGATCGACTCCCGTCTGTTTCCACTGACGAACCAAAGAACTATAATCCTCCTTTCCGGTAAAAGTCTCTATCCCTTGCGCAGTGGGATAACTGTGATACACGACATGTCCCCAGCCACCTTGTCCTTTATCCCGGTGAGGGCCTTCGAGCTTAACGCTCGAAGTGATTCGACAGCCATTACGAAACGGCATAGGAACAAAACTGCGAACTACCCGGATAGGGCCTCGTCCATTATCCAAAGGGCCGATGTAACACGATGCTTGTGGTTCGGTAAACGGATATTTCTCTCCGAACTCCGACAAACGAATAGTAAAACGGGGGGTCTCCTCACCATCAAAGTAAAATCGAAATACGGGTTCTTCCGAACTCAGATAACGATGTTGTACCATATTATAAATACAGCCGGCTCCCGCCACATCGAATATTACCCACTCTCCTTTCTTATCTTGATACAAACTCCAATCCCAATCGGCATTACCACCTTTCTTACGCTTTTGCAGGTGCTGATACGCTGGCTACTTC
>ERZ772831.3337-NODE-3337-length-11595-cov-5.647227_pt1 | contig 11595 bp, 10 predicted proteins | sample MGYA00580858_ERZ772831 | MGnify/ENA primary metagenome ERZ772831 (study PRJEB29015, sample SAMEA2737694) | human gut metagenome | biome: human gut; feature: human-associated habitat; material: faeces | place: China | collected 2012 ... | reverse complement strand
CTTTGCGCTTAACGTTGTAGGCGTTATGTAGTGGCAACCGTCGGGTTTCCGCCACGGGGAGGTGCCTGTTACCAGCGGGCATCTCCTTGTTTATATATTATAGACCGGCCCCGCCAAAATGTCAAGTGCACATGGTCAGTGACAGGGCACGGCTATTTTTACGGTAAAATACGTTATTTTCTCTTTTTCAGCATGGTCTCGTGCATGACGACCATCAGGGCCAGTACGGCCAGCAGATAGAAGGGAAACAGGGCCATGGTGGTCTTCCCTGCGAGCCAGCCAAACAGCGGGGGCATGAGGCAGTTGCCGATGTAGGCACTGGCCATCTCCACGCCGATAACGGCCTGGGACTTGTCCGCGCCGAAGTGGGCCGGGGTGGAATGGATGACGCTGGGGTAGATGGGGGCACAGCCCAGGCCGACGAGAATCAGCCCCGCCAGAGCGGCGCTCTCCCCCACCGGCAGCAGCAGGGCTGCAAGGCCCAGGGCGATAATGCCCTGCCCCATGCGAATCATCTGGGTGTCCGTCCACTTGGCCGCCAGGATGCCGCAAACGGCCCTGCCCAGGGTAATGCCGATGTAGAAGAGGCTGGCAAATCCGGCGGCCGTCTCCGGGGCCACCCCCTTGTGGAGCACCAGATAGCTGCTGGCCCACAGGCCGGTGGTCTGCTCCAGAGCGCAGTAGCAGAAGAAGGCGATCAGGATTTCCTTTGCGCCGGGAAGCCCCAGAATTTTGCCAAGGCCCAGCACCTCGCCGCCTTTCTCCTCCTGGGCGCCCTCCCCTGCCCCGGTCTTCCACAGAGGCAGGCTCAGGAAAATCAGGCAGGTGAGCACCAGCTGAATCAGGCTGATGATCCGGTAGCCCATGGGCCACCCGGCGCCGCCGGACAGGGCAGCGCCCATGATATAGGGGCCAACGGAGGCCCCCACGCCCCACATGCAGTGGAGCCAGCTCATATGGCGGCTGGAGAAATGGAGGGCCACATAGTTATTGAGGGCCGCATCCACGCTTCCGGCGCCCAGGCCATAGGGCACCGCCCACAGGCACAGCATCCAGAACTGCCCGCTGATCGAAAATCCGAAAAGGGCCAGAGCGGTCATGGCCACGCTGATGGCCGTCACCCGCCCCGCCCCCAGGCGGCGGGTCAGCCGGTCGCTGAGCAGGCTGGAAATGACGGTACCGCCGGAAACAATGCAGAAAATAATGCCGGAATAGGAAACCGGCACCCCAAAGCCCTGGTACATAGACGGCCAGGCCGCCCCCAGCAGGGAATCCGGCAGGCCTAAGCTGATAAAGGCGGCGTAGATTACCGCCAGAAGCAAATGAATCATCCTGAATGCCTCCTGTGTGTTTGATACCATCCTATCACAAAGCTTTTCAAAAAGCTATCCCAATTGCAGGAACCTACAAGAATCGTTCAAAAGCCTCAATTTGTCTGTCCTTGGGGCGTTGGGCTCCATTGCCAGCATTGTGTCTCTCGTGCTGTATCTGCGCGATAAAAAGAAGTGAGCCGTCTGCCTCTAACAGACGACTCACGCGCTGAGGGCTAGTCTCTCGGCTCACTGAGTACATATGTAGTGGCAACCGTCAGGCTTCCACCACGGGGAGGTGCCTGTTACCAGCGGGCATCTCCTTGTTGTTTTTATTACAGACCAGCCCCGCAAAAATGTCAAGCGTGTGCCGGCTCTTTGGGCAATCCAATCAGATCTTCTTTTGCTTTTTGTTCCAGTAGATATAAAAGCCCACGTTCAGCACAATGCCCACTGCCGTGGAGACGGGGGCGGCCAGGCCGATTTTGGTCAGGCTGGCGTTGGGCTGGATGCTCATGTAGTAGGACAGGGGCAGCCGCACCAGCAACGTCTGGACAATGCCCTGAATCATCACCCACAGGGTCTGGTTGTTGCCGTTGAAATAGCCCACCATGCTGAACAGCACCGCCGTGACAATGGTCTCCGGGGCAAAGCCCTTGAGGTATTCAAAGCCCTTTTGAACCACCTCCGCATCCGGAGAGAAGACGGATGCAAGCAGGTCCCCTTTCAGCAGCACCAGGGCAAAGACCGCAACGCCGAAGACCAGCCCTAAGCCAATGCCGGTGAACATGGTCTTTTTTGCCCGCTTCCGGTTGCCTGCGCCCACATTCTGGGCCACAAAGGAGGCCATGGACTGCATCAGGGCGCTGGGAATCAGCATGGCAAAATTGACGATCTTGCTGGCCACGCCGTAGCCGGAGGAGGCCGTGAGCCCCAGGCGGTTCACAAAGGCGCACAGAGCCAGAAAGGACAGCTGGGTCAGAAACTCCTGTAATGCCAGGGGCAGGCCGATGCCCAGGAACTTGCCGCACTGGTCGTTCAGCCGGAAGTCCGTCCTGCGGATGGAGAAGGGCAGCTTCTTTTTCAGCAGGATGACCAGGGCGAACACAACGCTGACGGCCTGGGCCAATACCGTTGCAATGGCTGCACCGGCGGCGTCCATTTTGAAGACCGCCACCAGGAGCAGGTCTCCTGCAATGTTCACAATGCAGGCCACCAGCACGAACAGCAGCGGAGACCGGCTGTCCCCCAGGCCCCGGAAAATGGCGGAGAACAGGTTGTAGCTGACGATGAAGAAAATGCCGCAGCCGCAGATGCGGATATAGCTGGCAGTCAGCTGAATTGCCTCCTTCGGGGCCTGCATCAGCACGGCGATAGGCCGGGCAAAGCACACCAGCAGGACAAACAGCGCTGCCGACAGGATGGCAAACACCACCGCAGCCCCACCAAGGACCGCGCCGATCTTTCCTTCGTTCTTCTCCCCCAGATACCGGGCAATGAGCACCGTCACGCCCATGGCCAGCTGGGTCACCACAAAGGTGACCAGGTTCAGCACCTGGCTGCCGGTGGAGACGGCGGACAGTCCGGCCGTGGAGCCGAACTGTCCCACAACCAGCAGGTCCACTGCGCCATAGGCCGCCTGCAAAATCAGGGCTCCCAGCACCGGGAGCATGAACAGAGACAGCTTTTTCAGGATGCTGCCCTGGGTAAAATCCATTTTTTCAGTATTCAAGGGAAATTCTCCTTTCCGACATGGCTGTATAGAGCTTTTGGACGGTGCGAATCGTGCAGGCCACGTCTTCATCCGGGACATCCTCCAGCAGCGGGGCAAGCTGGGCAAAGACCTGCCCATTGAAGGTCCCGGACAGGCGCTTGCCCGATTCGGTGACGGTGAGGTACGTAACACGTCCGTCATCCGGAGAGGTCTTCTTTTCCAGGTACCCACGCTGCTCCATCTCCTTGACGGTGCGGGTCACTCCGGGGCGGGGAATGTTCAGTGCATCGCTGATGTCGGACACCTTCACCCGGACACCCTGCCTCTCCAGGCGTTCGATGGTATCGAGATAGTGGATATAGGACGAGCTGACCCCCTTGGGCAGCTCCGGAAGCAGCTCCCGCGCCCGCTTAGCCTGATAGCAGGCATCCAGGAGGGCCTTGATATTTTCGACTGTCATTTGGTTTTCTCCTTATAGTTACCTTTGATAATTATCGTTGGTAATTATACAGGGGCATTCCAGATTTGTCAAGACGGAAAGATTCCCCTGAGGGGGGAAAGCTTCCCCTACAGGGAGCCTTAGAACGCGCATATTTCCAACCACTCTCTCCCGCAAGACCCCTCATCCACCGCTGCGGCGGTCCCCCTTCCCCGCAGGGGAAGGTTAGGAAGCTCCCCATCGGGCGGTGCGTCGCGCAGCGAATCTGATTTTCCATAACTGCCGGTGACGGCGATCCCGGTACCCGCTGCGGTCTCCTTCTGAGTAACTATTTTTCAACCATAGTATAGCACGTTTGTTCGATTTTGTCAAGTGGCGACCGGGGCGCAGGAGCTTCCCCTCCGGGGGAGCTGGCTCGCGTCAGCGAGACTGAGGAGGGGCGTAACGAGCGGGAGTGGTTGGTAGAAGGTGCAGTCAAGGCGCCCCTGAAAGGGGAGCCTTAGAACGCACATATTTCCAACCGGTCACTTCCGCAGCGCCCTTCATCCGTCTCGCCTGCGGCGAGCCACCTTCCCCGTAGGGGAAGGTTAAGGGAATTCCACCGCTGCGGCGGTCCACCTTCCCCGTAGGGGAAGGTTAAGGAGCCTTCCCTTTGGGGAAGGTATGAATGTTAATAAAAGAGAGAAGTTGAGAAACCCATGAAAAATTTCATTTTCATCTCCCCGAATTTCCCTATGACCTATTGGAAATTCTGCGCGGAGTTAAAGAAAAACGGCATGCGGGTGCTGGGGATCGGCGACAGTCCCTATGAAAACCTGCTGCAGGAGCTGCGGGACAGTCTGGATGAATATTATAAGGTGTCCAGCCTGGAAAACTACGACGAGGTCTTCAAGGCCGTGGCCTTCTTCACCTTCAAGTACGGCAAGATCGACTGGCTGGAATCCAACAATGAGTACTGGCTCATGCGGGACGCCCAGCTGCGGACGGAATTCAACATCACCACCGGCCCCAAGATTCAGGATATGCGGAAGATCAAGTTCAAGTCCGCCATGAAGGAATACTATGCCAAGGCCGGTCTGCCCACGGCCAGATGGCACATTGTGGAGGGGCTGGAGGACGCCCTGGACTTCGCCCACACCGTGGGCTACCCCGTGGTGGTCAAGCCGGACAACGGCGTGGGGGCCAACAACACCTACAAGCTCTCCTCTGACGAAGACCTGAAATTCTTCATGGACCACAAGGACGACGGGGTGTACATCATGGAGGAGTACGTCAGAGGCTACGTGCAGACCTTCGACGCCATTGTGGATTCCAAGGGCCAGCCCCTGTTTGAGAGCGGCAATATCACCCCCGAATCCATTATGGACATCGTCAACAACAACCGGGACTCCACCTATTACCTGGTGAAGGACGTGCCGGAGAACATCCGCTCCGCAGGCCTGCGGACCGTCAAGGCCTTCGGCGTGAAGAGCCGGTTCATCCACCTGGAGTTCTTCGTACTCAGCGAGGACCAGGCGGGGCTGGGCAAGAAGGGCGATGTGCTGGGCCTGGAGGTGAATATGCGCCCCGCCGGCGGCTACACCCCGGATATGTACAACTACAGCCAGGAGACCGATGTATATAAGATCTGGGCGGATATGGTCTGCTTCGACAAAAACACCAAGCCCACCGGCGCACACCACTACTGCGCCTTCTACGGCCGCCGGGACGGCACCCGCTACAAGCTGGACGACTACGAGATCATGATGAAGTACGCAGGCCATATCGTGATGAACGGCCGCATTCCCGACGCCCTGTCCGGGGCCATGGCCAACCAGATGTACGTTGGCCGATTTGATACGGAAGAGGAAATGAACGCATTCTACCACGATCTGGCAGAGCACTTTTAATCAAAGGAGAACCCATTGAACGAACGACTATTCCGGATTCTTCTGGAATCCTTCCCCAAGATTTTGCTGCCGGGGCTGACCATGACCATCCCCCTGACGGTGATCTCCTTCTCTCTGGCTCTGGTCATTGCCGTAGTTACGGCCATTGTCCAGTTTGCCAATGTGAAGGTGCTCAAGCAGATCGCCCGGTTTTACATCTGGGTGGTCCGGGGCACCCCGCTGCTGGTGCAGCTGTATGTGATTTTTTACGGTCTGCCGAACCTGGGCATCATGCTGGAGCCCTTCCCCTCGGCGGTGCTGGTGTTCTCCATCAACGAGGGGGCCTACTGCGCCGAGACCATCCGGGCGGCCCTGGAATCCGTGCCCAAGGGGCAGCTGGAGGCGGGCTGCTGCGTGGGCATGAGCTATATGCAGATCATGCGCCGTATTCTGCTGCCCCAGGCCATGCGCACGGCCTTTCCCTCCCTGTCCAACAACCTGATCTCCATGGTGAAGGACACCTCCCTTGCCGCCAACATCACGGTGATGGAGATGTTCATGGTGACCCAGCGCATCGCCTCCCGGTACTATGAGCATCTGGCGCTGTACATCGAAGTCGCCCTCATCTATCTGCTGTTCTGCACGGTGCTGACCAGGCTGCAGAGCTGGGGCGAAAAGAAACTGAGTTCTTACGGGGCGGTGTGAGTATGGCAATGCTGGAAATCAAGAATATTCACAAGGCCTTCGATGGGCTGGGCGTGCTGAAAGGCGTGAGCCTGTCCGTGGAAAAGGGCGATGTGGTGGCCATTCTGGGCAAAAGCGGCTCGGGAAAGACCACATTGCTTCGCTGCATCAACTTTCTGGAAACCGCCGACGACGGGGAGCTGGTCTTCGACGGGGAGACGGTGCCTCTGCACAATGCCTCCAAGCGCGACATTGCCCGCATCCGGAAAAAGACCGCCTTTGTCTTCCAGAACTACAATCTGTTCCGGAACAAGACGGCCCTGCAAAACGTCACCGAGGGGCTGATCGTGGCCCGGAAAATGCCCAAGGCCCAGGCCGAGGAGATCGGCATGCGGATGCTGCAAAAGGTGGGCATGGCGGACAGGGCCTCTGCCTATCCCAGCCAGCTTTCCGGCGGGCAGCAGCAGCGCGTGGCAATCGCCAGAGGTCTGGCCACAGACCCGGAGATCATCCTCTTCGATGAACCCACCTCGGCCCTCGACCCGGAGCTCACCGGGGAGGTGCTGGCCGTCATGCGGCAGCTGGCCCAGGAGGGCATGACCATGCTGGTGGTGACCCACGAGATGAATTTTGCCAAGAATGTGTCGTCCAAAGTGGTTTTCATGGAGGACGGCGTGATTTTGGAAGAGAGCAAGCCGGAGGATTTCTTCCGGCAGCCCAAGCAGGAGCGCTCCCGGGCCTTCCTGCGCACCATTCTGGGAGAAGAAGCTCCCAAACAGGAGGGAACACTATGAAAAAATGGATTCGTATGACCGCTCTGGCTCTGGCCGCTCTTCTGGCCCTGGCCGGCTGCGGCAAGAAGCAGGAGCAGACCGGCGACCGCCTGGCCCAGATTCAGCAGAAGGGCGAGCTGGTCATCGCCCTGGAGGGCAACTGGGCCCCCTGGTCCTTCCACGATGACAGCGACGCGCTGGTGGGCTACGATGTGGAAGTGGGCAAGGCCATTGCCGAGAAGCTGGGCGTGAAGGCCACCTTCGTAGAGGGCGAGTGGGACGGATTGCTCGCCGGTGTGGAGGCCGGACGGTACGACATGGTCATCAACGGCGTGGACATCACCGACAGCCGGAAGGAGACCTACGACTTCTCCACCCCCTACGCCTATATCAAGACCGCCCTGGTGGTGGCCAAGGACAACGACACCATTCAATCCTTTGAGGACCTGGCGGGCAAGACCACGGCCAACTCCATCGGCAGCACCTATATGGAGATGGCGGAAGCCTACGGCGCTTCCTGCTCCGGCGTAGACACCCTGGACGAGACCATCCAGATGGTGCTCCAGGGCCGGGCAGACGCCACCCTGAACGCCAACGTCTCCTTCTTTGACTACCTGAACCAGCACCCGGACGCCGCCATCAAGATCGTGGCCGAGTCCGAGGAGGCCAACGAGATCGCCATCCCCATGCAGAAGGGCGACGACACCGCCTCTCTCCGGGAGGCCGTCAACCAGGCCATTGAAGCCCTGCGCACCGAGGGCAAGCTCTCCGAGCTGTCCGGCAAGTATTTCGGCGCGGATATCAGCGGTAAGTAACGCGCTTTCCCCCTAACCTTCCCCTGCGGGGAAGGTGGCTCGCCGTAGGCGAGACGGAAGAGGGGCCTTACGGGTGAGAGCGGCACGTAATTACCAGCCGCTTCCGCTCGCAGCGCCCCTCCTCAGTCAGGGCTAACGCCCTGCCAGCTCCCCCGTAGGGGGAGCTTTTTTATTCCCAAAAACCTGCCGCTTTACGAACGGGCGAGTTTATGATATGATAGCACCATCCCATAGACAGAAAAGGAACCGATCCTATGAAAAATAGATTTCAGTGTGCCTTCTCCCTGCTCCTTGCCGCGGCCCTGCTTTTCTCTCTGGCCGCCTGCGGCAGCAAACGGACCACCAAGGAAACCGAAAGCGTTGTCCTCGGCATTGACGTGGCCAAATATCAGGGCACCATTGATTGGCAGGCCCTGGCCGGGGCCGGGGTGAAATTTGCCATGGTCCGCCTGGGCTACCGCACCGCCGAAGACGGGGTGATCGTGGAGGACAGCAACGCCCGCTACAATCTCCAGGAGGGCGCCCGGGCCGGAATCCCCATGGGGGCCTATTTCTTCTCCACTGCCATCAGCAAGGAGGAGGCCAAGGAGGAGGCAGCCTGGGTTTCTGACCTGGTTGCCAAGTACCCCATCACCTACCCCATTGTCTACGACTGCGAGGGCTTCCTGGACAACCGGCAGAAAGCCCTTTCCAACAGCGAGCGGACGGACATCGCCCTGGCCTTTCTGAAGGAGATCAAGCGTCTGGGCTACGAGCCCATGTTCTACGGCTCCAAAAGCGAGCTGGAAAACAACTGGGACATGGGCCCCATCGAAAAGCACTATAAGGTCTGGGTGGCCCAGTACCCGGATGTCCCCTACCCCGAGACCCCCATGTCCAGCTACCAGGGAAAGCACGCCATGTGGCAGTTTTCCAAGTCCGCACGGGTCGTGGGGCTGGAGCAGAGCGTGGATATGAATCTGGCCTATTTCGCCTATGACGGCATCGAGCCCCCGAAGGATTCCGAGCCCCCCGAGGAGGCCTTCCCAGACCCGGAGGCCCTGATGCGCTTCACGGAGTGCCAGGAGACGGTCACCGCCAAGGAAAAGACCAATCTGCGCTCCATCCCGGACCAGGGAGAGGACAGCCAGATTCTCTACACCCTACTCAACGGCGAAACCGCCCTGCGGACCGCCACCAGCGACAGCGGCTGGTCCAGACTGGAGTATAACGGCGCCGTGTGCTACGCCGTCACCAGCTACCTGACCACGGACCTGGACTATACCCCCGGGGCCGCCCAAAGTGAGGGCGGCCTGCAAACCCGGTTTGAGACCGTGGACGACACCGTCACCGCCAAGGTGGAGGTGAACCTTCGAACCCTGCCCAGCACCGAAAACGGGGAATCCCAGGTGCTCACCCTGCTCAAGCACGGGGAAACCGTCAGGCGCACCGGCGTCAGCAGCAACGGCTGGTCCCGCTTAGAGTACAACGGCACCGTGTGCTACGCCGTCACCAGCTACCTGGAGGCCCCGGACGGCACCGGCCTGGAGCCGGACACCGGAGAGATCAAAACCCAGTTTGAAGCGGCAGACGACTGGGTGACCCCCAAGGAGAAGGTCAATCTCCGCTCCATCCCCTCGGTGGATGACCCCCGAAGCCAGGTCATCGCCACCATCACCAGCGCCGACAAGGTCCACCGCACCGGTCTCAACCGGGACGTAGGCTGGTCGAGGGTGGAATACGACGGCCAGACCCTGTACTGCGTGACCCAGTACCTGAATGAAAATCCCTGATAATATATGAGGAACAAATCCATAATCCTAATTTTAAACCTATCGAATTCGATAGGTTTAAAGCGGAGTCGGGAGACAAGGCGTGCCTAAAATCGAGCGATTAAAAATATTACGAGCAAAAGCATACAGACAATTAGAGCTTTTGACGAAAAATCAGGATGCGATTACAGCACTAAAGAAAAATCTCATTGAAGATGCAGGAGCAGGGAATCCCTAAGCAAAACTTATTTGGCATCAATGTAACAGCAGATTGTTTTGCCCCGTGGATGGCATGACACCGTCCACGGGGCGTTTTGCTTTTCCCTTGACATTCCTACCAAAACCGTGTATACTTTAAATAGTACGATTTCGGACAAAAAGGAGACCCTATGCAGGAAAAATATGAAAAAATGCGTTTGCTCAATGCCTACATCTGCGAGACAAACGCCGTTTATCACGAGCTGGCCCAGGCGGTGAATTTATCCGACAGCGTCATGCAGGTGCTCTATACCGCTCTGACGGGTGGGGGCAGCTGCACCGTGCGGGAGGTGTGCTTCCTTACGGGCATCAGCAAGCAGACCCTCAATTCCGCTCTGCGCAAAATGGAATCAGACGGGCTTCTCCGCCTGGAAGCGGTGGACGGCAAGCAGAAGCGCATCTGCCTGACAGAAGCGGGCCTGGCCCTGGCGAACGAAACGGCCCTGGTAGAGCTGGACCTGGAAACCGCCATTCTGGAAAGCTGGCCGGAAACCGACCGGGAGGCCTACCTGCGCCTTATGAAACGCTATTTAGACGATCTCCGCCGGGGCGTGAACGCCCTGCAAGCCAAAGGAAAGGAACAAAAATGAAACAAACGATCCAACTATCCGACCACTTTACCTACGGAAAGCTCTTCCGGTTCACCCTGCCCTCCATCGCCATGATGGTCTTTACTTCCATCTACAGCGTGGTAGACGGCTTTTTCATTTCCAATTTTGCCGGAAAGACCGCCTTTGCGGCTCTGAACCTTATCTGGCCCTTTCTGATGATCCTGGGCGGTATGGGCTTCATGATCGGCACCGGCGGCACGGCTCTGGTGTCCCGTTACCTGGGTGCCGGAGACAGCGAAAAGGCCAACCGGTATTTTGCCATGATGATCGAGCTGACCATCCTGCTGGGTGCGGCGCTGACCGCCATTGGCCTTTTGTTCATGGAGCCGATCTCCAGACTTCTGGGCGCTACGGAGGAAATGGTACCCGACTGCGTACTCTACGGCCGTATCGTCATCGCCTTTAACATCGCTTTCATGCTGCAAAATGTCTTCCAGAGCTTTCTGATTGCCGCGGAAAAGCCCCGTCTGGGACTCATTGCCACGGTGTCCGCAGGTGTTACCAACATGATTCTGGACGCACTGCTTGTGGGTGTGCTGCGGTGGAGTGTGGCGGGCGCGGCTCTGGCCACCGGCCTGAGCCAGACCATGGGCGCACTGATTCCCCTGATCTTCTTCCTGAAAAAGGACAACGGCAGCCCCCTGCATCTGCGCCCGGTCCGGATGGAAGCAAAGCCTCTGCTTCAGGCCTGCGGCAACGGCGCCTCTGAGCTCATGAGCAACATATCCGGCTCCATCGTAGCCATGGTATATAATTTCCAGCTTCTGAAATTCCTGGGTGAGGACGGCGTCTCCGCCTACGGCGTCATGATGTACGTCAGCTTTATCTTTGTCGCCATCTTTGTTGGCTACTCCATCGGCTCCTCCCCCATCATCAGCTTCCACTTCGGCGCGGAAAACAAGCCGGAATTGCAAAATATGTTCCGCAAGAGCACCCTTTTGATGACGGTTCTGGGCGTTGTTATGACCCTTTCCGCCATTTTAATGGCCAAGCCCCTGGCAAAGCTCTTCGTAGGCTATGACCCGGGGCTGTATCACCTGACCTATGAGGCCTTTCGGCTCTACAGCATTGCCTTCCTGTTCACGGGCCTGAACATCTTCTCCTCCTCCCTCTTCACAGCCCTGAACAACGGCGCAGTCTCCGCCGCCATCTCCTTTATGCGCACACTGGTCTTTCAGATTGGCGCCGTGCTGCTGCTGCCGGAGCTGGTGGGTGTCAATGGACTCTGGCTGGCCACCTTCGTCGCTGAGGGCTGCGCCCTGGCGGTATCCCTGATCTTCACACTGGTGAACCGGAAAAAGTATGGGTATTTCTAACCCTTAACCTTCCCCTACGGGGAAAAAGCTTCCCCTTCGGGCGGTGCGTCGCGCAG
>ERZ772831.3332-NODE-3332-length-11607-cov-20.351108_pt1 | contig 11607 bp, 12 predicted proteins | sample MGYA00580858_ERZ772831 | MGnify/ENA primary metagenome ERZ772831 (study PRJEB29015, sample SAMEA2737694) | human gut metagenome | biome: human gut; feature: human-associated habitat; material: faeces | place: China | collected 2012 ... | reverse complement strand
CGGGCGGCGGGCCGCAGCTCCCGGCGGTCCCGGGTAACGATGCCCAGCTCCCGGAAGGCCGGCGGGTCCAGGGGCACCGTCTGCACGGCGTCCCGGCGGCCCTTGAGCACCAGCTCCGACAGGACGCTGACCCCCAGGCCGTGCTCCACCATGGAGATGATGACGCTGTCGGACACCTGGGTGGTGCGGATCACCGGCGTGACGCCGGAGCGGTTCAAGGCCCGGAGAATGTCCAGGTGGAAGCCCATGGAGGGCATCAGAAACTCGTGGCTGCTGAAATCCCGCACGTCGAACCGCTCCCGGCCGCCCAGGTCGTACTCCGGCGGCAGGATGGCCAGCAGCGGGTCCTCCGCCAGGGGGAGCCAGTCCATGGTCATCCCGTCCTGGAGGCTGGCAAAGCCCATGTCCGCCTTGTCCTCCCGGACCCAGCGGTACACCTCCTCCACGCTGCCCATCTGGATATCCACCGTCAGCTCCGGGTGGACCCGGCGGAACTGCTGGATCACCTCCGGCAGCCAGTGCATGGCGATGCTGGAATAGGCGGCCACCCGGATGGTGTCCTCCTTGTGGGAATTGATCAGGGTAATCTCCCGGTCCAGGGCCTGGGAAGCGGACAGCACCTGGCGAACCAGGGGATAGATGCGCTCCCCCGCCGGAGTCAGCCGCACACCGGCCCGGCCCCGCAGCAGCACCGGAAAGCCGATGTCCCGCTCCAGACTGTTCATCATGTGGGTCATGCCGGACTGGGTATAGCCCAGGGCCTCCGCCGCCCGGGTGAAGCTGCCATGTTCCACAGCCGCCGCCAGGGCCTCCAGTTTCTTCGTATCCATGTGCGCCTCCCGCCATGAAAGAATTTCATGGTCCTATTATACAACGTACATTTTCCCCAGGCAAGAGAGGAATTCTATGCATTTTGCCCAATTTTCAGGAAGCTATCCTGCACGAACCGTAAAAAATGGATGATTCCATGACATTATGTAATGGTAAAATGAGATTTTGTCGCTTTACAAATTTTTTCTCATGGTGTATCTTAGCTACAGTAATTCCTACGACATGAATTGCTTTTCCTTTCTATCCTCAAACAAAGAGAGCCGCACGAACGTGCGGCTCTCTTTGTTATGCCGGGGGCGTTACAGACCGTAGACCTCCGTGAACTTATCCCGAAGATAGGCGGTGTAGCAGGTGGGGTCGAAGGGGCCGCAGACGGACTCGAACAGGGGCGTGGGGTCCTTCATGCAGCCGTATTTCCAGATCTTCTCCTCCAGCCAGCCGTTGATCCTTGTCAGCTTGCCGGAGCGGACGGCCTCGAACACATCGAAGTCCTTCTGCATCTCCAGCAGGTATTGGGCGCCATAGGCCGAGCCGATGGCGTAGGAGGGGAAATAGCCGATGCTGCCGCTGGCCCAGTGGGAATCCTGGAGGATGCCCTCCCGGTCATTGGGCACGTCCACGCCCAGATACGCCTTGTACAGGCGGTTCCACTCGGCGGGCAGGTCGTGGGCCGTCAGCTCCCCGGCGAACATCCGCCGCTCCAGCTCATAGCGCACCATGATATGCAGGCAGTAGGTCAGCTCGTCGGCCTCGGTGCGGATCAGGGAGGGCTGGGCCTTGTTGATCATGCGGTAAAAATCCTCCTGGCTGACGTCGTCCAGCCGGGGGGCGAAGTGCTCCCGGAGCCAGGGATAGATGATCCCGCAGAAGGCCCGGCTGCGGCCGATGATGTTCTCATAGAACCGGGACTGACTTTCGTGGATGGCCATGGACACGCCGCCGCCCAGGCAGGTGCGGGACAGCTCCCGGCCCACGTGCAGCTCATACAGGGCGTGGCCGCCCTCGTGGACCACGGAGTACAGGGACGAGGCCACTAAGTCCGCGTGATAGTTGGTGGTGATGCGCACGTCGTCCCGGGAGAAGTTGATGGTGAAGGGGTGCTCCGTCTCCCCCACGATGCAGTGGCCGCGGTCGATGTCCATGACGCCCATGACGAAGTCCGTGAACTCCCGCTGGATGGCCACGGGGAAGTCCCGGTGCAGGGGGGCATCGTTCACCCGGTCGGCGTGGGCCTGGACCTGCTCGATCAGGGGCACCAGATCCCGGCGCAGGGCGGCGAAGAACCGGTCGCAGGTGTCCCGGGTCAGGCCCCGCTCAAACTGGTCCAGCTGGGCGTCGTAGGGGTCCTTCTCCGGCTGACGATAGCCCGCCAGGCGGCGGCAGCTGTCGAAGATCCGCTGGAGATACGGCTCAAACAGGGCATAGTCGCTGCGCTCCTTGGCCTCGTGCCACACGGCGTCGGCCTTGGACACCAACTGCTGATAGGCCACAAATTCCTCCTGGGGAATGCGGTGGGTCTGTTCATAGTCCCGCCAAAGCTCCGACACCTTCCGGGCGGTGACGGGGTCCAGCCGGTCCCGGGCCTGCACCAGGGTCTGGAGCATCTCCACCGTCTCCGGGGCGGTGGTCAGAATGTAGCTCATGCGGGACAGCTCCCCCAGGGTGTCGGCCCGGACGTCCGCCGAGCCCTTGGGGGCAACGGTGGCTCCGTCGTAATACAGCACGCCGGAGGCGTGGTTATAGGCAAAGGCCTGCTTTTCATAGGTGGCCAGCCTTTCCAGTGCCTGAGATACGGTCATACGTCATTCCTCCTGTAAAATAATTGGTTATTCATCTGCCAGCCAATCCGGGAAGCTGCCTTTTAAGAAGTGCCGGTACTCCGGATGGTCCGCAGCGTTTTTGTATTCTTCCCGTATGGTTCTTTGATTCCATTGCCGCACGCTTTCCGGCATTTCCTCATATCTCATAATGGTAATGAGTCCATCCTTTTCCGCCTGTAAAATAGCCTCGTAGGCATCGGAAACAAACTCCACAGATTCGATGTCTACAGGAATACTGCTTACAGCCGCATCCGGAATCCGCACATCGAAATCCGCTTCCTCAATGCTGCCTGCGCAATAGATGTATCCGGATACACCTTGATAGGTCTTTCTCAGCGCATCCGGATAGTATTCCTCCAGCCGCTGAATGCCGTTCTTCTCAAATCCGTATGGTCCCCATTTTTCCCATCTGCCGTCATAGGAGAAGCCGGTTTCCTTGCAATACCGCTCAATCGCATTGCTCAAATAGACCAGGACATTTTCTCTTTTCTTTGAGAAGTAGACCAAAGGGACTCCGTGATTGGAAGTCCTGGGCTCCAGCTGCTTGATCGTGCCTATTGGCGATGCGTGATAATACATATGCACCTCGCATTTTCCGGTTTATCAGGCCGAAGCCTTCCTTACATTTCCTTGATATACATCCCTTCCACCGCCCCTAGGACAGGCCGCATTTTTCCGCTTGCCGCAAATCCGTGCGCTTCACATCATCCAGCACCCTTTTCATCGGAAGTCCCGCAAAAACTGCTTCACTAAGCTGATTTTGAGTATACCACACGCCGCCCCCGATGGCAAGCGGTCGGTGCCTCCTCACCGGGTGGTGAAAGATTTTTCGCCGCCGGGGCATACTAAGGCCGGAGGTGAGAGAGATGAAGCGAAAGGACCGCGGCTTCCCCTACGACGCCGCGCCGGACGTGCATCAGTTCCGGGGCGTGCCCCAGGACTGCTTTGACCTGGTGAACCAGTACGGCACCTATAATATCCAGCCCACCACCGACACGGAGAATCTGTTCCCCCTGATCGGTCCGGAAATGCCGGAGCGTTGGCGGCATATGAGCCTGGGGAAGGACGACCTGGATTCGCTGGGATAGCCCACCGCAGGGAGCGGCGGGCGGGATAAAAGGCAGGCGGGGCGGGGCCCCGGGCATCGCACACGCCCCGCCTGCCCTTGAAAAAGCATTGACACCGGCGGCAGAACCCTTATAATGGTAGTATCACCACTGAGGAGGCCGCTATGGACAACAAGAAAAAAACCGACAGCATCATGCGCTATGTGGTGTATCTGCTGTGCGGCGTGCTGCTGGCGGGGTATTCCCTGCTGAAATGGAACGCTATGAGCGAGATGAAGTATCTCTATCTGGCCATCGGCGTGATCTGGGTCATTTACGGCGGTGTCCGGGCCCTGGTGCTGGCCCGGCGGCAGAAGCAGGACCGGGAATAAGCAATGGGCGTACCGCTTGCGGTACGCCCTGTCTGCACTTATCCCCCCAGCAGCCACAGCACCACGCCGTATACCACGCTGGCGGCGGTGCCGAATACGATCACAGGCCCGGCGATCAGGAACATTTTGGCGGCCATGCCGGTGATCAGGCCCTCGGCCCGGAAGTCCATGGCCGGGGACACCACGGCGTTGGCAAAGCCCGTGATGGGCACCAGGGTCCCGGCTCCGCCGAACCGGGCCAGCTTGTTATACAGGTTCAGCCCCGTGAACAGGGCCGACAGAAACACCAGACTGATGGAGGTGGCGGAGGCGGCGTCCTCCCGGGGCAGCAGCATCAGCCAGCCGGTCTGGATCAGCTGGCCCACCACGCAGATAGCCCCGCCGATGCCGAAGGCCAGGGCCATGTCCTTCAGCAGGGGAGACTTCTTCTGCATGCCCTTGACATAGGCCTGGTATTCCTGGGGTGACATATCCATGATTGCAGCACATCCTTTCGCCTATAGTCTGCCCGGCGGCGGGGCTTTTATCCCCGGCGGCGGCGCGAAACCGCCGCTTGACAAGGGGGGCGCAAGTTGCTATGCTGGTGAGGACAGCTTTCCATTTGCCGAAAGGAAGAGGTTCTTATGAAGAAAAAGACAAAACAGGCGGGTCCTGCCGCCTGGCTGCGGGAAAACAAGTGGACCTGCGCCGTGCTGGCGGCGGCCCTGGTGCTGCTGATCGTGGGGCGGCTGCTGGCAGCCCCGGCCCGGGTGGAAGCCGGCCAGCCGGAGGAGCGGGCGGACTATGAATCCGCCGTGGTGGAGCAGGTCCTGTCGGACTCCACGGAGAAGGACCCCGCCGCCGACAACGGATACCGGGGAGAGCAGCTGCTGCTGGTCACCGTGAAGTCCGGGGACTATCAGGGCCAGCAGATGCAGGTATATAACTATGTGGGTCCCCTGTACGGCGGGCCCCTCCACGCCGGGGACCGGGCCACCATCCTGATCTCCAGCTATTCCGACGGCACCGTCAACGCCACGGTGTATGAATTCGACCGGCTGATCCCCCTGGTCATCGTGGTGGCGCTGTTCATCGCGGCGGCGGTGATCGTAGGCGGCCGCACCGGGGCCAAGTCGCTGGTGGCCTTAGCGGTGACGCTGGTGTGCCTGTTCGGCGTGCTGCTGCCGGCGCTGATGAAGGGGGCCAATACCCTGCTGATGACCTTTATCGTGTGCGCCTATGTGGCGGTGGTGAGCCTGACCATTGTGGGCGGCGTGCGGAAAAAGAGCGTGTGCGCCATGCTGGGCGCCGTGGCGGGCACGGCCCTGGCCCTGCTGTTCGGGCTGCTGGCCCAGGCCCTGACTCGGGTGGACGGCCTGCGCATCGAGGACGTGGAGCCTTTGCTGCAGCTGCGCCAGACCGGCACACCCATCGGCCTGCGGGGCCTGCTGGTAGGCGGCATCATCATCAGCGCCCTGGGGGCGGTGATGGACGTGACCATGGGCATCGCCTCCTCCCTGGCGGAGGTCCACGCCGCCAATCCCCAGCTGTCCCGGCGGGAGCTGTTCCGCTCCGGTATGAACATCGGCCGGGACATGGTGGGCACCATGACCAACACCCTGATCCTGGCGTTTTTGGGCAGTGGGTTCACACTGATCCTGTATCTGTACTCCCTGGGGCTGTCCTTCCGCCAGCTGATGAGCTCGGCGTATGTGTCCATGGAGGTGGTCAGCGGCGTGGCCAGCAGCGTGGGCGTGATTCTGTCCATCCCGCTGACGGCCCTGATTACCGCCGCAGTCTTTACAAGAGAAAAGCAGCAAAGCTGAATATACGAAGGGCGCAGCCGGGCGGCTGCGCCCTTCGTATATTCATGCATATTCATAAGGGTGATTAATGACAGGCAGAAGGAGAAACCAAGGGGCGGCAGGATTGTTTTTACGCTAAAGGGTTATATAATGGTGAAAAATTTGCTGGCAAAATCCGGAAGTCTCCTGTATCTGTCAGCATAATTTCGGAGCGCGCGGCCGGACGCCTCTGCCAGGACCGGGGGACATGCGTCCCGGCGGGCAAAACGGACCGCGTGAATGTTTATTCAGGAGGAAAGATATGAGAGAAAACACATCCGTACACCGGCTCCTCCGGCGGGCGCTGTCCCTGTGCCTGGCGGTGGTGCTGACGGTGTCGCTGTGCGTCCCGACCCTGGCCGCCAACGGCGACCAGGAGAACGGCGGCGTGGTGGGCGTTGCCCCCGACGCCCAGATCTTCTCCATGCAGGTGTTCGGCTGTATCTGACCTACACCGCCCAGGATTCCTCCGGCTTCCTGATCGGCGAGGACGATGTAGCAGCCGAGATCCACACCCAGGAGATCTCTCTGGATTCCTTCGACGAAAACGGGCAGCTGCGGATGAGCCTCCCCTTCGCCTATAAGGACGCCGTGTATGTGGACGACGAGACCGGCGACATCACCTCCCTGTACGGCAACGTGGGCCTGAAGATCAACGGCGACCTGCTGGTGTATCCCTCCGGGGACCTGAACGTGCTGGCCGAGCCCATCACCCAGGTGTTCTCCTATGGCGCGCAGTTGCAGGAGGGCGAGAATGTGGTGACGGTGGAGTTCACCGATGAGGCCACCGGCGCCTCCGCCACCGTGACCTTCACCGTGGTGAAGGATACCGCGGCCCCCGAGGCTCCCGTCATTGCCCAGGGCGGCGACGGAAAGGTGACCCTGACCGCCGCCGAGGAGGACGTGACCCTGTACTACAGCTATGACGGCACGGAGTGGGTGCTGTATTCCGGCCCCTTCGCCCCCACCGTCACGCCGGTGTATGCCAAGGCCTTGGACCGGGCGGGCAACGAAAGTGCCGTCAGCCAGCTGGCGGTGCAGGTGGCCGCCTCCCAGCCGGTGCGGACCGGCGACGCCGCCCCCGTGGCGGTGTACACCGCCCTGCTGCTGACGGCGGCTGCCCTGGCGGCGGCCCCGGTGCTGCGGCGCAGACGGGTGAAATAAGCCCATACGCTTCCTTCCTATAACGGGAAATCCCCCGGCTCCGGCCGGGGGATTTCCCGCAAGACTGCCCCAAAAGGGCCCTGCCCTTTTGGGGCAGTCAAAAGCGTGCTGCGGCAGTCTGCCGCAGCACGCTTTTTATAGCTCAGCTCTCGATGATCTTCTCCGGCTGCTTCAGGTCCCGGTCGATCTGCTTGCGGTAGCGGTCCTCCTCGCTGAACACGCAGCCGCAGTATTTCTGCATATAAAATCCCCGCTCCCGGGCCTCCTGCTGGCCCGCCCGGAACCCGGGCCGGAAATCCCGGTACAGAAACGCCACACCATAGGCCTTGGCCGCCTCCTCCGCCGTCTGCCGCAGCAGCTCGTGGTTCTGGTAGGGACTGACGAACAGGGTGCTGGTGAAGCTGCCGTACCCGTGCTCCGCCGCGTAGCGGGCGGTCTCCCACAGGCGGATGTGATAGCAGTGGCCGCACCGGTGGTCGATGTCGCCGCACACCGCCCGGCAGAAGTCCCGCAGGCCATAGTCCTCCCGGACGATGAGCTTCATGCCGATGGCGGGGGCATAGGCCATCAGCGTGTCCCGCCGGGCCTTGTACTCCTGATAGGGGTGGATGTTGGGGTTGTACCAGAAGCTTACCGGTTCGATGCCCTCCTCCCGCAGCTGCCGGATGCAGGACACAGAGCACGGTGCGCAGCAGGTGTGCATCAAGGTTTCCATGGCTTACTCCTTACGCTTTTTCAGCATCCTCCGCAGCTTCTCCAGAGGCTGGGGCAAGGGGGCGGCGGACAGGAAGCGGTTGCGCACCTGCTGGAAGGGCTGCTGGGCAAAGGCGGCGAAAAAATCCTCCCGCTGAACGGAGGGGGCCGTGGGGGCCGCCAGCGCCCCGTTGCAGGACACCGCCTGCTCCAGTGTCAGCTTCTCCCGCTTCAGGGGCAGGGTGTCGAAATAGTGGGCGCCCTTGGCGCTGTTCACCAGCAGCAGGGAGATGCTGTATCGTGGCACCTCCGGGTGAAAGTCCCGGGGCGGCTGATACATACCCAGGGTCAGGTCCGCCGGGCGGTCGGTGCTGGCATAGGGGCACCGGTGGCACACCGGCCGCAGAAACAGCCGCTGCCGCAGGCCCCGGCCGAAGTCGGACTTGCCGAAGGGGGCGTCATACTGGGCCCCGCCGTCGAAGCGCACATGGAACCGCCGCTCCTTTTCCCCCGGCAGCTTGCCGCAGAAGCTCACGGCCACCGGCGGCTGCCGCTTGATATAGGCCATGGACCGCACCAGCTGGCTCCACACCCCCGGGGACGACACCCCGCTGCACACCACGTCGCAGGTCAGCAGCCGCTCCGGGTGCTCCCCCAGGAAGTGGTAAAGTCCGTCCACCTGACAGGGGGTGCCGGAGAACAGCACCCGCCGCCCCTGGTCCAGATAGTGCCGCACCCGGCGGAAGCTGTCGCCCAGGTCGCTCTGCACCGGCTTGGCCCCCTGGAGCCGGGGCAGCTCCGCCTTGTCCTTCACGGCGATGTGCCGCACCTGCAGCTCCTCATCCAGGGCCGCGCCGAACACCACGCCGCCCTCGTCCAGGATGTACTCCGCCAGCAGGGGGAACACCCCGCCTGCGGTGGAGGCCTGCCGCACGGCGGCGTCCGGATTCCAGGCGGCGAACACCGCCGGTTCCGGCCGGGGCTCCCGCTGCTTGCGCACCGGGCAGATATGGGCGCAGTGGCCGCACTGGATGCAGGCGTCGGTGACGGTGGGGTACAGGAAGCCCTCCCGGTCCGGCAGCATATGAATGGCCCCCTTGGGGCAGCCGCTGGCGCAGGCGCCGCAGCCGGTGCAGCTGCCGCGCTCCGGCAGCAGGGAAGCGGGATGATCCGTCACGTCCTCATCTCCTTTTCGCTCTTTTTGGCCATTTTACCACATAGGGCAGGAAAACACAAGAGCCGCGATGCCGCCGGACCTCCGCTTGTGCGGTCTTGCCAGTGCCGGAGTAAAGTCCTCCCGGCGCTTTTTCCACCTACACTTCCTGAAATTTGCGAACTGTTTTGCAGTTGACTTCGCTATATTGCATGTGATATATTATAAAGAGATTGGGCGGATTGCTTTCAGTTGGCCAACATAGGGCTAATGTCAAGACTATTCATTTGAAAAATCAGAAACAGAACCGAGATCAGAAAGGAAGGTAAATGAGGATGAAAATGCGTTTATTTCCCCTGCTTGCGGCCCTGCTGTGTATGGTGATGCTGATGGGCTGTACGACCCATGCGGAGCCGGAATCCAACAAACTGACGGAGGCGGAGCTTCAGGAGCTCCAGGAGCTGTTCGCCCCGGGCAGCTGGTATGCCCAGGCCTGCACCAGCTACTATGAAGGGGCGGAGGCCGTGAATCTGCGCCGTCTGTTCTACGATGGCATCGGCTACGCGGGACTGATCTATGGACAGTGCTATGTGACCGATCGGGAGCGGGACTGGGTGCTGGAGCAGGAACCTGCGGCAGAGAATTATGGCATTTTCCGGGCGCCCCGGGCGGCCATGGATGACGTTCTCCGGCAGTATTTTGACATCTCCCTGGACGATACCCGGAAAATGGGGCTGGATAACCTGCTCTATTGGGAAGAGGCCGACGCCTGGTACGCCGCCCACACGGATACGGGCCTGAATACGGTGACGCTGACCGGCGGTGAGCGCACGGACGATGGTCTGCTGAAGCTGTCCTATTCCGGCGGCTGTATCACCCTGCGCCCCACGCCGGACGGACAGAGCCCGCAGCCCTACTTCATCGTTTCCAACCAGCCGGAGAGTTGATGCTGGTATCCCGGATATAATAGATATAGTGGTAGATATAGGAAAAGGGAGAGCGATCACGCTCTCCCTTTTATCGTATTGGTTCACAAAGTCAACGCAAAATAGAAAGGATTCCGGGCATTTCTGCTCAGAATCCTTACATTTGGAGGTGACACCCAGATTTGAACTGGGGAATGAGGGTTTTGCAGACCCTTGCCTTACCACTTGGCTATGTCACCATATAAGAGAAACGGCTTTTTGGGGCCGTTTCCCTGTTTGGAGCGGGCGACGAGGCTCGAACTCGCTACCTCGACCTTGGCAAGGTCGCGCTCTACCAGATGAGCTACGCCCGCATATGGCGCCGGTATTCCAGCACCATGGTGCCTCCGGTCGGAGTCGAACCAACGACACGCGGATTTTCAGTCCGCTGCTCTACCAACTGAGCTACAGAGGCAAATGGCGACCAAGATGGGGCTCGAACCCACGACCTCCAGCGTGACAGGCTGGCGTTCTAACCAACTGAACTACTTGGCCAAATGAAATTTGGTGGGAACAACTGGACTCGAACCAGTGACCCCCTGCTTGTAAGGCAGGTGCTCTAACCAGCTGAGCTATGCTCCCGTCCTTGCCGCACACATTAGTACCGCGGCGACAAGTGAGATTATACTAAATATTAGCCAGACTGTCAACACCAAATTTCAATTTTTTTACTATTTTTTCGGGCGTCCGCGGCCAGCTGCTCCAGCTGCTGGCGGTCGAAGTCATACACCGCGTCGCAGAACTGGCACGTCATGTGGCAGGAGCCCTGCTCCCGCAGGATGCCCTCCAGCTCGTCGGCCCCCAGGGACAGCAGCGCCCGCTCCACCCGCTGGCGGCTGCAATAGCACTTGTAGCTTACCGGGCAGGTCTCCAGAATCTTCAGCTCAAAATCGGACATCACCGTCCGCAGCAGGTGCTCCGGGTCCGGATCCCGGTCCAGGATGGCGGACACCGGCCCGGCGGCCATGATGCCGCCCTCCACCTTGGCGATGGTGTCCTCCCCGGCTCCGGGCATCAGCTGGATGAGATAGCCCCCGGCGGCCTTGACGCTGTGGTCCCGGTCCACCAGCACCCCCAGGGCGCAGGCGGTGGGAATCTGCTCCGACTCCACGAAATAACCGGCGATATCCTCGGCGATCTCGCCGCCCATCAGGTCCACGGTGCCCACATAGGGCTCCTTCATGTGCAGGTCCTTGATGACGGTGATGGTGCCCTCGCCGCCCACGGCGCCGCCTACGTCCAGCTTGCCGTCGTCCCGCAGGGGCAGGTCCACCTGGGGATTGGCCACATAGCCCCGGACGTTGCCCTCGGCGTCGGACACCGCCAGCACCGTGCCCAGAGGGCCGCCGCCCTTGATCTGCAGGGTCAGGCTGGCCCCCTGGCCCTTCAGGGCGTTGCCCATCATGGACGCGCCGGCCAGAGCCCGGCCCAGGGCCGCCGTGGCCACCGGGCTGGCGTGATGGATCTGCCGTGCCCGCTCGGTAAGCTCCCGGCTGCAGATGGCCGCGGCCTGCACCAGGCCGTCGGTGGAAATCGCTCTTACAATATAATCGCTCATGCTTACAAAACCTCTTTTATTTGCGAATGCAGGTGAAATACACCCGATCCTCACCGGGTACGGGGCGGCGCAGCTTCCCGTCGCCCCAGGTGCGCACGTCGGCAAAGCCCGCCTCCTCCAGCCACCGGGTCAGCTGCTCCACGGAGTAGCCCCGCTGGCGGT
>ERZ772831.3323-NODE-3323-length-11651-cov-6.928596_pt1 | contig 11651 bp, 6 predicted proteins | sample MGYA00580858_ERZ772831 | MGnify/ENA primary metagenome ERZ772831 (study PRJEB29015, sample SAMEA2737694) | human gut metagenome | biome: human gut; feature: human-associated habitat; material: faeces | place: China | collected 2012 ... | reverse complement strand
ACTGTCAGGAACTTACCGATATGGCAGTAGCTATATTTGTCGGACTGATAGATACCCCCAACGTAACAACCGGTGGAGGTGGTGGAGGCTCACAAAGCGACCTTCCGTGGAGAGACAAGGATGAAGACAATTTGCAATGGGCTCGCAGATGCGCTCATGCCGCCAGTCGTTCGTTAGGAAAGAAACTGAAAACAGGATTAAAACGATAAGCCCATGAAACCGAACATGAAAAAGAAATTCGATTTTTCCGCGGAAATGAGTGAAGCGGAAGCCATAAAAGCCACTCCCAAGAATGAATATCTGGAGGAAGAAAAGCAGTTACTCGATATCAACGCAAAGGAACTTGTCAGCCTGAATGACAACGTATATAAGCTGAGAACAGAAGTTGAAAATCTATCCGACTCTATACATGAGTGCAAACCTATTATTTCTGAAGAAATACAGAAGTTAGCAGTAGAATTCGGTGCGACCCTTCTATACAATTTTCTCAGCCAGATTGAGAGCAAATGTAAGGAAGCCGAGCGAAGAATAAAGAAAGCCAGCAATGCCATCCCCATCCCAGATACGGCATTCTACATTTTGATTACCATTGTAGTTGCTCTATCTTCTTTTTTCGTGTGCATGATAGTAGCTAATGCAGAGATTTTGCATTCCGGATTGATTTGGAAGGCTGTTATTGGTTGTATTCTTATGGTTGTTTTGGGGATTGGTATTGCTGTAATTATACAGAAGTTTTCGGACAGGGATAAATAAACGAAAAGTCTCAATCGGATAGGAATGCTATCGGTTGAGACTTTATTTTATTCGTTATCAAACAATCCCTTTTCTTTCCATAACTTTAGTTATAAATTCCTCTATTCTCTTGCATTTGATTTAGTGATTACGTTTATGACTTACACGAAGTTTATCATCATCTTCTCTATATGATGAGATATATCCAATAGTTTTTAGCTTCCCTAAAAGCATTTCATTCATGTGATTATTTTCTATAGTAGCCTTTTTTGATTTATCTGTAATACTTCGATAAGAATCGCCTAAAGACTCTATTAATTCTGTCACAATGTCAAAATCATCTCTAAACTTTTCAACCAAGTCTATCAAAAAAGACAATCGCTCTGGCAAATTAGTAGAGGCGACCAAAATGTTCTTCTCTATGTCATAATCAAATTTTTCAATATTGTTTTTCAACACAGGAAGAGTGATATTTGCCAATTCGTTATCCCACACAATATGAGGAAGAAAATGTTGAACTACACTTAGAGCTTTTTCACCGATTACTCTTGGATTTTTCATAAGATGCTTGTATAGCCTCATATCTGTAGGCAACTCCTCTATTCCTATAATGCACTCATCCAAATACTTATCTACATAATAAGTAAGTACATCACTATGATTGTCTCTAATTGTTGTCGTATAATATGTGCTATATGGAAGCATATCAGCACAAAGTAACGACTTAAAATGAGCGTTATCTACACTGTTAATATCCGCATCCTTAAATGTAACTCCATCAAAGATTTTGACAAGTTTATCGTATACCAAAATTTCAAAATCTGATGTCAATAAAGCACTGTGTGCCAGTAGTTCTTTCTGAGTATCATCCAATTCAGATATATCTGTTAATTCATCAATATGTTTGGTAATGAATATTCGCAAACTGGAAATCATTACATTATTCTGACTCTCATAAAATGCATATATCTCAGGCCATGCTGGTATAACTATATCAACTTCAATAGCGAACTCCCACTGTATATTGTTAACATCGGAAAGAGAAACTTTATTCTGTTGCCCAGAAAGGTATTTGCGTTTTGTGTCCTCTGTTATATCCTCAGAATTAATAATTTCAAGAATAATTCCCACACTCTCTTTTTTTGCCGTATCTGTAATAAATACATTATTTAGTGCATTGTCAAAACATTCATCTATATAATCTGATATAGATTTAGCTGATTTACAGCTCCTCAGTATTGTAACATTTAAAGGATAATTATCCAATGTTTCCACCCTCTCATTTCGATAATGAACAAATGCGCATACAACATTTTCTGGTGTCAACATATATGCTTTGTTTTCTACAACATACTCAAGCAAACACCTAGACTCTGCATCTATATCTGTAAAAATCAGTTTTCCATTCGACACTATTTGTTTGATTGTATCAAAACCTATGAGATCTACTCTATGAGATATAAATGCGAAGTGTTTATTCAACCAGTTACGACTTTCTTTGGTGGAATGGTTCAATTCGAGGAATCGTAACCAAGACTCGAATAATTCATCGGAATTCTGTTTCACGAAGATCTTCCATAATCCATCAACGATACTGCCCAAATGGTTGAAAAGCGAGCTTGAATCTTCAACTGATTTATAGAAGTCAATCAAAAAGTCCCACTTTTTATTATGCATAATAACTTGTGCTATCGAATGAAGTTTTGAGTTATTTGCTTCTTCAAGATGCTGACAAATACAATCGACCACCTGAATATTCAATATACTTACATCGTTGTAACATTTATCAGGAATGTTTTTTACGCACTGCCCTACTTTATCTATATGATAGTCATACGGCAAACTATGCCGAAGTTTTAATTCAAGGATAAAATCATGGTCGTGCTTATTAATTGACTTACCAAAAAAGAAAGATATATAATCAAAGTAATCTTCATTTATAAGTCCTTCTTTCAAGAAAACTTCAAGCATTTTAGAGACATTGAGTTCACTAAAAATTTTATGCGTCTGCATATCAACATCCAGCAACAGTTCTTGTATTGGAGTAGCATAATGATTATTACGAGATAATTCTAGTATCTTGATTTGTTCACGATATCTTTTTTCCCCTTCTCGCAAGGCTTCTAATCGCTCATGGTAGGTAAAGGTAGAATTAACTATTTTCTCTATTTGACTGAATTGAATATTGCAACTATCTTCAGATGTATCATAATAATATCTAACACCATAATATGTGTTAGTTTGATGCCTCTTAAAACATTGATATCGAAATGAGGATTGCGATATAAAGGAATTAAATAACGTTTCATTTTCTGCGATATCTTCAAGAGGTATAAAATTGTTTTCGACAAAAAACAAAAAGGCATTATTTTCATTTTGTTTTGATAATTTTCTACGATACCCTTCAATATAAATCAGCCTTAATTCTTTTTCTTGTATGGCATGTGTCGCTTCTAAAGATTGAAGTTTTTTAGTTATTCCATTAATACGCTCGTCAATCTGTCTATTGCGCTCAACCAATAATTCACTTTTCTTATGCAAACAATCATACAAAACACCCTTTCCTTTATGCAGATCAGCAAAATCTTTTGGATGGTAGTTTTTATATACAATCATTGCAAGAAGTTTGTTTTGATCAAGTTTCTCATCAAGTTTTTCTCTATATTGGGCATATTCATTGACAATATTCTTCAGTAATCTCATATCGTCAATGAAAAAAGCCAAACTGTCTATTACCTCGACATTAAGATCTGAATAGCCTTTTATCTCTAGTTCCTCTTTCAGTTTGTCTGCCGAGTTTGAAGAATTGATTATTGGGATTACAGTTGTGATATAATCAAAGAATTTAGTACGTTCTTCATCAAAAAACATATCATCTTTAACCGCATAAATGAACGTAACTTTACGCCCCACAGAGTTTGACTGATTCAAGAGTTGATTTACCTCTCTTAACTTAAGAAAAATATCCGTATTATCAAATCTATCTAAATCTTCTATAATCACAACATTATAATCAGTAACCTCAAAGAAATAGACAATCTCATCCATGTGCTTATTGAAAACGGATGTATCTTCTTTGTTTTCTTTTAATTCAATCTCTCCATTCTTTAGATTTAACTTATTCAGTTTACTATTACTCAATGATTTGACAGTCTTTTGAACGAATATTATTGTTGCAACAAATATATATGATAGAGCAAAAATATCAGACCATTTATTTAATACTGGATTACTTAAGCGATTGCAAATCCAATCCACCTTCAAAAATGATGGTTCAAATACAATAATTAAGGCAACAATATAAAGTATTATTGCAAAAGATAAAGCATATTGAGCCCAAGTTGATTTATGATAAATCCTTTTTAATCTGGAGTTATAAAGCGTCTCTTGTTTTTCTTTATAAATAAGTTGTTGAAGAATGCTGTATTCAATACGATTATTCATCGTATCAATATCTATTTTATTCTTTTTATCATCTAATGGCGACTTTAGTGTAGCAAGAGATATTGAAAGATATTTGTATTTACAATAGTCTTTCATCAAAGAGCGAAGAATGGAACTCTTACCGGATCCATAAGGACCAGTAAGAGCAATGTTCAATATGTCTTTCTCTTCTAGTTTTCGTGCAAGATTCAAAACACTCCTATACTGCTTCTTATCACTTTCACTATCACGATTAAGCAGAGCAGGAGTTAATGATACTTGTTTATCATCCTCCATCGAATTATTTGCACATATTTTCTTCCAAAATCTCCAGTTCATTTATTTTCAGCTATTTATTAATCATATTTTTCTAGTTTGTTACAGATTGCTATCTATATTAAAGCAACACCAAATTCACGGATTGTTTCTTCGCTATCTCTTCCTGAGACAGATTTGCCTGTCGCTTGCTCTATTCTGTCAAGCAATTGTTTTGCTCGATCTATGAAATAAGCATTGAAATCATCTAATGCAAGATGAGCATAACTTACCTTATGTGACTCTATAGCTTCCTGTATCTCAACTTGTTTTAATCCCTTATTTGCCATAGTTCCAATATAGGTACTTGGTGCATGTCCTCCTATTGAACGATTGGAAGATGCATAAATTGGAGTCTTATTAATGACAGAATTCCATTTTATACGTGGAAGGTTATTTTTCTCGCAATAAGTTTGAGGGAATATATGATGAATATCAGCATCTTCATCAATGTAAGATGCTATATCCATACGATGACCTGTCATAAAATCAAGTGGTGAATCTTGTAAGATAAGTGCCATAACACCTTTGTACGCTGCACTATTCCTAGTCTGCATGGTCAATAAACGAGTTGGTTGTATATTGGAACGATATACAGTCTCTGGCATTTCACCACCTTCCATCCAACGGAATACGCCCATTATATCAGTTGCAAATCTAGCTTCATTGGCACCCCCATATAGTTCACCCATTACGCCACACCAATACCAACGAGACAATAATTCCTGTTTGCTTCCAAGATGCAACATTTTTTTATTTTCGTTGTCGTATGCAAAGATTGCAGCAAGTGGAATAAGTTGTGACGAATATGGAAGATCTCTGGAACGGAAAATCCCCTGATGTACTAAGAAATCAGCTGCATCACAGAAACCTTTAATCAAAGCGTCATGATACTTCAAATAATCTTTCAATTCAAGCCTAAGAATGTCTTTTTTCTTACATGTTACAGCCACACGCTCATCATCACCTGAAACCACTCTTTTATAATATGATACCAACAGAGTCATTGCTGCCAAAAAATTAGCGCCAGTGATTTCTTTCAATAGCTCGCCATTTACTTTTTGAGCAAAAATATGACGAATGCTCTCCCAATCTTTTCTCAATTCATGTCCTTCAGCAGCAAATGTAGCTGTGACGAGTTCGAAAACCGTAAGAGGTACACCACCAGTGTTTACATTCTCAAAAATCTGGCAGACAGCTTCTTTCGGGGTTTCTTTATCAAGCTGAATTATAGGTATGTTATACTCTAAAATTGGGCGAAGAATCTGCTGTGAGAAATCACGGAATAAATTTCTATACTCTCTATCACCTTTGTAATAGTCTTCCATATCATAATGCCAATCTTCCGTATCATTATGAGAAAACGTAATATTCAAGGGAAACATCAGGTTCTCAAATTCTTTCTCTCTTGTGGATAAGTCCAGCGTTACATCACGACCAATATTTGTTGTAAGCTGTTTCTTCTCTGATACAGATATGATTGCTTCCAATCTGTCCGCAGTAGAGTCTAGACATTTACGAATATCTAGATAATAATAGCGTTTGATAATTGTATCTCGATTGGTCTCTAATCGAGTATTAGTTGCTTTCTTACTTTTCAAGACCTGATATAAGGTTGTGAGTCGCTGTTGTCCATCGAGCACAAGCCACTCAGGTGTAACTTCTGATATAGAATCCACACCTTCAAATGTGCGATACTTAAAACGGATATGCTCACCACCATTAGCCAAAAACATCGCTGCACCCATTGGGAAGCCAGATGTGATACTTTCTATTAGTTTACATATCTTCGTGTCATCCCAAACCCAACTACGTTGAAAGTCGGGTAATTGAGCCTTACCTTCTTCAACCATTTTTAGAAGGTCATCAAGTTTCTTATCGTGTGATTCAACAGCCATAACAAATTTATTTTATCAACCAATTAATAATACATCTCAATATACTGATAAGCCTTATCAAAAACTTCTTGATCTTTAATCTGGTAGTTAACCCACAGAATAGAACGTAGTTTCTTTTTTATCTCTCGCTGAGCTGTAATGCTTTTAAAAGCATCTTTAAACTTACGTACAATAGCTACCACATTTTCATCTATATCAGCAACTACACGTTCTACAATGATAGGAGTATCCTCAGTTCTAATTGATTCAAACAACTCCGTAAGAGCAGCTTTAGCTTGTTCCCTCTTGTCAAGAGGTTGATTTGAGTTTTTTTCTTCCTCAAGCACTTCTTTAGCAAGGGTGAGCAATCCTCGGAGGAAATCAATACTAGTTATAAGATTTTCCTCCATATGACGGCGCAGTTCATCCAACTTCTCAGCAAATGCCTTGTAATTAGGGTCTCCATGATGCTCTCCTAACCTCAAACGAAGCATTTTTTCCACTTCCAATATCTTTTTAGGATTGTCTTTGGCTTGCTCCAACACCATATCAATTACATCTCCATCTACCACAAGATCCTCAAGTGGAGTCCCAATATCAATTGTATCAATGTTACGATGAATGATTTCAATGGTTTTAGCACCCAATAAAGTCCATATGAGTGATCCTCCGGTACTAACAGGACGTACACTTTGATATACCTGAGCCAGCCAAGTATAATCCGCCTGATAAGCAGCCAGCATTGCATCCGGGCTTACTGTTTCCCAAGCTTTAGCCAATCGTGAAAAATGTTTTGCAAAATTCGTTTTTGTAGACTCATCAAGTAAACATTGCTGGGCAGCTTGCAAACCTTCCCAACCACCGATTGTCCGGTCTACACCAGGGAAAAAGTCAATACACTCTTGCAAAAATTGAGGTATCAACACTTTTATCTCATCAATATTCTTTACAACCGTTTTTACCGTCTCTTCATCAAAAGCAAGACTTTTGGCTACATTATCAAATACACCAACGAAATCTACAATCAGACCACATTTCTTATCAACATTGTACTTTCTATTCGTACGGCAAATAGCTTGTAACAACGTATGATCCTTCATTGGTTTATCAAGATACATACATTGCAAAATCGGAGCATCAAAACCTGTTAACAGCTTTGAAGTGACAATCACCATTTTAATCGGTGACAATGGATCACGGAATTGGTCAAGAAGTTTTCTTTCTTGTTCTCTATCACGACGGTATGCTTTATACTCATCAGCTTTATCGCCAGCCGTATGCATAACGATAGTGGTTGCATCTTCCGAACCCAAAAGAGCATCAATCGCTTTCTTATATTTCACACAGCAGTCTCGGTTATATACCACGACTTGAGCTTTCATTCCAGTGGGCTCTACATACTCTTTGAAGTGATTTACAATATAACGTGCGACATCGTTAATTCGCTTCTCTGCTGTAAAAAATGCTTCAACAGAAGTTCGTTTTACTAATTCGTTCTTTTCGTCCTCGGATATTTGATCGGTCAGTTCATCAAATTCTTCTTGTAATTGAGTTTCGTTAAGATGCATCTCTACCGGCACTGTTTGGAAATTCAATTCAAGCGTAGCTCCATCTTCAACAGAATTTTGGAAAGTATATTTTGAAATATATCCACCTTTCTCTAAATCCTCATCAGCTCCAAAAGATTGAAAAGTATTCTTATCTCGTTTATTGATAGGCGTTCCGGTAAGGCCAAAGAAAAATGCATTAGGTAATGCATTGCGCATTTTTTGTCCTAAATCCTTTTCCTGAGTTCGGTGTGCTTCATCTACCAATAAAATGATATTATCTCTTTCATTCAGTACACTATCAACATCTCCGAACTTGAAAATTGTCGTTATCAAAATCTTGCGCTGATCCTGCTTGAAAAATGCAACTAACTCATCTTTTGTCTTTGCAGATTCTATATTAGGAATATCAGCACGAGTAAAATCGCCCGTTATCTGATCTTCCAAATCAATACGGTCATCAACGATAACAACTGTGGGAGCATGTAATTCGTTCTGCAAACGTAATTTTTGGGCAGCAAATACCATCAACCATGATTTTCCCGAACCTTGGAAATGCCAAATAAGACCTTTCTTCGGACCTTGTTTCTCTCGATATGTATTTAAGACACGCTGAACAATAGCTTCACCACCTATATATTGTTGATAACGGCAAACTATTTTTATTTTTTTGCCTGATGATGTTCCTGTAAAAACACTATAGTAACGATATATATCAAGCAGTCGGTTTGGTTGAACCAACCCCATTACGTTACTTTTAACCGACTCTATTGTACCATGCTGACGACTTTCATCATTAAACCAAGGTCCCCATTTGTCAACAGGGGCACAGATGCCGGCATATTGAAGTTCTTTACCTTCTGTAGCAAAGGTTAATATATTCGGAACAAACATTTCTGGAATGCTCTTTTCGTAATGCAGCATATCAATGGCTCCGTCAGCCCATGTTATCTGAGGGCGAACAGGAGATTTTGCTTCACCAACACAAACCGGAATTCCATTTATCAGATAAACCAAATCCAAACGTTTACCTCCTTCAACAGAACTACGTGGAAACTCCCATTGATTGGTCACTACACAATAATCTTCGACCGCATCTTCGCTAAAGAATCTGATAGGTATATATTCACCATCCTTTCCAAAAGGCTCTGTGTTTTCATTAAATAATAATGTACGAAAACGGTCATTGGCAGTCACCAATTCATCATAATTACCTCCACAAGTAATAGCAGCACGGAGTTTATAAATAACTTGCTCCGCTTGTTGACGTGTTATTGGATTTAACCTGACAAGAGCTTCCAATAGCCATGATTCAACAAGGACAGAATCAGAACTACGAGGTATATCCTGTGACTTTACATACTGCCAACTACTTTGGGTTGCAGCTTCTATGAGCATTTGCTCCACTGTATTGTCTTCGTTAAACATATCTATGGTTTTTATTGTTATCAATTTAATAATTAAGCGATTTTCCCTAATTCGTCACTCTGTATGTCATTCAAATATACTAAAGCTTTTTGAATGACAGATTTTGATTTATCGGCTTGTTGGGCAATGGATGCAAACTGTTGTTGCTTCTCTATTGGAGGCAGTATAACAGGAATCTTTTGGATTATCTTCAAGTTAAGACCTCCTCTACCATTAACATCTCCAGACAGACCTCTAAGTTCGAGATATCTCCCCTGAAGATTATGGTAAAGATATGAGTAGTTTACACGCTCGTCGGGTACAATAGCACACAAAGACTGATTTGTACACAGATCAACTTCTGTAATAGCCACAGTACCACGAGTTTTACCTTGACCAGCGATAGCAATTACAATAGAATGTATTGGAACCATCCTTGTACTTGCGCTCTTATATCCAAGCTCAGTAATGCGAGAATCTGTATCTTCTACATGACCTTTGTGTACCTCGCCAGAACTCATCCATCTTATTCTTCCATTCTCCCAATATTCAGGATGAGATGTGCTTGGAGTTGCTCCAGCAAAACAATTTGCAAACTCACCAATAGTCATAATTGGAAAGTTATGGGTATTATTCTCAACGGTTCCAAACATCTCGATAAATTGCGATTTGAAGTCGCCAAATTTTGATTTGTCGGCTTGTCTATATATTGCTTCAAAACGCCTTTGTTCCTCCATCGCAGGCAATCCAACCATAAAATGGTCCAGATATGAAGCACTAACTCTTTTCTGCCCGCCTGTTCCAGACATATTTTTTGCAGCACGCTCACGAAATATAGGCATTCGTGTTAATGCTAACAGCCAATAGGGACTAGATATTCCGTTAATTGGCCGCAATACATGAAATTCTGTAGATCCCATTCCTATACCATTTGTAAGTCCATGTACAATAGCTCCTTTGCCATTCTCCATACAAGGTGTAATTTTGGCAAACAAGACATCATTATTCTCAAAATATGTAAAGCCTTTTTTTACTTTTCCATATTCTTCGTCAGTCATATCTACCAAATATCCATCCTCACTTACCGCCGGCATAGGAATAAAAGAGACTTTATCGGTGTCGCAAAGAGCAATGTTAGGACGTCTTGGATTTAGAATACAACATTCTCCTAATCTTTTCAACTCATTCTTCTGATTTAAAGAAAGAGGATTCCCAAACATCTCGATAAATTGCGATTTCACCATTTCATCAGTGGCAACAAGTAGTTTCTTATAAGCCTCCTTCAATCGATAGGCTGCCCATAATTTATCAACAAGAACTTTTTGTTCCTCTAATGGAGGTAATTCAAACTCAAAATCAGCCAAATCAGAAAATAACACATAAGGATTTGTAGAACCTTTTGATTTAGCTATCGACCAAGTCGTAAAATCCTTTGATAGCATAATGAACGGCAACAAACGTTGCTCAAATGCATGAGGATCTTTCGTTTCAAAAACAAAAGTAGTATTAGCACATACTCCTTCAAAATCAGCAACTGCTATTTTCTTTAGATATGTTCTTCTTGAACCATACAAAATCTGACCTGGTTTAAATACACGAATAAAAGCAGGTCCAACATCATCTGTTGTAAAACATCCTTTCCTATGTATGGTTAAATCCTCCGAATCCATATGATCGCCTGCAACATAGTATTCATACGGATTATTTAGACGATCTATATTTATCTTCACATCTTTAACGACATCTCCAAACTTTACCCTACTCATATTTTAGCATACTTAAAAGATTAGCAACTTCGATATGCATTGATCTTGAAGCCTCAATCCATTTTGGGAGTGATTCATCCAAAATGTATATTTCATTTGTTCCTTTTTGCTTGACATAACTTTGTATACTAAGCAAACTCTTATTATTATCTATATCATTTATATCAGCAACTTTTGCAAAATATTCTATATCTTCAAAATTTTCATAAGCAGAAATAATTTTCTGGATGTGAGTATTTTCTAAATAACTTTCAGCATTCTTTCTTGATACCTCTCCTTTTGCGTCAATAAAAATAACTTTACCTTTATGACTATCTTCTTTTCTATTTTTGCAGATAATAATACAAGCCTCCATAGAAGCATTAAAAAATAGATTAGGACCAAGTCCAATTACGCAATCTACAATATCTATTTCAACTAATTTTTTGCGCAACTCATATTCTTCGCTATTCTTAAAATACTTGCACCATTGTTGGACCTTTCTTATCTTTGCGAGAGGTAAGGACTATTATCTGTGCTATTAGATTGTATTATAGATAGTTAGCTAATAGTCTTGATTGCAATAATATTAAATGTAACAGATA
>ERZ772831.3303-NODE-3303-length-11724-cov-2.931014_pt1 | contig 11724 bp, 8 predicted proteins | sample MGYA00580858_ERZ772831 | MGnify/ENA primary metagenome ERZ772831 (study PRJEB29015, sample SAMEA2737694) | human gut metagenome | biome: human gut; feature: human-associated habitat; material: faeces | place: China | collected 2012 ... | reverse complement strand
GTTTGAAATACAAGATCATCCCATTTCGTAATTCTACCTGCAAAATAATTATCAATTTCAGGAGTCAGTAAATTCAGACGGGATAACCATTGAGTTTCCAATTGTTTATCAGTGACAGATGTGGCAGGTACACTTTGGTCATAATTATACCAAACAAGCGGATCGACACCTTGTAGCTTAAATGGATTTACAAATATTTGAGGATATTTAGCCAAATATTCATCCGAATTTCTCCCTTCATTATAATCCTGCCTAAATTTCAAGAATCCCTCAGCATCCAATATTTTAGGTTGATTCGCAGATTTTGCAAAAGAGATATTTGCATTGAAATTAATCACAGGTTTCCCTTGAATTCCTTTTTTTGTTGTAATTGCAATAACTCCATTTGCGGCTTTTGCTCCATATACGGCAGACGAACTCGCATCTTTCAAAACATCTACACTTGCAATATCTTCAGGAGTTATATCTGACAAATTTCCTTCATAAATCACTCCATCTAAAACAATAAGAGGTGAACTGCCCGCAGATAAAGTACCTTTACCCCGAACAGATAAATCAGCCTCAGCTTTAGCATCAGTAGCTATACCAATATTCAAACCAGCGGCATTCGAACGTAAAATATCTTGTACATTTCGAGGAGCCTGAGCTGATAATTTTTCGGCTTTTACACTAGAAACAGCTCCTGTAAGATCCTTTTTCTTCGCTGTTCCATAACCTACCACTACAACCTCATCCAATACTTCGGTATCTTCTTTCAATTTAATACTAAAATTTGATTTATTTGCTACGATTATTTCTTGTGGAGTATACCCAATATAGCTTACAACCAACGTGCTGTTTTCATCGACTTCCAAAGAAAAATTTCCGTCTACATCCGTTATCGTACCATTCGTCGTTCCCTTTTCTACAACATTTGCCCCTATAACCGCTAAACCGTAAGTATCAACTATTTGTCCACTTATTTTTTTCTTTTTCTCTTGATTTACAGATTTAGAAGAGGTAGACAATAACGTAATATAGTTATTTTCAAACTGATAACTAATACCTGTGTTTTTAGTAATCATTTCTAGATAGTCTGCAACTGTAGCTGTTTTTGTGTTAAAAGAAACAGTCTTGTTGACATCCACATCCTGATCCCGAAACACAACCAAATAGTCAGTTTGCGCCTCAATCTCTTTGACCAATTGTTTTATTGTCATGCTATTCTGGCTAAGTTTGATCTCTGCATTTTGTGCATCTGCTTCTTCTGCCATCAATTGAAACACACATACAAACAATAGGAAAAGTGATATTCTCATAATCCTAAAAAAAATATTTAATGTTACTATTATAGATAATAAAAGGCAACAACAAAGTTTTTCTTTTCATATCTTTGTTCTAAATTTAAAGTGAATACTAAAAAATTACGACTTGTGTTTGCTTTAACTTCTGCGGCAGTTGTTGGTAGCTTCTGCCGCTTTTGTTTTTCTACTGTTCTTTCATCATAGGCTATACGTTTTTATGTTTGACATGTTCTTATTTTAAGGTCACTATGTTCCGCTCTGTGTTTTTTTCTACTTTAAATTTGCGGATTTGCTGCAATACGCGGAAAACATCGTCAAGACTGTCGCGCTGCCTGAATTTTCCCGTATAAGTATCTTTGAATAAAGATGTGTCTTTTACTACGATCTTTACGTCATAGTAAAGTTCCATTTTTTCCAGAATATTGATCAAAGGTTCATTTTCAAAGGCATATATACCGTCAAGCCATAAAAAATGAGCTTTCAGGCGAATCGGTTCTACCTTCATCTTTCCGTTCGAGACAGTCACTTGTTGATCCGGTTCCAAAATGATCCCGTCAGATTCCTTATTCCGGAAAAAGACGCGTACGGAACCTTCCAACAAACTGGTTTGTACATAGCCGGTCGCAGGATAGCTGCACACGTTAAATTGGGTGCCTAAAACTTCCATATCGACATCATGCGTAGAAACAATGAAAGGGCGGGAAGGGTCTTTCGCCACTTTGAAGAAGGCTTCTCCTTCGATCGTAACATTCCTTTTATCATCGGTAAAACTGGCTGGATAGATCAACTTCGACTTCGCATTCGGCCAAACTTCCGTCCCATCCTGCAAGACCAGTTGTGCCCGCTGTCCGGCAGGAGTGTACAGAGTATTCATCACATTCTCCGATAAAAACTCCGCTTGCTCAGGCTGTGCATACCAATATGTCAATATACTTGTTGAAACGACTAATATCAGGATAGCAGCCGCATACCCGATCCGGCGTGTCCAACGCTTCCACATCACGGAGTGTTGCTTTTGCAAAATAAAGCAGTCGTATTTCTGTTTGCCGATTGTTTTATCCTGCACCTGATGTCCTAAGTTCAACAAGGCATATAGATTTTGATACTCTACAAATTCTTTTTTGAGTTCTTCACTCGCCTCGACATCGCGCAGCAGGGATAGTCGCTCTTCCGTGGAAAGTTCCTCATAAAAGTATTTATGTATCCGTTCGTTCATATTTTCCGCTTTTGTTCTTAATAAACGGATCAGGGAACCAAAACCCCCAAGAGGATAAACGGATTTTTTTAATTAGCGAGTAAAAATATTAATAAAGGGAGATAGTCTTTCAATTCGCTTTTAATTTTCTTATAGGCGATACCCATCTGATTTTCAACAGTTTTAAGGGAAATATTCAATTCAGCAGCTATGTCTTTCTGTTTTTTCCCCTCTATTTTGCTTTTGATAAAAATTTCCCGACATTTTTCAGGCAAAGAGTCTACCACTTCAGTAATGATCCGTTCGATATCCTGCTCGGAGAGTAGAGACTGATCGAATAATTCCAAGGAGGCAAGTTTCATCCGCAAAGTAGCCTGATACTCTTCCTGTATCAGGTTGACAGCTTCCTTTACAACAATGCGGTGACGTAAAAGGTCGATACAACGGTTTTTGATCGAAGTAAAAAGCAGGGCAACCAGATTCACATCATAAGCCAAGATCTCTTTTCTTTCCCACAATTCGGTAAATACGTCCTGGACGATATTTTCTGCGTCTTCTTCTGACACGACATACTCCAGAGCGAAATATTTCATCCGGGAAAACCAAGAGACATATATTTCTTCAAAATGGTCGGATAGTATTTTCTTTTCAACCAGCATCTTTCTTCTGTGTGAATAAAATCACGGCGTTCTCGATCTCCAAACTTTAATCTTTAAATTATTATATAGAGTGTGAGAGCTGTGACTTATCTATCAAATAGGGCTCTGGAAAACCTTTGGGAGTAAATAAGCAACATACTCCCACACCATACTTACGGATACGATGCGGGATATGCTAACCCATTCTTCCCCCTTTCAAATTTTCCAGATTTTTATTTGAAAGAATCAGTTAAACAACGCAATTGTGCTATTTGCACAATGCAAATATAGTAATAGTTATTGGTTAGACAAGTAAACTGTATATTGTATTCAAGACAAACGTATCTAATTTTTAGTCGATAGCAGTGTATAAAGTACAAGAACTTCCGAGAGAAGGAACCTATAAGTTCTCCAAACAGCGTTTCTCGGATCTAGTGGAAACAATTCGCATGATAGGGCATGAGTTATCAGAAATTTCCATTGTTTGAGCCTATGACAAACTATTAATGGCAAGTTTCATTATTCAAACTGGCGAAGGAAGAGCTAAAAATATTCATAGCAACAATTTATTTCTTGTTTTTATATACTTTTGCAGCCTGATTAAATAAGTAATATGAATACACATAATCTTTGTTGCATCGGCCACATTACGTTGGATAAGATTGTAACGCCGAAAAGGACACTGCATATGCCGGGAGGAACATCTTTCTATTTCGCGCATGGAATGAGCAAATTAGATACTTCCGACTTCCTGTTGGTAACAGCTCTTGCTGTCAGTGAGATGGACGCGGTGGAAGAAATACGCAGGAAAGGGATCGATGTAAAGGTTTTGCCCAGTACCCATTCCGTCTATTTTGAAAATACATATGGCGAGAACCAGAACAACCGGACGCAGCGGGTATTGGCAAAAGCCGATCCGTTCACAGTTGAAGGGTTACAGGATGTCGATGCCCGCATCTATCATTTGGGAAGTTTGCTGGCGGACGATTTTTCTTTAGATGTAATCAAATATTTATCGACCAAAGGGATGTTATCGGTCGATGCCCAAGGCTACCTGCGTGAAGTTCGCGGTGAGAATGTTTTCGCCGTAGACTGGCCGGAAAAGGAAGAGGCACTGAAATACATCCATATCCTGAAAGCCAACGAACACGAAACGGAAGTTCTCACCGGATGCAAAAATCCGCGTGAAGCAGCTCTGAAATTAGCCAACTGGGGCGTTAAGGAGGTTTTGCTGACATTAGGAAGCATGGGATCTGTCATTTATGCCGACGGCGAATTTCATGAAATACCCGCATACCCTCCAACAGAGATTGTGGACGCTACGGGATGTGGCGATACCTATATGGCCGGCTATCTGTACATGCGAAACAAAGGAGCTTCATACAAAGAAGCAGGATGTTTTGCCGCCGCCATGTGTACAATCAAGCTGGAAGCCTCGGGACCTTTCGGGGGAACAGAGAAGGATGTTTGGGATATTATCGAAAGGTATAAGTGAAACGATTTATGATTTCAGATTTATGATTTATGAGCTATGTATCACTGATAAATCATAAATCTGAAATCATAAATCAACGCAGTTTCTTAGCCATCACCATATAAGAATAAATAAGGACTACGGCATACCCAAATAGCGGTACGACGAACGAAAACGACATTGTCGAGATATCGGCTACATAGCCCATCAATAACGGTCCGACAGCTCCTCCTATCGGAGACATCATCAAGAAGGACGAAGCACGCTTGGTATAGTCACCCAATCCCCTCAGCGAGATAGCAAAAATCGTCGGAAACATAATAGCCTCGAAGATATAGCAGGCAAATAGAGCACCTTTCGACAGAGTACCTAAATTCAGGGTAACGAACAGAGCGCCCAAAACAGTAAAAATCGCACAAATAAACAAGACTTTCTCCGCTCGGATATAACTCATAATCCAACTACCGATAATACGCCCGATCATAAACAAGCCCAATCCACCGAAGGAAAGAACGATCGCTGCCTCATGCGCATCCATCCACCCATCGTCAGTCACATAATTAATAAAGAAACTGTTAATCGATATTTCCGCTATTTCGTAGCAGAACAAGGCCATCACCCCCCAGGTAAAACAACGATGTTTCCACAATCCTTTCAACCCGGCTTTAGCCTCAGCAGTCGTATCTTCGCAATCGTCATGGTTGATCTCCGGCAAGCGGATGCGGAAGAAAATAAGAGCAACAGACAGGACGATAACGCCCATCACGGTATAGGGCAAAGCAATGTTAGCATCTCCGTTGCCGGAAAACAACAGCATTCCACCGATTACAGGTGCACAGATACAACCTAACCCGTTGAAGGATTGTGCCAGATTCAAACGACTGGCTGCCGTCTCGCGATCCCCAAGCTCTGTCACGTAAGGATTGGCTGCCGTCTCCAAGAACGTCAGTCCGCAACCGATCACAAACAGGGAAAAGAGAAAGAAGTTGAATGACATCAACTGTTCGCTCGGAATGAAAAGCAACGATCCGATCCCGTAAAGGATCAGACCGAACACCACCCCCTGGCGGTATCCGTATTTATTAATAAAAAGTCCGGCTGGGATAGCCATTGTGAAATAACCCGTGTACATCGTTGCCTGGATCAAAGCAGAATGAGCCTTCGTCATGACAAGCGCCTCCTGGAAATGCTTGTTCAGCACATCTAAAATAGCATGTGCAAAACCCCATAAGAAAAACAGAGATGTGACTAATACAAAAGGAACCAGATACTCTTTCTTTACCAACGATTTCTTTACTTTTTCCATTTTATTGTTATTTGTTTTATACTCATCTTATTCATTTACCGGATTGTAGGGAATCGTGAACCAGAAAGTCGAGCCTTTACCTAACTCCGAATCCACACCGATCTTGCCATCCAAAGACTGTATGATGGACTCGCAGATGGAAAGCCCCAACCCCGTTCCCTGGACAAAGCTGTCAAATTTAGCAAAACGTTCAAAAACATGCGGAATATTCTCCTCGGCAAGTCCTTTGCCGGTGTCCGCCACATAAAAGCGCAGGATAGCGCCTATCCTCTCATATCCCATCGTAATAGAACCCTCCGAAGTGTATTTGCAAGCATTACTGAGGAAATTGGAGAGAACCTGTGTCAGCCGATTCTTTTCCGAATGGATCACACAAGCGACAGACGGCAGATGGCAAACCAAATCGACACCATCCTTCACACGCGACTTATAGACCTGCTGCAAGTTATTGAATATCTCGGACAAGTCGACTGCCGAATAATTGAAATCCATCTGCCCGGCTTCGATCTTCGAAAGGTCGAGAATATCATTGACCAACTGGAGCAAAAGCTCATTATTCGTCTCGATGATCTTGACATATTCACCGATCTCATCCGGCTCTTCCGCCATCGCAATCAGGTTCGAGAAGCCGACAATCGCGTTTAGGGGCGTTCGTATCTCATGGCTCATATTGGCCAGGAAAGCGCTTTTCAACCGATTGGCCTCCTCCGCCTTATTACGCAGGCGGATCAGTTCGTTCGTCATCTTCAAGTCCGTAATATCGCGCCTCAACCCGATGAGTTTACGTATCTTTCCATTTTCATTCCGTCCATAGGGAACGGCATGCATCTCGAACCAGCGATCTCCCAGTGCTGGGACCATTGTCCTGATCTGGACCTCCATCACATGGATCTTTCCACAGGCAAGGTCTTCCAAACCTTTCCGAAGCAAATCACGGTCTTCGAGATCTACGAACGAAAGATACTCATCCAACGAAATTGTCATTCCTTCGAACACGGTAGACCGCGGCGAGTAGAAAATCCGAGTATCCGGATTGTACTCCCACGAAATAATCTGAGCAGCATCAAGAGTGAAGTCCAACTGTAGTTTGTTCTCTTCAAGTTCCTGCCGTCTCTTCATCTCACCCGTTATATTTCTTTCCGTCCCGATAATCTGTTCGACTTCGCCAGTCTTTTCCGACTTCAACCCGATTGCATAGGTTTCGAACCAATCATAGCCTTCACCCCGCCGGAAGCGAAACACTTCCCTCAGTTTGTTTTCTACTCCCCTGGACAGGCGGGACATAAACCGACTGTATTTTTCTTTGTCGTCCGGATGCAATAAATCCAGTGCACCTTTATTGCTCAAACCATCGTTGGCAAGCGTCTTCCGGTAAAGAGAGGTGAATGTATCCTTCTGCACATCATAGCACCAAGCCGACAGGGAACCGGCATCAAGGGCAACGGACAATTCCCGGCGTATATCATCAAGCTCGAGTTCATTCCTACGAATATCCGTCGTATCAACCATTGTAGCAACAATATATAGGTTTCCCTCTTTATCTTCCAAGCGCGTCTTAGTAGTAACAGCCCAACGGACAGGTAACCCGGTTTCTTCATCAAACAATACCCGGTTAAAAGAAATCGGCTTGTCGCTTTGCAACACCCGGTTATCTTCTTCCCTGAAAAGAGAAGCTTTCAAATCGTTCACTTCAAAATCATTCTTCCCCAACATACAATCAAAGGCCTCTTTATAAAATTCGGAGACTTTGTTGTTGTAGAACAGATAGCGGTACTCATTACTCACATCCTTGATAAACAATCCTACCGGCAGATTATCCATGATCGATTGCAGGAATGTTTTCAAACGCAGGATTTCCTTTTCGGCAACGACATAAGGAGTCACGTCATGGGTAAAGCAGATAACCGAATTATTCTCAAACGGTACAACACGTGCCTTTGTATATTTGATCCGATCCTTTTTCCCGTACTTGCAATTAAAGACAGTCACCTCACCCGTTTCGACCGTCCGCTTCACATGCAAGATAATTTCATCCAGCATCTCTTTAGCCTGCGGATATTCAAGATGAAGATCCTTCAGATTCTTCCCTATCTGGCATCTCGTGTCGACATCTTTCCAATTGTGATTATCAGGGTTCACGATATCCACTATATTCAGATCGAAGTCATAGATGGTTGCCATGTCCGGCATCCGGCTCAAAAGTTCCATCATTTTGGTATTTGCCGTCTTGTAAGCGTCTTCCTTTCGTTTCCTGTAATTTAAGATACCAATAAAGATAACCACCATCAAAATAACCAAACAGACAAACAGGATCACTTCTACCGGATGTTCTTGCCATAATGAAGGTTCTTCGTTATAGAACACCGTATTTTCAGGCAACAACGAGGGGTCGATCCCTGAAGCTACGAGCGTCGGATAGTTGATATAGTAATTGGGAAGTGAAGGAGTGAACTGAAAAGCCGGACTATTTTCGAATCCTTTCGTCAGAACACAATGAGTCAGCAATGCCAAGTCCTTACCCAAATCCTCTCCGGAAATAAAATAGCCACCAATGTAATTCATGTTCGACGTGCCCTGATCCAAAACCTGATAAACCGGCTTGGACGTATAACGTGCCAGCTCATTGTGGAGCATCGAATGTGCATGGGGATATTGAAGGGCATCGGTATACCATCCCGCCGATAAGATGGCATAGGAATCATCCATACAGGCAATCGAATCGAGTAGTTGGGGAGTAGACAGCTTACAGCCATCCATATAGCAAAGGTCGAGCGAATCGATCTGCTCGAAAAGATCGTTGATATAGGACTCGAAAAACGCCATATTATAACGATTGTCATAACAAAACGCCACTTTGCGGATATGTGGCTGAAGTTGTTTTATCAGCGACAGGTTCTCAATGACAAAGTCCTTATAGGAATATCCCGTTATTCTGAAATCGCCGAACGACTCTTTCATCGGCATCATATCGGCAACCGAAAACAGCTTCTTGTCTTTATTCTCATAATCAATGAAGGCTCCTTTCACATAACCCAACACGACAGGAATCTCATGCCAGCTATCCACACAAGTGACCCGATAGGAAGACCAAGCCTCATTACCTAGCAGCACGACCACATCCGGCTTTACCTTATAGGCAGCAAAAAGCTGCCGCATCCATCCTACCCAGGTTTCAAAGACGGGAGAAGCCTCGCAGTCCATATACTCAACAAATATTTTCGCTTCCGAATCTACCTGCATCTGATCTATGAAAGACGCAATCAGATGGTTTCCCTCTTCCTTGATCGGAGAATAAGAGCTAATGACCAAAACCTTCTGACCATTGCCGCTTGTCGTCCTTGCCTCCACAGGGAAAAGAGAAAGAGTAAAAACAAATAAAATTATCAGCAGTTCGTCGATTATCAACTTGCCATTTAGCATCATTATCCCGTTGTTATTAGACTATACCTGCAAATGTACAGCATTTTTTCATTTCAAGAACCTAATATGCTTGTATTTGAGCCACATTATGGCAAAAACGTCCCATTAGCCAGGATACGATCATTGACATCAAGCCAATGCTAAGACGGATAATAAGGGAGTGTCAACCAGAAAATCGAGCATTTTTTCTTCTGACTTAACTTTGAGCTCCCCCCAAGCATTCGACGACCATCTGAGAAGATGCTGTTCAAAAATTACCCACACATCCTTCCTGACACATAGGCACATCGACTTGAATAGCTTTACTTTATTACAGTATAAAGTTACCCTACTACATACCTGGCATTCTTCCCCATCAATCGATAAATGGAAGCTACGATCAACCAGGAAATGGCAAATGCGACAACCGCGGCGGCAGGTATCTGTAAAGCCACCGGTACATGCAAGGCACGCATCAGAACGACACCCGGACCGGTAAAGAAATAATGCACCATATAGATTCCGAACCCACAAGTCGTCAGGTTTGCCAGCAAACTCTTGATCTTTTCGGATCGCACATCCACCTTTTTCATCAATAGGAAAACGGGGACCGTCATCATCACGACGTTAAGAGAACAATAGGTAAAGAAAAGTTCCAGCAATTCTTCGCTGTATTCCGGCAGAGCGGTTACATAGCGGAAACCGAAAAAAGTTACGACATAGCCGATCAAAAACATCGGGATCCCGGCCAACAAGATTTTATTCAGACTCCAGTCGTGATTGCGCAGGTAATGTCCTAAAAGCAGATAGCCGTTGAACCCGGCAAAATAATACAACATATTGAAGGAGTTCCAGGAACAGCCTCCCCATACATAAGGTGAAACGAACTGATAGTAATAAGGCAACAGTGTCGACACGCCCCAGGCCAGCAAAAACCATAGCTTGGCCTTTTCAGAGGCTTTTTCCACCCAGGCAGAGAAAACAGGCAAGTACAAGTATAACCCGATCAATAGATAGATATACCACATATGCACATCTACAATCGAGAAATTCAATGGGATCTCCGCAATATATCTCAAGGAAACATCCAATGACTGACGAGCCACTTCTTCGCCCGAATAGGGAAAAAAGTCCAAGATCACCTCCGGTGACAAGCCTAGCTGTCCGGTTATCCAAGGGAACAGGTTATAAAGCACAGACCAAATCAGGAAAGGCCAAAAGACACGGCTGATCCTTTTTTTATAAAAGACGGAAGTATCGTCCTTCAATGGCAACAGCAAGGCTCCCGTAATCATCACAAACAGGGGGACACAAGGACGGAGAAACGATCCATAAGCTGCTCCCCAGAACTTAATCTGATCGATATTAGCTGGTGGTTCACCCGGATAAAAGTTAAACGGATCTGCACTATGGCAACAAACCACGGTAAACATGGCAACAAAACGTACCACATCCAGCCAAACAACATGCGATCGGCCAATTGCCGAATTCTGACTCTTCATCATAATATTAGCATCTTACTAAGTTTATATTCCAAGCTAAGAACCGCCCGCCGTGCAAACGGAACCAGAAAAGCTTTCATTGCTTTATCACGGTTATCATGTTGAGAACGTCCATCTTGGCTTGTTGCCACAATTCCTGTTGGTAAGTGAGTAATTCTAACAGCTGAGTCAGTCATATTTACGTGCTGTCCTCCAGCTCCTCCAGATCTATATGTATCAATCTTAAGGTCTTTAGGATCAATTTTTACCTCTTTTACATCTTCTACCTCTGGTAATACAGCTACTGTAGCTGTTGATGTATGTACTCTTCCTGCTGATTCTGTTTCAGGTACTCTTTGTACTCTGTGTACCCCAGATTCAAATTTTAATCTTGAATAAGCTCCAAGCCCATTGATACTGAATACTGCCTCTTTTATTCCTCCAATACCAATCTCTTGTTTTTCGATTATCTCTACTTTCCACTTTCTTCTTTCTGCATATCTATTATACATTCTGAATAGGTCTCCAGCAAATAGAGCAGCCTCATCTCCACCTGCTCCTCCTCTGATCTCTACGATAACGTTTTTGTCATCGTTTTCATCTTTTGGAAGTAAAAGAATTTTTAACTCTTTTTCATACTCAGGTAATTTTTCCTCAAGCTCTTTTTGCTCTTCGTTCATCATCTCTCTCATATCATGATCTTTTTCATTTCTGATATTCTCTTTTATAAATTGTAAATCCTCACTAAGAGTTTTATACTCTTTATATTTTTCTACAAGTGGTGTTATATCAGCTAATGCTTTATTACATTCCATCATTTTCTTTGGATCAGATAAAATCTCTGGGGATCCTAACATCTCATTAAGCTCATCAAATCTTCTTACAACTTCTTCTAACTTAGTGAACACTTTCTTCTCATCTCCTTTTCTACACTATAACTTAATAATT
>ERZ772831.3300-NODE-3300-length-11729-cov-20.943464_pt1 | contig 11729 bp, 8 predicted proteins | sample MGYA00580858_ERZ772831 | MGnify/ENA primary metagenome ERZ772831 (study PRJEB29015, sample SAMEA2737694) | human gut metagenome | biome: human gut; feature: human-associated habitat; material: faeces | place: China | collected 2012 ... | reverse complement strand
TGTTCCGGTAACAACTGTTATCGGAACTGAAGCTGTTCCGGTTAAAGGCAAGGATGGCAAGGAAATGAAGGAAGACAAAATCGTCTACGAGTTTGTGAGCCAGGCCTTCTTGCAGGCTTACGTTGAGGCTTGGAGAAAATATAGTGCTGCGCCAGAGAACGAAGAGCCGTTGGATGAATATTTGGTTATTGAAGAGATTAACCGAGGCAACTGCGCCCAGATATTTGGCGATCTCTTTCAGCTGCTTGATCGTGGAGATGAAGGATTCTCTGAATATCCTATCAAGGCAGATTCTGACCTAAAAAAGCTGCTTGAAAAAGAGTTCTCAGGGTTAGAAATCAAGAATAAGGAGAAGATTAATGCTCTGTTTAAAGGAGGTAAGGATATTGTAGCACAAGTATTGGCTGGTGATGAACTTTTACTTCCTAGCAACTTTTATATCTGGGCAACTATGAATACCAGTGACCAGTCTCTCTTCCCTATAGATTCTGCTTTCAAGCGTCGCTGGGACTGGCATTATGTGCCAATAAGTGATGCTGGTAAGAAATGGATGATTGAAGTGGACGGCGCTCAGTATGATTGGTGGAAATTCCTGGAGGCTATTAATGACAAAGTTTACCATGCAACCTATTCTGAAGACAAAAAGTTGGGCTATTTCTTCTGCAAGGCTAATGATGGTGTGATAAGTGCCGATAAATTTGTCAGCAAGGTTATCTTCTATCTTTGGAATGATGTATTTAAAGATACTGAATTTGAAGGTGATACCTTTAAAGACGAGAATGGAGAAAAACTCTCATTTGACAAGTTCTATGATGTAGAAAACAATCAGGTTAAAGTGAATGGGACAAAAATTGTAAAATTCCTGAGTAACTTAAAATTGAATCCTGATTCCGAAGATGATGAAGACAACAGCGAAGAAGGTTTTGAGACCGAGGGCGATAAGAAACTCCCCAGAACCCCTAAGGTGTTTACCGTTGAATTCCCTGATGGAACCGTTATAGACGAGAATAATAGATTTGAAACTTATCGCAAGGTACTTTCTAAAATCGGAATAGAAAAGGTAGAGCATATTGCGGCAGAAATGAAATATCATCGCCGTCATACACCTCTGGTAACAAAGAGCAAGTTTGATGCGATACTGAATGGCCCGACTTACAGTTATATTCAGGAGGGCGATTATTATATAGTTAAAGGTATGAACGACATCACAATGTATAATATGATAATGCTGTTGGATAACCGCTTAGGCTTGCAGCTGAAAGTATGTTATGAATAAGACTGTTATCTGCAAATAAACTTTCAAAAAGTAGAAAAATGAGAATCCTGATAGAAGAATATCAATACAATGTGTCTGAGGTGCATGATGCCTTGTACGGCATAGATGCAATGGAGAACATTGAGGGCAAAGTGTCAATCCATTATGTAGGGTATTATTATAATGCCCTATTAGGCGACTGTGTATTTATTCTTCCTAAAGTGTTGTTGCGTGATGTGGATGGCAAGGAACTTGCTTTTGGCAAGTACCTGCCATGCGAGATTATCAACCCTGAAGGTCAGAAAAAAATGACAAAAGAGGAGCGTGATTTTCTATATGGCTTTGCTGTATGGATATACAGAGCTATTGTGGTGTATAAGAACGACAAGAGCAACGACTCTACCATCGTATATCAGAAGATGATCAATCAGGTGGGTGGTAGTAGCAAACGAAAGAGCAACACATTTCTTGATATTCTTCTTTCGCTGATCCAGTTCAATAAGGACAATAAGAGTTTCTTCTTCTTCGTGTTGAAGAATCTCCATTCAGGCTTGAATAAGATTAACTGGACCCGTACCATCAGCACTACCTCTGCTATTATACAAGATGGGAATGCTATCTATTTAAATCCAGTTAACAAGAAACGTAAGATTAACTTTGATGAAGAACTGCTTGTTATCTTCTTCTCGATTCTCAATTATATAGGTGATACATACGGATTTCCTAAAGACATAAATTGCAATTTCGACTTGATAAAGGGCAAGCTGTTTGAGAAATACAGAAACGGATATGGCAAAGTACGCTTGAATCAAATTAAGTATAAGTATTTCTCAGACAAAGCGTTGCAGCTTTGGAAGCTCTGTTATGCATTCTTTGATAAGTCACATCAGATATTCGTAAGTACTAGTCAGAAAGAGTACCTGCTTGTCAAGAGTTTCCATATCGTGTTTGAAGCGATTATTGATGCCTTAGTGGGGGATAATCCACTTCCAGACGACATGGAAAAGAAACAGGAAGATGGTAAGATTGTTGACCATCTCTTTACGGCAAAGAGCCTGATAGAAGGCGAATCAAGTAATACATATTATATAGGTGACAGTAAATATTATAAGATGGGCAATGAACTTGGCAAAGAGTCCGTCTATAAACAATACACCTATGCGCGAAATGTTATACAGTGGAATCTGGATATTTTCAATGATGGTAAAGTACCACCATCGGGTATTAAACTTCGTGATGATGAAACTGAAGGATACAATATTATACCTAATTTCTTCATTTCGGCATCAATGGATGAGAAATATCGTTATTCTATTGATGGTATTAAGGAAACTGACAGAAAGAATAATAGGTATATGTCGAAGCAGTTCCAAAACAGGTTGTTTGACCGAGACACCTTGCTGTTGTTTCATTACGATGTAAATTTCCTGTTTGTCCTCTCGCTCTATGCGAGGAATAATAAGGATGAGCAGTATCAGTGGAAGGAGAATATCAGGTCTAAATTCTGTACGGAGATTCGAAACTGGCTCCAGCAGGATTTTGATTTCTACGCAATGCGCCCGCTCCCTACTGTAAACGTGAAGGAATATGTGGAAACACATTTTAGGCAAGTACTCGGTAAAGTATATACGCCATTTAGCGAAGAAAACATCTTCTCGCTTGCTCTCGACAAAAAAGAAGAAAAAGACAATGAGGCTCTGCTTGCTGAACTTAGGAAAAGTTTTATAGTAAAGGGGTGCAGTTTGGGTACTGACCCACATGATGTCTTGCCTGAAGAAGGTCATGCTCCAGTTGTTACTGCTGGCAGTGATGAGAAGAACATCTTTACTTGCGTAGTTCGCAAGACAGATAATGACTTTATAGCTTTTGCCCAGCATAAGGGTAAGGTATTCATCGTAGAAAAAATTCCATCATTCAACTTGATGAACGTTAAATATCTTTTACCGATGGTTGGGGGTAATATTGATGGCTATTATGATGTTGTAAGAATCGGCTTTACTGAAAAAGACGGTAAACCAGCCTTACGTTTGAGACTGGGAGAATATCATAGTTTGGGAGATAAATGGGTGCAGATATATGGTGTTAAGATGCAACCAGGTGAACTGATTTCTTTAAACTATACGATTAATATGTACAAAGACTAAACTGTATATAATATGGATGAAGAAGTCAAACGTTCAAGAGCCAAGAAGAAACTCTTGAAAGTAACATTCCCTAATGGGAAAGTAATATGTTATAACAATGCAACGTCAACAATGATAGCTGTGTTGAATGAGATTGGGAAAGACTTGTTTTCTTCAATCAAACTGGAAATGTGCCATTTACCTCTTCTTTCGAAGGAAATATATCCGAAGTACCAAAGGGATATGAAACCTATTTGTGAGGGATGGTATTTGAATGCTCAATCCAATTCAGAAACTAAGTTTCTTCAACTGAAGGCTATCAATGATCAGCTGAAATTACGATTAGAAATAAAATTAGGTACAGACTTTGAGACAACAGAAGTGCCTGAAAAGGAAAAAAGAACCCGAAGTAGAGATAAATTGTTGGTAGAAATGCCAGATGGAGAGTATTTTGCCAATGATAGTGCTTTGGAAACGTTTCTTGAGGTTATATGGAATTTAGGCATAGAAGACATTAGAAAAAGGGATTTGTCTTGGTGTGGTAATCCTCTCATAACGACTAAGAAGATGGTTTATAATCAGGTGCAAATAGATAATGAAAGATGGATAATTGTGCCCAATACTACAAAAGAGAAAGTTAAGTTGTTACGTGTTATTGGAGCTATGCTCCATATTAAGATGGATATAAATGTAATATGATGGATTTCGCCTCATTTATTCAAGATAATACGGTACTTCGTCCGCATCAGATAGAAGCTAAAGCCAAGATATTTGAAGCGTGGAGTAAGTATGATTCTGTGATGCTTCAGATGCCGACTGGAACAGGTAAAACATATCTGTTCACTTCGCTCATCAATGACTTGATCAATACATACAAGCAAGCTCATAAAGATATAAAGATTTTGATAGTGGCGCATAGAACTGAGTTGCTTGACCAAATTTCTGCTACTTTGAATAAGTTTGGAATTGCTCATGGTTTTATTCAGGGAGCAAGAGAGCAGTATCTGTGGAAGCGTGTTCAGGTTGGAAGTATCATGTCATTGCTGACAGATAAAAACTATTATAATGTATGTAAACAGAAATTCGATTACATCATAGTAGATGAGGCTCATCATTCTCTTGCTGACACATACATCAGACTTTTCGGATTGTTTCCGCAAGCTAAAAAGTTGGGAGTAACAGCTACGCCTTGGCGACTCAACCACGAATCTTTTCTTTTGCTTTATCAATACCTGATAGTTTCGCCACAAATTTCATGGTTTATAAATAACAATCTCTTATCTGATTTTGATTATGTTTCCATCAAGCCTGACTCTGAGGTGCAAAGGCTTGTAGATCATTCTCAAGTTTTGGCTACTGGAGATTTCTCAAATACAGATCTTGACAATACATTTAATAATCAACGAATCAGGTCGAAATTATTTGAATCATACCTGAAATTTGCCAATGGGCGAAAGGGAATTATCTATGCAATCAACAAATGTCATGCTGCAAAGATTGCGGATCTTTATTCTAATCACGGAGTAAAAGCTGTGGCTATAGACTGTGATACGCCCAAGGATGTTCGTCAGGATTTGATAAGTGCATTTAAGTCTGGAGAAATTTCTGTGTTGGTGAATGTTGATATTTTCACAGAAGGTTTTGACTGTCCTGATGTGAGTTTCATTCAGTTAGCCCGTCCAACTAAATCTCTCTCTCTTTATCTCCAGCAGGTAGGGCGAGGGTTACGAATCGTAGCAGGGAAGGAGAATACGATTATTTTGGATAATGTGGGATTGTATAATTACTTCGGTCTTCCTGATGCTAATAGAAAATGGAAGGCTCATTTTATTGGCGATGAGGGGGTTGAACATGAAAATCGCAGCTCAAACGATAGGGATTCCTTTGGAACAACCGACTTTGATTTGATTGAAAGCAAGTTTGATGAGGCTGATGAACAAATGATGATTGTCAGAGGAGCCTCATCACCAACTCAGGAAAGTTCTCAGAAATATAAAATGCAAAGAAAACCTATGGTACAAGAAATATCGCTATGCGATTATTATCTCATTATAGGTCACGAGAAAGGCTTCAAAGTATATCCGTTTATTAAGAAAAGAGGTAAGGCTACTGATAGCGTGGGAAATTGTGTGTTTGAATATGATGAGGCTAAGGAAAAAATAGAGTTTACTGAAGATACAAAGCTAAACAAGCAAGAACTCGAAAGTAAAATCAAACTTCAATCCATAATTTCATTTGTTGTAATGCTTGCCAATATCAAGTTAGAAGATGTAGTAAATATCAGTAAGTTGCAAATGATGAGTGATTCGGAAAAAAAGAAAACGGAATGTCTTTTCGATATTTTCGGAATGATAAGTAAAGTTTATCAGAAAAATAAGAACGTCTAATAATCATATTTCCATCAAATGTCAGACCGCTTGACCATACAACAACGCCACAACAACATGGCGGCAATCAAAGGCAAGGACACCAAGCCGGAAGTCCTTGTCAGGAAATTCCTGTGGTCGCACGGATTCAGATACAGGCTAAACCATCCACGCTTGCCGGGAAAACCTGACATCGTGCTGCGCAAATACCGCACCTGCATCTTCGTGAACGGATGCTTCTGGCACGGACATGAAGGATGCAAATACTACGTTGTGCCGAAATCTAACACCAAGTTCTGGCAGGATAAGATTCTGCGCAATCAGCAGCGGGATCTTGAGGTAATGCACAAACTGGCTGAAATGGGCTGGCACACGATCGTGGTATGGGAATGCGAACTGAAACCTGCCGTCAGGGAACAAACCCTGGAATCGCTTGCCTTCACTCTCAACCATATTTTCCTACAAGACCGCAGCATCAGGCTTTATGAACTGCCAGAGGAAGACTCGGCTATGGCGGCAGAGCCGGAACCGAAGCATCGGGAATAGTCTGCAATAATCTCTTCAGGTGTCATTAAGGGTGGGTGTCATTAAGTGTCATTAAGGTTTTCGGATGATGATTTTTTCTTCTTATCCTCGAAAAAGTGTATGATTTAACATTTGTTATCATCGAAAAAGTGTATTGTTCTCTTGTTTTTATCCTCGAAAAAATGTATCTTTGCAGCGCAAATATTTAAATTACAGATAGTTATGAAAAGAAAGATATATAATCAACTCCTGAAATGGAAAGAAAACAAGGACAGAAAGCCCTTGATGTTATTGGGCGCCAGACAGGTGGGGAAGACTTGGATTATGCAACACTTTGGAGAAAAAGAATATAAAAATGTAGCTTATATCAACTGCGACGATGAGCCAAGAATGAAACAACTCTTTGAACTTGACTACAACATAGACAGAATCCTCATCACCATCCAAGCTATTACTGGTGTCAAGATTACTCCTGCAGACACTCTCATCATCATGGATGAAATACAGGAGGTTCCAAGAGGACTCCATAGTTTGAAGTACTTTTGCGAAAAAGCTCCAGAATACCATGTCATGGTAGCAGGTTCTCTCCTTGGAGTTACGCTGGGAAAAGGAGAATCGTTCCCGGTAGGAAAAGTAGATATGCTTACCATGTACCCAATGGATTTTGAGGAATATCTTGAGGCAACTGGCAATGAGGGCTGGATAGAATTACTCCATTCTAAAGACTGGGGTCTTATCGACATCATGAAACCTAAAATGACGGAATTGCTCCGGCAGTATTACTTTGTGGGAGGAATGCCTGGTGTGGTAAGCAAATTCATAGAAAATAAAGACTTGAAGCAGGTTAGAAAACTGCAGCGTGAAATACTGGAAGCCTATCGCAGAGATATTTCCAAACATACTTCTGCTGCAGAATCCACAAGAATCCGGGAGGTGCTGGATTCGCTACCTTCTCAGCTGGCACGTGAAAACAAAAAGTTCATCTATGGAGCTGTGCGCAAGGGTAGTAGAGCCAAAGATTTTGAACTGGCCATACAATGGCTGGTAGATGCTGGTATTGTATATAAAGTGAGCCGCATCAAGGAGCCTAAAATGCCTCTCAAGTTTTATGAAGATATGGAGGCCTTCAAACTTTTCCTATTAGACTGTGGACTCTTAGCTTGTATGACAGATGCTTCGGCAGACCAGATGCTGATAGGCGACAATGTTTTTACTGAGTTCAAAGGTGCATTTACAGAGCAATATGTTCTCCAACAACTATTGGCATTGGGATTAAAGCCCTATTACTGGAGTAATGCCAAGACTCCTTCTGAAATAGATTTCATCATTCAGGGCAACCAGAGGATTATACCTATCGAGGTAAAAGCTGAGGAAAATGTACGTGCCCGTTCCCTGGCTCAATTCATCAAAGACAACCCTGAGTTGAAAGGATTACGCATCTCTATGAAAGGATATGTGGATCAAGACTGGATGGAAAATATCCCTCTCATAGCCATTGATACATATTTTGAGCGGTGATTTCCGGTCGTGGTCATTATTTCTGATGACCCCTCACTTCCTCCAAAATCATTATATGTAGGTATTGCGAATCTGTCTAAATAGTAGTACCTTTGCAACTCAATTTTATATCAGTGATTCATTAATTTATAACATTTTACTATTTTAGACTTTTAAGAATGGAAATGAAGAATTTGTACTGGGGGAAGACCATCGGATCTATCCTCATCATCCTGCTCCTGATGCCGCTCGGACATGCGCTCATGATCATCATGGAACATACGCTCGAACCTACCACGCTGCACTACTCGGCTTTCGCGATGGGTTTTGTGGGACTCATCGTCACCATCTGCGGCGTGTTCGTGAAAGGGGATACGAAACAGACTTGCTATGGAATGACGGGTGCACTGCTCTTCTGGACCGGATGGGTGGAATTCCTCTTCGCCTACTATGCACAGAGATACGGCGTGCACTGCGACCTGGTGGGCAACGGCATCGTGCAGACGGCTACGGAATATGTGAACGGTGTGGGGGTTCATCATACTTATACGCTCAATGGTACTCCCATCGAGGAATTCGGACGTGCGGAACTCAAGGAAATTCGCGGTTCCCGACCTGAATACCTCATCATGCCTGCCTCTTTCGGTATGTGGATGATGTTTATCGTGATGTACGTGTTCTGCACCAAAACGGGCTGCGATTTCATCCGTTGGATTCAAAACCACTGTGGCGTGAAAGAACGTGTGGAACTGCGTCCGATGGCTCATCATCCTGCCATCGTCACCTTTATGGAATGGAACATCATGATGTGGGGTTTGTATTTGCTGCTCATGTTCTGCTACGACCCTGTCTTCCTCGGTTCTACTCATCCTATTACCTACGCCGTGGGCATTCTCTGCCTGATAGGTTCGGGCATGATATTCAAGAAGGAACTGCACATCAAGAGCTGGGGCAGAAACCTGAGAATGGCGCTTGCCAACGTGATCGTGCTCTGGTCGGCTGTGGAGATTGCTGCACGCAACGGCTTCTTCAAGGAGATATGGGTGGACCCGGGAAATCACGTCGTGGAGATGGTGGGAATCCTGGTGGTTTTCATCGGTCTGATAGCCGGCTTCTGGTTCTACAGCGGCAAAGACCAAACTGTTGAAATCGTGGATTAGAATTTTAGAGATATTCCGTCTAATACCTACAAATGGGGATTAGGCGGAATACATATTTTTAGGTATTGCACATTCCGGAGAAACCTTGTATCTTTGCACCCCGAAAAGGAACTGGAAGCCTGTGACGGGCTGCCGATTCCTCTGTTCTTCCCCATCAAGGGAACAACTCAATAAAAGGTAATAGATTAGTAATTTAAACGAAAGATTGTATAAAATGAAGAAATTCTTTACGCTTATTTTTGCCACTATGTTGGCTTCCTCTATGTCGGCTCAGATGCATGGTGCTCTGAAGTTTTCCGGTGCTTCTGAAATGGCTGTGATGGGCCAGAATACTCCTTGCGAGAGCGATACGGTGAAATTTGAAATGGTCAGCATGTCGGCTGGCAACATCACGCTCCCTGCTATGGAAGGTATGGCTACCATCCCTTCGTTCACTATCGAGAATGTGACGTTTACTAAGGGCGAAAATCATGTCATAACGATGGCCGACCAGACTTTCAGCGCCAAGGTGACCGTGAATAATGAGGAGAAATCCATCACCGGTTCTTCGCTTACCGGTACTTATAATATGGCTGACAATTCGCTCACGCTGAAAGTGGTGTTCAAATATGGCAAAATGCCTTTACCGCTCACCTACAGCATCAAGTCTTACTACATCAAGGAAGTGAGCAGTCCGATAGCTGTGAGCATTGGCGGTATGATGAATTATGAGAATGTGGGCGTTACTTATCAGGTGCGCAAGTATATGGATGGCGAGATGCAGAAGATGGACGTGACCGTGCCTACCTATACGCTTGACAATACTGTGATGGGCAACATGACTCTCGGCACTTACACCATCAAGGGGCTTACCTACGATGAGGCGAAGGGTGGTTTCTATCGTGACTACAAGAACGACGGACTGAAATTCCACGTTGTCTGCAAGGGCGGAAGCATGAATATGGACAATGATTATAGCTTCAACGCCGAGAAGGACAATAATATCCTCGTGAAGTATGAAGGCAGCAAGGTGACTGACATCATCAACAGATTCCAGATGGGTTCTATGCCTTTCTATATCTCAACCAACTTCAAGGCGGTGACCAACGGCATCGGTGCAGTGAAGGGCGAGACTGCCAAGGGCAAAGGAAAGATGTACAACCTGCAGGGTCAGCTGGTAGGTGACAACTACAAGGGTGTGGTCATCATCAACGGTAAGAAATTCCTAAAAAAATAATTTTGATAAACTTGTTTAGCAGATGATATTTCATTCAATCATGAATCATCTCAAAATGACCGTTGCTGGAGTGGGAATCCTGATGCTCACTTCCTGCAACGGTATTTTTGACGATATCTACGACCAGCCGAAGGAGATTGTGCCAGCGAAAGGTCAGCTTCTGATAGATGCTACCAGTTGGACTGACTGGTATTATGTGGACCTGAACCTGCTGCAGCGACTCACCGAGGCGGGGGATGAGGAGGCGCTGATGAAGGCGCAGACGGAATTTGCGGCTTACCCGATTCCGATGACTGCCACCGGCGAGAAGGACGAGTCGGAGGCGGGACATGAGGCAGCTACACAGGGCAGAAAAGCGGGACAGTATATGTACTGGTTTGATGTCTTCGGAGAGGGAATCAAGAAGAACACCTTCTCTTATTATACACCTACTGAGGGGCAGGAGGAGCCTGAGGAATGGACCTTGGCCGTACACCGCAACAATGTGAGAACCAACGGCGGGGCGGTGCTGGAGACTTCCTATACTTCGATGGACGAACTGCCGGAGAGCAGCGAGGCTTTCAGAAACATGAACTTCCAGGAGGATGAATGGAGCGAGAACCTGGTGTGGAACAGTCAGGACCTGATGCTGATGGGCTACGTGCCTTCGCAGGGCATCAGCGTGAACAAGGTGCTCTCATCATGGCTCAGCATAAAAATTCCACCTATGCCGCCTGCCTTCAGCATGAACAATCATGTGTTTATCCTGCGCCTCCAGGACGGTACTTATGCTGCTCTGCAGCTGGAAAACTATCTGTCGCAGGAGGGTAAGAAGTGTTTTCTCACCATCAACTACAAGTATCCTTATTAGTAAATGCAACGGGTTTCCGATGCAATCCTGATTTTTAGAAATAACAATGAAGAAATATATTTTATTCTCCATGCTCATGGCTGGGACGGCGCCGGCTGCGGCTGCGATGGACTCGGATGATGCTTACGTGGACTCCGTTTGTCGCCAGTTCGACCTCAACGAGGTGGTGGTGACAGGCACCCGCACGCCTAAATTCCTGAAGGACACACCGATTCAGACGCGCGTGATTAATGCCCGGGAACTTGCCCGACTGGATGCTACCAATGTGCAGGACTTGCTGCAACAGGAATTGCCGGGCGTGGAATTCTCGTATGCGATGAACCAGCAGACCCATCTCAACTTCTCCGGTTTCGGAGGACAGGGTGTGCTCTTTCTCGTGGACGGCGAGAGACTGGCGGGAGAGACGATGGACGACGTGGATTTCACCCGTCTGAACATGGATAATGTGGAACGCATCGAGATCGTGAAGGGTGCGGCTTCAGCGCTCTACGGCAGCAATGCTACGGGCGGCGTGATCAACATCATCACCAGGCGCAACCGACAGCCTTGGACGCTCAACGTGAACGCCCGATATGCTAAGCACAACGAGCAGCGATATGGGGCTTCGTGGGGGCTGAACTCGAAGCACTGGAACAATATGCTTTCTGCCCACTTCAACCGCATGGACAATTACGATGTGCACAGTGCGGCGAATCCCGTGACCCGCATCATCTCTACGGTATATGGGGATAAGACGG
>ERZ772831.3294-NODE-3294-length-11736-cov-4.580087_pt1 | contig 11736 bp, 8 predicted proteins | sample MGYA00580858_ERZ772831 | MGnify/ENA primary metagenome ERZ772831 (study PRJEB29015, sample SAMEA2737694) | human gut metagenome | biome: human gut; feature: human-associated habitat; material: faeces | place: China | collected 2012 ... | reverse complement strand
TTTCCCCAAAGATTTATAGGGAATTCCCTAAATACCCCGCCTTTTGACGAGGCAAGCGGCACTTCCGCATAAAAAATGAACAAGTTCATTTTATTCTGCCCTCGGTTTACATTACCTTTGCAGTGTGAAAACAAAGATACGCAGAAATAGATTTGTTCTTTAAAATCTTCTTCTGCATTTAACAAACAATCATATTCCGATGAAATATTTAGAATTTACATTCCGCACTGTTCCGTGCACAGAAATAGTCAACGATGTACTTTCCGGAGTCTTGGGTGAAGCTGGCTTTGAAAGTTTTGTTGAGCAGACCGACGGTATCACTGCCTATATACAGAAAGAGCTGTATAACGAATCTCTACTCAAAGAAGCACTTGCAGACTTCCCTCTGCCCGATACACAGATAGAATATAATTTCGTAGAAACCGAAGACAAAGACTGGAACGAGGAATGGGAGAAGAACTTCTTCCAGCCCATCGTTATCGGAGACCGTTGTGTCATTCACAGCACTTTTCACAACGATGTCCCACAAGCAGAATATGACATCGTCATCAATCCGCAAATGGCATTCGGCACAGGGCACCACGAGACAACAAGCCTCATCATAGGCGAACTGCTGGATAGTGACCTGCAAGGCAAAGCATTGCTCGATATGGGTTGTGGGACTTCCATCCTTGCCATACTGGCACGCATGCGTGGAGCCTCCCCTTGTACAGCTATCGACATAGATGAATGGTGTGTGCGCAACTCCCTCGAAAATATAGAATTGAATGGAGTGGACAATATTGCCGTATCCCAAGGCGATGCCTCCTCTCTGGAAAGCAAAGGTCCTTTTGATATGGTTATCGCCAACATCAACCGCAATATCCTCCTGGCAGATATGAAGCACTACATAGCCCGCATGAATCCCGGAGCGGAATTGTTGATGAGCGGTTTCTACATAGATGACATTCCCGTCATCCGCGAAGAAGCCGAACGCAACGGGCTGCACTTTGTCCACCATCGTGAGAAGAACCGGTGGGCGGCAGTGAAATTCCAAAAATAATAAAGGTCAATACTAAAAAGCTAAAGGTCAATATCAGGAAGCTAAAGTTGACCTTTAGCGTTCTATACAAGGAGTTTTCAACGTAAGCTCCAAAAGTTCCTCCATTGTACCATTAAAGACGTTCAAATCCACCTCTTCTTCAATACCGGGCACAGTGCCTACATCCGTGTGCTGCCAAAAGTGCCACTTGCCCTCATAACGCACGGAATCTACATAATAATGGGCTATCCAATAAGGATAAGCATTGAAAATGGAATCGCTGAGATAGCGTTTCTTGAATTTATAGGAAGTATAAAGAATAGGCTTTACGCCGTAATGCGCCTCTACCCTATCCAGCCAAGTCTTGACTGCCGTTTTAAGTTCCTGCGGTGACTGCTTGCCGGTAGTCTCCACATCAAGTACGGGAGGCAGGTCTCCCTTTGCCAGCTGCACGGTACGGATAAAGAAATCGGCTTGCTTGCGGGCATCGGTCTTAGGGATAAAATAATGATAGGCACCACGGATAAAACCGTATTTACGCGCCTGGCCGAAGTTCTGCGTAAACGTATCGTCACCATGATCGCCGCCTTCGGTAGCTTTCAGAAAAATAAAGTGAATGGGAAATTGGGCTTCTCTATTATGTGTCAGGAGTTCCCAATCTATCTTTCCCTGATAGTGGGATATGTCTATGCCATGCACCTCATAGTTGCAAGGCATACATACACCGTAACCTTTCTGACCATAACAAGGCTTCCAGCGATAAGCATAAGGACGAATGAAAAACCAGTAAAAGCCGGTAGAAAAAACAAGAATGATACAGACCGCCAAAAGATTGCGCAACCATACGGGCATGGTACGTGGCTGCATTTTCTTCTTGCTCCGCGGAGAGGAAGAACGACGGGCGGCAGTAGTTTTACGCCGGATATTTGTGGAGGTCTTGGTTGCCATGAGCAAAGGAAAAGAAAGGGCGGAATGAACCGCCCCTCCGTTTTATTGTCAACTTGTTGATGCATCAACTTATTTAGCCTGCTCCAGCTGCAAAGTCTTCGTAGCCTGGTCGCAAACTTCTGTCGGACCGAAGTACTGGATAGGACCTGGATAAACGTAGTCTGTTTCCATAGCCCAACGGTCACGCTGAGCAGCGAATGCCTTGAACGGAGCACCGTCCAGCTTCACCAGAGCCTTCTGGATAACTGGCTTCATTTCACCGTGGCGACGTTCCATGTTCATCATCATCGTGATGGGCACACCACCTGCAATCCACTCTTCGGCAGGAGCCGTAGTGTTGCGTACAGACGACATGTAGCCAGTCTTGCCCTCACCAATCAGAGCGGCAGCCGTGTAACCCAGCGAGTAGCAGTAGTCGGCATCGAAGTTCGACGGAGCGGCGCAACGTCCTTCGTAGCCGAAGAAGTGGTGCTGAGCAGCGAACTTGCCTACATACTTGCCTTCTTCCTTCCAGGCAGCCAGCTTGGTGGCAACCATTTCAGAGAGCAGTTTCTCAGTTTCGATCAGCGATACCTGTACGTTGCCGTGCGGGTCGCGGTCGAGTGTCAGCTGACGGGCTACGCCTTCGGGCAGGCTGGCGTAAACAGCCGAGTTGGCCGGAGACAGCTTGCTGATGATATAGTCACGCTGGTGAGATTTCTTGATGTGAGAGAACTCTTCGGCGTTGGCAGCCAGGAAGTCGTTCAGTTCGGCGATGAGTCGCTTCATGGCCGGGATAAACTCGATCAGACCTTCGGGGATGAGGACAGTACCGAAGTTGTTGCCCTGAGCGGCACGATCGGCTACTACTTTGGCAATGTAAGTCACGATGTCGTCCAGTGACATGTCCTTAGCCTCCACTTCCTCAGAAATAATACAGATGTTAGGCTGTACCTGGAGGGCGCACTCCAATGCGATGTGAGAAGCCGAACGGCCCATCAGCTTGATGAAGTGCCAGTATTTGCGTGCCGAGTTGCAGTCGCGCTGGATGTTGCCGATTACTTCAGAGTAGGTCTTGCAGGCAGTGTCGAAACCGAAGCTGGTCTCGATCATGTCGTTCTTCAAGTCACCGTCGATGGTCTTGGGACAACCGATAACCTGTACGCCGTAGTTCTTTGCAGCATAGTATTCGGCCAATACGCAGGCGTTCGTATTGGAGTCGTCGCCACCGATGATAACCAGCGCCTTGATGCCCAGCTCCTTCAGGATTTCATAACCCTTCTCGAACTGGTCTTCCTTCTCCAGTTTCGTACGGCCTGAGCCGATGATGTCGAAACCACCGGTATTGCGGTACTCGTCGATAATGTCGGCCGTCAGCTCCATGTAGTTGTGGTCAACCAAGCCTCCAGGGCCCAGGATGAAGCCGTAGAGCTTGTTTTCGGGGTTCAGCTTCTTGATACCGTCGAACAGGCCGGAGATAACGTTGTGTCCGCCGGGAGCCTGACCACCAGAAAGGATAACGCCTACGTTCATTACAGGGAATGAAGCAGCCTCAGCAGAAGTTTCGAACTTGATGAGCGGCATGCCATAGGTGTTGGGGAACAGCTTCTGGATAGCTTCCTGGTCGGCAACCGACTGGGTAGCCTCGCCGGCTACAGCTTTCACATGTCCTTTCAACGCCTTGGGCAACTTGGGCTGGTAAGCAGCCCTTGCGATTTGCAATGCACTTTTAGTCATATTGTACTATTGTTTAAAGGTGAATATACTTTACCATCTAAAGGTGGTGCAAATTTCGCCTTTTTCCCTTAGACTACATAACTTTTCTATGTAAAACCTAAGCAACTATCACATTTTTTATAATTTTGTCGCCGAATTACAAACACACCCCTTTATGCTACAAGACTGGAAAGAACATTGGAAAGCCCGCTCCCGACGCGTGCGCCGCAAGATAGAACTACTCCGCCTGAAGCGGATACGCCAAAAGAAAACACCGAAATACTCCTACTGCAAGAACTGCGGTACCCCGCTCGAAGGCATGTACTGCTACCGCTGCGGCCAATATGCGCTCGATGCGGAACAGCCTTTCTGGAAGTACGTGCGCCAGTATTTCGAAAACGTCTATCAGTTCGACACCAAGATATGGCATACCCTATGGTACCTCTTCACCCGACCCGGTTTCCTGACCTCCGAATTCAATGCGGGCAAAATAAACTCTTACGTCCACCCTTTCCGCCTGTACATGTGTATTTCGGTGGTGTTCTTCGCCGTGTTCTTCATGCTGGTGGGCGAACGGGCGAACGACTTCAACGCGCTGAACGACGGACGGCTGCGCCGCAGCGTCGTAAAGCAGCTCGGGACGCCTGCTGCCGGGGCCGACACCACCCTCTACCTCTACCAGGCACCGCGGCTGGTGAAGACCCTCAAGCTGCGCTTCGGCATGGAGGGAGCCGACAGCCTGGTGCGCTACCAGCCTGTTGACAATCCCTACGGATTGTCGCGCGTCACCCTACCCCGTCTGCTGGCGGACTCCTGCTTCAGGCAGACCGACATCCTGCCTGAGGACTGGGACTTCATCCGAAAGGCGCGCGCCTTGAAAAACCTGAACATCGAGAACTGGATAGACGGACGTGACTACGGCCCGGACAACGTGGCCGCCATCCGAGCCTTCCACGTGGACAGTACCTACATGCAGACGGCCGAAGGCACAGACAGCCTCGTACTGCGCCCGCAGCGGGTCTGGCTCTGGACGGACGAAGTGAAGAAGGACGCCGAGACGGACGAACTACAGAAGCAATTGTTCGTCAACGACATCGTAGGCGGCCTGTCCAAGTGGACACCCTTCTACATGATGTTCCTCCTGCCGCTGTTTGCCGCCTTGCTGAAACTGTTCTATCGCCGCAAGCAGATGCCCTACATGTGGCACTTCGTCCACGCCATCCATCTGAATACCGTCTTCCTCATCCTGATCTGCATCCCGCTGGTGCCGCTCTTCGCCTACGGGCTCGACGATCTGATGGCAGCCGGACAAACACTGAACACGGCACAACTGAACTCCCTACGCATCACGTTGATAGGTTTTCCTGTTGCCATGTTCCTCTATCTGCTCATGTCTTTCCGCACGGTTTACCGCCAGGGCTGGGGCAAGACAACTTTGAAGGCGGTGCTGTTCTACGTGCTGTTCACCGCCATCGCGTCGCTGCTGGCCGCCGCACTGTTGTTGTGGCTGCTGGCAACAGAAGCAGAGGCAATTTGAATGAACAATGAATAATGAAGAATAAGTAATGAAACTCATAGAAGCACTCCGACTACGACAACTCCGCATCCGGCGGAACATCGAGGCCATGCGCCTGCGACGCATCCGCCGCCACACCCGCCCCGGCTACACCCACTGCATGAACTGTGGCACCCGCCTGAAGGGCATGTACTGCCACCAATGCGGCCAATATGCCCTCGACATCCACCAGCCCATCTGGAAATACATCCGTCAGTATTTCGAGAACGTCTACCAGTTCGACGGCAAGATATGGATGACGCTGCGACTGATGTTCACCCGACCGGGCTTCCTGACTAACGAGTTCAACGACGGTAAGATCAACTCCTACGTGCACCCCTTCCGGCTATACATGTGCATCTCCGTCGTCTTCTTTACCCTGTTCTTCATGGCCGCCGAACGTGCCACAGACCGCGCACTGCTGTCCATAGCCGGCGAGCAGATACCGGACACGGTGATGAACATCCTGAATCGTGCCGACGCTACCGCCCTGCCGGACACGACGGTCTATGCCTACAACACGGAGACGCTGCTCCAAGTGCTCGACGCCCGCGGAACCCAGCACGCCGACAGTCTCGTCCGCCTGCACTACGAGGACCGAGGTGACGAACTGAACCTCGTTACCCTGCCCCGCTTGCTCTTCGACTCGTGCCTGACGCGCACCGCCGTCCACGAGGAGACGCAGACCGAGGTCAGCGTCCTGCGCCGCACCGCCCGCTTGGGCACGCCCGACGAAGAAGAGCGGTTCTACCTGGGCCTGCCCATCGACACGGTAACGGGCCGTATCACGGCCGACACGTACGACTGGATGACGCGTCTCGACCAAACAGACCAGTTGCATCAGCAGGCCACGGCCTCGTTCGTCCTTGGCCAACTGTCCAAGTGGACGCCCCTGTTCCTGATGTTCCTCCTGCCCGTGCAGGCGCTACTGTTCAAGCTCTTCTACCGCAGCCGCCGCTACATGGAGCACTTTGCCCACGCCACGCACCTGAGCAGCCTTCTGCTCGTGCTGCTCGTCGCGCCCGCTGCCATCTTGCTGTGGCACTTCAACGTGGACCGCTACAGCGATGTCTTCACCAACGGCGTGGAAGACACCATCATCTTCCTCACGCCCCTCGCCCTGCTGACCTACCAGCTCGTGTCGATGCACGTCGTCTACCGCGAGGGCTGGAGCAAGACCACGGCGAAGTGCCTACTCACGTTCTTCCTCTTCAACCTGCTGGCGCTCGCCACGGCAACGGGCCTCATCGCATGGCTGGCGGCCAAGGCAATGGGAAGGGTTTAGGATTTCAGATTTCTAAGATTATATATACGCACTCGTTAATTAAGACACTCCCCAACGTTAGAAAGTCGGCCTCCCATACAGACTGGAAAACAGCTGCATAAAAAATAAGCCACCACAGCTGCATGTCAGCAACCGTGGCGGCTTATATGATTCCGGAGAGAAAAAGAACAACGTCTCCTACTCCCAGCCTCCGCCAAGAGCTTTGTAGAGATTGACCATCGTGATGCGCTTGTCGCGTACGGCATAGCTCAGGCTGAGCTGGGCGTCGAAGTAGGTACGCTGCGCGTCGAGCAGGTCAATGTAGCCGATGGCACCGTTGACGTACTGCAGCTGGGCCAGTTCGAGCGTCGTCTTGGCCGCCTGCTCCAGCCGGAGGCGGGTATCGTAGATGTCCTTTATCTTGTTGAACTCCGTAATGGCGTTGTAGGCATCCTTGAAGGCGCTGAGCACAGCCTTCTCGTAGGCATGCGTGGCTCCCTCGAAAGCAGCCTTCTTGGCCTTGAGCATGGCACGGTTCTTGCCCATGGCGAAGATGGGTTGCAGCAGGTTGGCCGAGAAGAGGTGGTAGGGCGACTTCAGGATGTCACCCAGCTCGCCGCTCTCGCTTCCTGCCGTAGCCGTAAGTGCGATGCGGGGGAAGAGGGCGGTGAAGGCCATACCCACCTGGGCATTGGCGGCAATAAGTGCCTGCTCGGCCTGGCGTACGTCGGGGCGGCGCTCCAGCAGCGTACTGGGCATGCCTACGGGCAGGGCATCGGGCAACTGCACGTCGGCCGCCTGGCTGGCACGGGCGATGGCATGGGGATATTCGCCCGTCAGGAAGGCCAGTTCGTTTTCCTTGAGCGTAATCTTGCGTTCGAGGTCGGGCACGAGGGTCACGGTCTTGGCCAATTCCACCTGCGCCTGGCGGAGGGGAATTTCGGAGATAAGTCCGGCTTCACGGCGCAGACGGACCAGGTGAAGGCTCTCGCGGCGGGCTTCGACGGTCTGACGCACGATGGCCAGCTCGTTGTCCAGCGCCACCAGCTCGAAGTAGGCCTGCGCTACCTGTGCGATAAGACTCATCTGCAAGGCACGCCGGTTCTCGATGGAGCCCATGAAGTCGGCCAGGCTCTTGTCGCGTGCCCAGCGCAGGTTGCCCCACAGGTCGAGCTCCCACGTAGCCGATGCCTTGACGCCGAACTCGTTACTGCTCTTAGGATTGTTACCTCCGTAGTTTTCGTGCTCCGGTTCGAGGTAAACCTTGGCCCCAATCTGCGGGAACATGTTGGCCACATCGATGCGCTTCATCGCAGCCAGTTCTTTGACGCGGGCGGCAGCCATCTGCATATCTTTATTATATTCCAACGTCTTGCGGATAAGCCCCTGTAGCAGAGTGTCGGTGTAGAGTTCTTCCCAAGCCATATCGGCCAGCGAAGCCGAATCGTCGGCCGTCTGGCTACCCAACGTCGCGGGCAGATCCAAGTCGGGACGGGTATAGTGTTTGCCCAGCTGGCATCCGGCCAACACTATCAGCGCGGCCAGCAGGCATATCGGGTAACATATCGTACGTTTCATCATCATTTCTTCTTTTTAAAGGGTTGCAGGTTCAGTTTGGGGGCACGCATCTTGTGCTTCATCTTATAGATCATCACGAAGAAGAAGGGCACCAGCAAAATACCGACAGTAACGGCCACAATCATTCCAAAGAATACGCCCGTACCGATAGCCTGGCGGCTGGCCGAACCCGGACCGGTAGCAATGACCATCGGAAGCATACCGAGGATAAAGGCCAACGATGTCATCAGGATGGGGCGGAAGCGCAAGTGAGCGGCATGGAGTGCAGCTTCAACAATGTCGCTACCGCGGTCCACCTCGTCCTTGGCGAATTCAACAATCAAGATGGCATTCTTGGCAGCCAGACCGATGAGCATTACCAGGCCGATCTGGAAATAGGTGTCGTTCTCCAGTCCACAGCCCGAAATACCGGCATAAGCACCCAATACAGCGATGGGCAGAGAGATGAGCACAGCGATAGGCACGCTCCAGCTCTCGTACAGAGCAGCCAGGAAGAGGAAGACGAAGAGGAATACCAATCCCAAGATAAGTCCGGTTTGTCCCCCGGCCTGTTTTTCCTGATAAGACAAGCCACTCCATTCTACGCCGATATTGTCGGGCAAGTGGTCACGAGCAATACGCTCCAGCAATTCCATCACCTGTCCGGAGCTAGCACCATTGGCAGCCGTACCACGAATAACAGAAGCATTGAACATATTGAATCGCTTGATGCTGCCCGGGCCGGTAGTATACTCCGTCGTTCCGAGCGACGTAAGCGGAATCATGTCGCCATCGCTACCACGTACGAAATAAAGACCGATATTGTCGCGATGCTCACGATAAGGAGCTTCAGCCTGCAAATAGACACGATAGACGCGGTTGAACATATTAAAGTCGTTCACATAAACCGAACCCGTATAAGCTTTCATCGTCGAGAAAACATCAGCCATCGGCACGCCTGAAAGTTTCACCTTATCGCGATCCACATCAAAATAGAGCTGGGGAATCTCAGCCTGGAGCGAAGACGACAATCCTTCAATTTCCTTACACTGTGAAGCATAATACATCAATGTGTCCGTAGCACGCACCAGGTCATCAAAAGTAGCCTCACCACGTGCCTCCAGTTGCATCTCAAAACCGCCCGACGTACCCAGACCAGGGATAACTGGCGGTGTAGACAAATAGACTTTACATTCAGGATATTCACTAATCTCACGACGTACAGTCTCCATCACCTCGTCGATAGTTGTATTATCTCGTTCGTCCCAAGGCTTCAGGATAACGGTCAGCTGGCTACGTGCCTGACTGGTACCTACACGGGGACTGGAGCCTGTAACATTTTGTACGTATTCTACAGCAGGCTGCTTCATCAGGAAGTCAATGGCACGGTCGGTCACCTTGCGGGTGCGCTCCAACGTGGTACTCTCAGGCATTTCCAACTCAACAGTGAAATATCCCTGATCCTCTACAGGCAAGAAACTGGTAGGCGTAAAGCGATGCAGGATGAAAATACACAGCAGACCCAGGCAGAAGTACATAGCGATGCGACGCGGATGCTTCACGGTGCGACCTATCAGCTTGACGTATTTCGTATTGCCAATGGCCAACCATTTGTTGATGAAGGCGAACACACGATTCTTCGGTTTGTTGGGATCTTCAGGACGCAGGATGAGCGAACACATTACGGGGCTCAGCGTGAGGGCCACTACCGTAGACAACAGCACGGATACCACGATAGTCACCGTAAACTGTCGGTAAAGCTGACCCGTAATGCCCGGCAGGAAGCTCACTGGCACAAACACGGCCGCCAGCACGAGCGACGTGGCGATGATGGCGCCTACCAGTCCGTCCATAGCCTTCTTCGTAGCCTCGTAAGGACTGAGGTGTTCTTCTTCCATAATACGCTCTACATTCTCCACCACCACGATAGCGTCGTCCACCACGATACCGATAGCCAACACAAGACCAAGCAAGGTCAGCATATTGAGCGAGAATCCGAAAATAAGCATGAAACCAAAGGTACCAATAAGTGAAATGGGCACTGCTACCACAGGTATGATGGTGGCACGCCAACTCTGTAACGACAGGTAAACTACGATGATAACCAATATCAACGCTTCGAACAGCGTCTTGTACACCTCGTGGATGGACTCATTGATGTAGGTCGTCATATCGAACGGTATCTCATACTCCAATCCCTCAGGGAAGTTGGCGCTGATTTCCTTCATGGTTTTCTTGACGTTCTCAGCCACCTCCATGGCATTGGCTCCAGGCAACATATAAACGCCTAACACAGCAGCGTTACCAGCATTGATACCACTCTCAGTGTTATAAGACTGCGCTTCGAGTGAAACGCGGGCTACATCACGCATCCGTATCAGCGAGCCGTCAGCATTAGCACGGAGCACAATCTCCTCGAATTGTGCGGCTGAAGACAAACGTCCCTGCGCGGTGATGGGAATAGTGATATCAAGTCCCTCAACGGGCTGCTGACCAAGGACACCGGCCGCAGATTCACGGTTCTGATCTTTCAGGGCATCCTGCACATCCTTCACCGTCAGTCCGTAATTGGCCAAACGAGCGGGATCTACCCATATCTGCATGGCGTAGTAGCGACTTCCGATGTTAGACACACGGCCCACACCAGGGATGCGTCGCAAGAGATCCACCACATTCAACGTGGCAAAATTACTCAGGTAGATTTCATCGAACTTGGGATCATTCGACGTAAGGCAAAGAGTCATCAGCTGGCTGGGAGCTTGCTTATCCACTTCGATGCCATTCTGCACCACCTCGGCAGGCAGACGTGATTCGGCCAGTTTGATGCGGTTCTGTATTTCGACAGCCGCCAAGTCGGGATCAGCCGAGATATCGAAAGTAACAGTAGCCGAAAAACTACCCGTATTGGAACTGCTGGACTCCATGTATAACATACCAGGCGTACCATTCAATTCCTGTTCGATAGGAGTAGCGACAGCCTGCGACACAGTGACAGCACTAGCACCAGGATAAGATGCCGATATCTTCACCACGGGCGGCGTAATCTGAGGGTATTGGTCGATAGGAAGCATCATCAAGCCGATGATACCCACAATGACGATCAATATAGAGATGACAGCCGAGAATACCGGCCTGTCAATAAAGAAATTCACTTTCATAAGCGGGATAGGTTTCTGATTTTAGAATTTTGATTGCAATGCGGACAGCCTTCCTGTCACTCACTTACTCTTCTTCCTCCATAGGTTGGCCTACGCGTACCTTTATACCAGGAGTCAGTTTATGATATCCTTCAGTCACAATATTCTCGCCGGGTACAATACCACGTTCTACCACGACATTGTTACCGAACTCAGGTCCCAACTCTATGAAACGACGTTCAACCGTAGAGTCACGACGCATAACGAAAACATGTGCTCCACCTTTCTCGATCATCAAAGCCTTTTGAGGTACAACGGTAGCATGCTCGCGCACATCAAGCAACACACGTACTTTAGTGAACTGACCAGGAAGCAATACACGATCCGGATTGGGCATCTCAGCACGAACAGAGAATGTACCCGTCTTGGGATTGACTTGCGGTTCAGCAAAATCTACAATACCTTTATATATATAGGTGCTGTTATCAGGCAGGGTAATGGTAACAGTCGGTTGCCAGGAGCGGCTCGAATCTTTCTGACCTATGACAACATTACGTTC
>ERZ772831.3292-NODE-3292-length-11738-cov-5.296157_pt1 | contig 11738 bp, 10 predicted proteins | sample MGYA00580858_ERZ772831 | MGnify/ENA primary metagenome ERZ772831 (study PRJEB29015, sample SAMEA2737694) | human gut metagenome | biome: human gut; feature: human-associated habitat; material: faeces | place: China | collected 2012 ... | reverse complement strand
TCGCCGCCAAGGGCGGCGTGGAGGCCGCCTTCGACGAAAAGGAGTGCTCATGATGTACCCCTGGGCGTGATGGTCGGGGTCCCGCGTGGCAGCCAAGGCCGCAGGCCGGGCGGTGGACGTATCCGCCGACGACTTCGACGACGAAGACTGATGCGCATCGACCGGATCGAAAAATCCAAGCATAAGCAGGAGCGCGTGCTGGTGTTTCTGGAGGGGGGCGACCTCCTCCGGATCACCGGCGCGGAGCTTCTGCGCTTTGGTTTATACAAAGGTATGGACTTGTCGCCGGCGCTTGTGGTAGAATTACAGGCGGCGGCGCAGAAGTCGGAGCTGAAGCAGACGGCGGCGCGGATGGCCTCCGGCCAGATGCTGTCGAAAAAAGAGGTGCAGCGGCGCCTGACGAAGAAGGGCGCCACCGAGCAGGAGGCCGAGGAGACGGCCGACTGGCTGGAATCGCTGGGCGCGGTGGACGATGCCGGGTACGCCGGGGTCATCGTCCGGCACTACGGCGCCATGGGCTACGGCGCGGGGCGGGTGCGGCAGGAGCTGCAGCAGCAACCGGAGCAGCACCAGCGGCAGTCTCCTCCACGGAGACGCTGTAAGCAACGCCATTGACGGTAATATTGTAGTACTTCATGGAAGGATCCTCCAAATCAAAATCGTATCAAAAAGATTTATACAGACGATTACAGAGCCATGTTGCCGTGCTTCTTGGGCAGGCGGGCAGCACGCTTGGTGCTCAGCAGTTCCAGTGCGGCAACAACGCTTGCACGCACATTGGCTGCATCGCAGGTCAGGTCAGCAGCGCCGCAGGCAACTGCATTTGCTGCGCTGCACACCTCGGCGGTGTAAGCAGCAGCCTTTGCGTTGGTGGCTGCAATGATGTTGTCGGAAGCATCGATCTCTTCCTTGTACAGGACGCTGACCGCTGCGCTGGGTTCCAGTGCGCTGACGGTGCAGCCAGCCACGGCAATGCGCAGATCGGCAGCAGCCAGAGCGGTGTAAACAGGGCCGACGGCCTTGCCAGCCAGCACAGCCACCTTTGCGGTGGTAGCGTCGGCATAGGTAGCAGCCAGACGGGCAGCCTCACGGATGCCGCCTGCAATGTCATCGGTCGCGCTGGGCACAAAGCCCTCGGTATCCACAATGGTGATCACCGGCACGCTGAAGGCATCGCACAGACGCACAAAGCGGGAAGCCTTGGCCACGCAGTCGTGGCACAGGGTCTTGCCGGTGGCCACAACGCCCACGGCGTTGCCGCCCACGGTGGCAAATGCGGTGTAAACAGACTTGCCAAAGCCTGCATACAGCTCCACAGCGCTGTCCTTATCGACCACGGCAGCAGCAGCCTTTGCAGGCTCTGCACCGGCAGCCAGAGCAGCAGTGGGCTGCTCGAACTCAAAGATCGCAGGGCCGGTCAGGTTGTTGGCCGGCAGCAGGCCCACGATGTGAGCAGCTTTCTCGGCAGCTTCCTCAGCAGTGGGTGCCACAATGGCAGCCACGCCAGCCTTTGCAGCGGCGGCTGCGGTGCCGGCATCGGCCACCTTGTCGCCCTTGGCAGCAGAGGTGAACGGAGCGGTGAAGAACAGCTCTGCGCCCTCAGCCATGATGCAGACATCTGCATTGGCAGCGCTCAGTGCGCTGGTGCCGCCGCAGACACCCAGAACAACAGCCACCTGCGGGATCACGCCGGAAACCTTTGCGATCTGCGCATTCAGCTTTGCGCTGGCGGTCAGCACGTCCAGACCCTCAGCCAGCTTTGCGCCGACGGAGTTGTAGAAGGTGACGACCGGGCAGCCAGTCTGAGCTGCCATCTCCAGAACCTTGATGTTCTTTTCAACATCCTTTACGGTAACAGCTTCGCCGTTCTGGTAAACAGCGTAAGCCTGCTGACCTGCCGCATAGCCGCAGGCAGCGCTCACTGCACCGTCAGCAAACAGTGCAGTGTATTCCCCGTCATCAAAAAACTTGGCGAGGATTTCTCCCTTATTGATCTTTGAAGCCATGGTAAGACCTCCTGGTTGTCTGTGTGAGCTTTCAAAATTAGTTTTATTATACTGAATTTTCCATAAAAATGCAAGAGATTCTATAAAAGTCCATGCGAATCAACATCTGTCGCGCAAAGTTCTACAATTTTTTAACGATTCATCGTTTCTCCGCTTTCTCACCTTTTTGCGGGCATTTTGCACCGCACGCTCAGCTGCCAAAAATTCTCTTTTGATTTTGTGGATTCTGTCTGCCCCTGCTGCATTTTATTTTATAAGAAGTTATGTTACACTATATTTAATATGTAAATTCTTTTCGCAGAACAGCCCGCCGGGAAGCTTCGGGGCGGGTCATTTTGCAGAATATAAGCAGAATATAAAAGGAAGGCCATGTCAAATTGAAAGATCTGCTCACTTCACTCCGCGCCTCCAACGAAACCTACAACTCCATGAAGCACTCCGCCCGGGCTATCATCCGCCGCACCGAGATCCCCCTGCTCGCGGTCATCGTCCTGTATAAGGCTGCAACGAACCTGCTGTTCGTCCCCCTGATGCAGCAGCTCTGGTCGCTCACGCTGCGGTTCGCACCCATGCACTACCTGAGCAACAACAATGCTTCCGATATCTTTTCCTCCCCCGCGATCATCCTGTGCATCACGCTCATTGCCATCCTGACCGCGTTCTGGGCGCTGTATGAGTTTTCCGTCCTGCTGCATGGGCTGGATCTTGCCCGCAAGGGCGAAACGATCCGCCTGCCTGCCCTGCTGCGCACCTCTCTTGCAGATATCCGCCACGCATTCCTGCCGCAGAACTGGCTCGTTCTGGTCTACAGTGCCGTACTGATCCCGTTCACCAATTTTTTCCTCGCCTATAACTATATCACGCAGCTTGCCGTGCCGGAATACATCATGGGTGTCATCCAGGCAAACAGCCAGTATTACCTGCTCTATCTGGCTACCGGTGCTGCCCTGCTGTTCCTCTGTGTCAGCTGGGTGCTGGTGCTGCCGCTGTTCGTGCTGGAGCGCAAAAGCCTGTGGCAGTCGGTAAAGGAAAGCTTTTGCTGCATCCGCAGGCGCGTCTTCCGTGCTTTTCTTTTGCTGCTGCGCTGGAACCTCTCGGTCGTCCTGCGTTCCCTGCTGCTGACGGCAGCGGTTGCCGTGCCGCTGTACGGCATCATCATTGTGGTCGGGCTGCAGAGCACACAGGCCATGTTTGCACTGTCCCGCGCGGCGCTGGCCATTGAGATGCCTTTCTTCCAGTTCCTGATCGACTGCGCCATCACCATGGCGCAGTGCACGATCCTCACCATGCTGCACTGCCGCCTGCGGGAATTTCTCCCCTTTGAGCCGGAGCCGGTCCAGAGCGGAAAGCACCACCGTTCCACCGGCAGGCTGTTTCTGGGTGCATCGGTTGCGGGTGCTACTCTGCTCACCTTTGCGCTGGCATTCTGTTACCTTGCCCTGCCCAGAGACGACGAGCTGCTCTCCATGCTGGGCGGCGTTGCGCCGGTAGTCACCGCGCACCGCGGCTACTCCGCTGCCGCACCGGAAAACACCCTGCCCGCTTTCCAGCTGGCCATCGATCAGGGTTGCGAGTGGGCCGAGCTGGATGTGCAGATGACCAGGGACGGCGTGGTCATGGTGACCCACGATACCAGCCTGCGCCGCTGCACCGGCCGCAACGAGAACATCTACGACCTGACCTATAACGAGGTTCGCAAGCTGGATGCCGGGCGCTGGTTCGGCCAGAAGTACACTGGTGCCAAAGTTCCCACACTGGAAGAAGTGCTGGACCTGTGCAAAGGTAAGATCCAGCTGAACATTGAGATCAAGCCCAATGCCGCCACCCCGGAGCTGGAAGCGGAAACCATCCGCATCATCCGCGAAAAAGGCTTTGCGCAGGACTGCACCATCACCTCGCAGAGTTATGAAACCCTCTGCAAGGTTAAGGAGCTGGCACCGGAGATCCGGACCGGCTATATCCTTGCACTGGGCGTGGGCAGTTATTACGACCTGCCTGCCGCAGATTTCTTCAGCGTACAGTCCACCTTTATCACCTCCGGTATGGTGCAGCAGATCCATAAGCGCAGCAAGACGATCTCCGCATGGACCGTCAACCGCGAAGAGGATGCCAGCGAACTGCTGAGCATCGGCGTGGACGACCTGATCACCGATAAGCCGGATATGATCCAGCAGCTGCTGCGCGAGGATGCCGACCTTGACAACAGCCTCGTCCTCCTGCGCGACTTCATCCGTGACCTGTTCGCTCCGTCCGATGTCGATGAACCCACTCCTGAGGAAGAGACCATCGAAGAAGCCATCGAGGACCCGGACGAATTGCTGGATGCGTCGTAATCGCGGCTAACATCAAGTATTCTGTTAAACTACCCGTACACACATAAAAAGCCCCCTGCCAGTTCATCACCGGCAGAGGGCTTACAAGTTTACCTGATCCAGTTTTATCAAGAAAGATCATTCCAATTCGGTAAGCTTGGATCTTTACGAAGCAATTTATTTCATAAATCGGTGCTGTGAACAAATCACTTACATTCCTTCTTCATAGCAGAATAACCGATGAGAACGGTCCACACATAGGCACAGGTCTTGGGGATCATCAGCATACCGATCATGGGGACGGTATTGGCCCAAAGAACAACGGGAATGTAGAACCCGAAGCTCAGCACGATGGTCATCCACATCCAGCGAAAAGCCGAGTCGTCATGCTCCTTGGCACTGCGGTAGAACAACACGATGATCAGCAGGCCCATCAGTGCAAAAGGAATGTTACGGTAAATGCCCCAGGACAGCGGGGATCCGTCGCTCAGCCACTGGTTCTGCGGCATCATGCACAGGATAACACGCACAGCAGCCAGACCGTAGACGGCGGCAGTCAGGCCATTGCTGCCCTTGACCCGGTAGCGCTCACGCCAGACATAGTACAGCAGCACATAAAAGACTGTCATTGTCACAGAGGTGATCCACTTACCCAGACCCAGGGGAACGGTAAAGTTTTCAAGACCCGTGGTGCATAGAGCCAGAGCACGGGGAATCAGATGGAACGAGTCGCCGGCGCCCAGAACGACAGCCATCAGACCGAACAGCTTGAACTGGTGGCTGCCCTTGCAGCCGCGGATCATCAGGATACCGATGGTGATGACGGATACCAGATACACCGCATCAAAAACAGTTTCTACGATTGCTTGCATAGTTGATTGCTCCTTGTCGATACATCAAATTTATTGTAACACTGCATTTTTGTCAGGGTCGTCTTAGTTTTTATGGTCGTCAGGGGCTTGCCTGGCATAGCTGCCTCCAAGGCGCAGGATGTTGAAGCTGGCAGTGCTCCACACAAGGCAGGCGAGCCGCAGCAGGATATTGCGATGGACTTTCCTATGAGCGTCTCCTTTGAGTAAACAGTGTTCAATATGGACGTTATAAAATTCCCACAGCAGTGTGGGAAGAAAATGCGGTCAATATAAGGTTCTGCGCACGATCTCCAGCACAGCGGCGGGGTCGTAGTCCTGCCGCAGCAAGGCAGACAGCATAAGCGAAAACAGAACATCGACAAATTTTTCAACGGTGAATTGCTCGTTAAAAGCGTCCGGACGGATCTTGCTATCCTGTTGCAGCACCGTACACAGACCGTTTAAGATATGGTTCCAGACTTGCTGCATGTGCCGTTTGCCATCGGCCTTGTCCTCCTGCATAAAGCCGAGAGAGTGCAGTGTGAAGAATCCGGGATACTGCTCATAGCCGTAGGCCATGCGCTCGTACATCCATTTGACACAGGTCTGCACGTCCTGAAATACGGCCTCGTCCTGCGGGCGGTGGAAAATTTCGCACCAGACGCTCTCGACCGTGGCGCTGATAAGCTCAGCCTTGGAGTCATAATAGTTGTAGATCGAGCCGACCGAGACCCCGCATGCCGAGGCGACAGAACGGATGCTGACTGCCGCCCAGCCCTTTTCCCGGATAAGCTCACGGCTGTTTTTTAAGATCTCTTCCTTGGAGGTCACGATCGTATTCATGTAGTCACCCTCAATATGAACAATGTTCATTTTTATTATACTGCCCATTCCCACTTTGTCAAGAGGATTTCATAAGTCGCGGGCCGGCTGGAAGCTCTGGCTTTCCCAGGGAAGAAGAAACCGTGATACTGGTTTGATTCTTCCTCGGGTGTTATTTTTTCTGTTGCTTTGGACGCGAAAAAGCCCCGCCTTCAAGCGAAAAATCTCGAAAGCAAGGCTGTTTTTTGTACGTTGTTACGTTCTATTTTTGATGGATTCAAAAAGTCGGAAGGCAAAATTTTATTACTCGAGCTCGGTAAGTTCAGATTATCACTAAGCAAATTTGTTTAGTGATCCTATTCTTGGATGCTCACTTTTCCATGAGATTGCTGTGCTAGATGTGGCTTGCTGATTTTTAGTATCAGGATAGTATCACGCAAATTATGTCTTTGAATTACAATCTTCGCTTCAACACATCATAGAAACGTTCTGTTTGCGACTTTGTCGTTTGTGCCATCTCATAAATCGACTTTTTCGCATATTCATTTTGAACTTCTCTTCTAGCGCTAACATATGTAGCGATATCACTTGTGTATTTTAATCTAGGCCAATACTCCAAAAATTCTGGTAACGACACGCTGCTCTTAAGAAACGTTGCTGTTGGCATATCATTTTGTGCTGACATTCCCACTTCAAATGGAACCCATTGCGAAAGTCGTGTTGCCTCCGACATTATAACAATAATATCTGTGCAATCATTCAAGTTTCTCTTTATATGCTCCGTTAATGCTCTGCCGCTTGTCGTTACCGTAGAATCAAGAATATCGAGATAATAGGGTATACCCAACAATCTTAATTCCCCTGCAAGTCTATTTGCTGTATCTGAGTCTTCCTGCTTATGTGAAATAAAAATTTTCACTATCTTGCACCTCCAATTAGCATTTTCAAGTTTGCCCACGTCCAAGTATAAATTTTATCCGTGTATCTTGCTGCTACTGGTCTAGCACATGTACCACTCGATCTACCCCACAGTAAAAAATATGGAACGTTTTCCTCTTGAGCAATTTTCACTTCTGCGCTAACGCCCGTCGCAAAGTTCGTGTATTTTCCGCATATTACAATTACGACATCACAACCTTTTATTCTTCGTCTGGCGTTTTCCTTCCAGTTGCTTTCAATCGTTTCTTTTATGGACATATCCACAATTTCAAAAGGTGAATCTGGATTTCTAGCCTGCCCTACCAGCAAAGCCTTCAAATCCACGTCATTATCATAGTCAAAACTAATAAATGCTCTCTTTTTTGCCATAGTCCACACCCTTTCTTTTGCTCAAATGCGCCCAGATTTCACCAATCTCCAATATTGCTTTCCGATAGCTGTTAAGGCACACGCTTTTGACTTCATTGCAGCATAATACATGTGCTCTTCGCCTACTGGTACGACTAGGCCTATTCCCTCCAACTTCTGCAAATCTGAAAAAATTTTGGTATGCTCTTCAACTGCATAAGGTTCTACAACCTCATGTGTGACAGATGGAGAATTTGTAGGTTCATAAGACGGGTCAATGTTCAGCTTTTCACTTTCGCTAGAGAAATAGTCGCACAGCTTTCTGATAACAGACAACTCCACTTGAGGTGTAACATCACGCAGCGATGTAAAACGTGTAACATTCGTCTTAAAAACCGGGCGTTGCTCCCAAGGACCTAATGCTTTATCAATATAAGCGTATACACCGCCTGGGGTAACATGGCCTGTCACATCAGCAGCACTTCCAGATAGAGCTTCAATCAACAAAGAGGTAAACACTCCATGTCCATCAATTTCCATAGAAGTTTCATCCGACCGACTTGCCGTTAATATTGTTACACCCTCATTAATTACTGCTGTCTGTTGTCCTGCTGTGTTCACACTTCCCATAAAACCGGAATAGCAACTATCCAAAATTATAATTTTCTCTTTTGCTTTCGAGTTATTGGCAATTGTCAAAATATCATGTAAAGACACCCCATAATCATGCTGTGTATAATCAGGCGTTGCCAAATAGCCACCAACAGAATCTATGTACCCATGTCCTGAATAATAAAAAAGTGAAATATCTGAGTCACCTGCAAAGCATTCTTCAATCATCCCGCGAAGTTCTGCCTTACTAGAAACATTCTTTTCTATCCTTACGCCAAAATTAGGAGAGCCGTCGCCATTTTTCCTAAGGATATTCGCAATAGCTTCTGCATCATTGCAGCATCCATGTAATGGACAACCCGTATATTGATCAATGCCTACAACCAATGCTTTTCTCATTTCTGCTTCTCCTTTCCTTCATTCACTTCAGGTGCTCATGCAAAATCCTTTTTATTACTGCCTGCGCAGTATCTTCGCCAGATAATGCAATCAACTTATTATAGTCATCGACTTCATCGCCCGTGAACACAATTGACACCAATTTTTCAGGCTTTCCGGCAACATGGTCATAATCTTCAGGATGCGCCCAATAGCATCTCATACAAAAGCTCGGATTTTTCGTTTCCCAGTTTTCACAATGCTCACATGTCCACGATTTTGCACGGTTTGCCGATGGGCTAAGCAACATAAAATAATCTATGTCTTTTTCATCATGTTCTCCGCCAATCTCATACGGTACTCTGTGATCTACTTGCAGTTTTGACTCATCCATCTCTTCAAGATAGATAAAGCATCTAGCTCCATATTTTTCAATAAGGGCCTGTTTTAATGCTTTTGATAAAACCGTTCGTCCCGCTGTTTTCGATAATGCATTTTGTACTTCGTGAGGGTCGCCAAATTTATATGCTGCAATCTTTCTGCCATCCGACCCTTGGACTCTATATGTCACAAGCGGTATTCCATACTCGCGAACATCTCTTACTGCACGCGGCGGATGATTATACCCATAAACATCCTTTAATTCCTCAGACGTAATATATCCATTTTTTAATATATGCTGAATTACCGTTCTAGGTCTCTTGGCTGTCACACTCTCCAATAGCTCCAAGAATTCTTTGGGGTATTCTGTCATCCGATTGCCTCCATAAAGGATAATTGTTCAGGTTCTTTATCAATTTCTTGAATCAATGCTTCACTTATATACAAAGCTTCAAATGTTGTTTGTTTCTTTCCCAGCAAAAGTGCTTGGCTTGAAAGCCCCGCATTCAGCATAACTTTTTTACATTTCAAGTCTTCCGGCAAGTCTTCTCCATATTCTTTTCCTCCACATTCACCATCATAACTGATAAGATAGTCAACACCTTTTTTATTAAGGATTTTCAAAGATTCTGCGAACTCATCAAAGGGAACACCTGAAAAATAACGATTATCCCGAACATTTGTAACACCTTGATACGGCGGATCCATATAAACTAAATCGCCAGGTTGGGCCATCTCTAAAATTTCATGGTAGTCTTTTGATACAAACTCCGTCTTTCCTTTTAAAAGTCGCGATACCTTGTAGACATTCTGTGCCAAAGTATTAGGGTTTGTTCCATGTCGCCGCTTATCAGGGGACTGATTGAAATTTCCATTTTTCCCATATCTGACCGCTCCTTTAACACAGCGAGCCAGCAAATATAGCATATTGGCGGATGTTTTCTCCCCATTATTGAAACGCTCTCGTACATCATAAAAATGTTGGATATGATTTTCTCCGTAGGAAAATTGTTCTTCCCACACTTTTGAGTAATTTATGATCAACTGCTCAGGCTTTTCAATGGCCTCTTGAAGCATGTCTACCAATGGCTTATTAAGATCATTTACCAAAAAGCTATTCGTCCTATTTTCGTATGCTGTCGCAATGCTAATTGCCGCCATTCCAGAAAATGGTTCTATCAATCTGTTAAATCGCTCCGGCATATATTGCAGTATTTGAGGTGCCAATACTCTTTTTGAACCTTGATATTGCACAATATGAGGAATTTTCCCATTCATTAAATCACCCCCGGTTTCAAAAATTCCATAATATCACCTATATTACAATCCAATGCGGTACAAATCTTGTACATACTCTCCATTGACACCGCTTCGCATTTTCCCAGTTTCGCAATAATATTAAAGCTAATGCCTGCTAAATCTTTTAATTCTGTCTTACTCATTTTCTTGTCTATTAGCAATTTCCATAGCTTATCATATGAAATCTGCATTGTACCCCTCGTTTTCATCCCATTCTTAATTATTAGTATATCGAGTACAATTGCAAAAATCAAGATTATCTCATAATATTGTGAGATTTTATATAAATTCTTTACAGTTTTTGTCTTTCTATTTCGCATTTCTTTGTTCCTTTCTGTTAATATTTTAATATTTAGCAGCCCTTACTATCAATGTGCTGGTAGTAAGGGCCGCTATACTTACAGTTCTACGCTGTTCTGTCTGTTCTTCTTCTGGCTTCTATCCGCGGTCTGCTCCTGTCCACTCATAAGCCCAATGACCTGCTGCATCTTTTCGGCACCGAAATAGTTCCATACTCGTCTGAAATCACATTTCATCGCATAGAGCTGAGAGTTTTCAGCCTCCACCTCTTTCAGCCGCTGGCTTAGATGATGGGTAGCTTTCTTCTCATCCTGATAGAAGTGCAGATACTTATCCCTCTCATCCTTGACCTCCCAGTACTTCCGATGGAGGGCAAAGAGTACCTTCACCAGCTTCTGGATCAGCGGTATGGCCTTTTTCTCCCGGTAACTCTTGGCGGTCTCAAACGTGGCTGCTTCTGGCACCCATTCTTCTGGCCGCTGGGAGTACTGCGCTGACAGGTTTTCCAAACCTTCCATAATAGGAGCCAGCTTGTTCAGCTTCTGGCTCTGCTTCTGGTAGGTCAGCTCTGCTTTCTGTACCCGCTGTTCAGCGGCTTCTACGGCTGTCTGCGCTGTTTCCAGCTGTTCCTGCATCTCGGTCAGGTCGGTCTGGCACTCCTGCTTGGCAGCTTCCAGAGCCGCCACTTCTTTACTGCGCTCCTGCTTTTTGAAGTCCAGTACAGACAGGTGCTCCTCGTGGGTGCCTTTCTGCTCCCACTCGATGCCGTGCCTCTCCATCACGGCAGCAAGCTGCTCCTTCTCGGCGTTGATCCACTGGTTCAGCTCGGATTCCCGTTTGGAACCGCCTGCAAACCCCAGTGCCTTCAACGCCTGCTTCAGGGAAACCTTGGTATCCAGACCTTTGCCTTTCCAGCCGGACACATAGGGTACAAAGTCAATATGCAGGTGCGGCGTGGCCTCATCCATGTGGAGAAATGCCCCGAATACCCGCAAGGTCGGATTCCGTTCTTGGAAGCCCTGCATATACTCGTCCAGCAGCTCTTTTGCCAATGTGCCATTCTCGGTCAGGACACCCATGTCATCCTTGTTTCCAATCTGGACGATCAGTTCATGGAACGTCTTTTCCTGCTTGCCTGTCCGCAGATGCTCGTAGTAGTCGGAAATACATCGGTCTTTGCGCTTCTGCTTGGCGTTGTAGCGACCTACTGCATCATCGAACAGTTCGTGGTATACCTTTTGAATCGGCTCATCACGGTACACGACATTCAGACTGCTGCGCTTCGGGTCTACATTTTCAGCGGTGAAACTTCTCCGGTTATGGTTGAGGGAGCCGGGACCCCGCATTGCGGAAATGGTTCTTTTCAATCGCACGTCCTTTCTCTGTGGAAGTAACTGGTGCCGGACACGGCAAAGGCTTTGTTACTTTCGTCGAAAGTAACGCAAAAGCACTTTTGACAGACGTTCCGTCCATCAAAAGATGCCTTTGCG
>ERZ772831.3286-NODE-3286-length-11760-cov-19.001709_pt1 | contig 11760 bp, 7 predicted proteins | sample MGYA00580858_ERZ772831 | MGnify/ENA primary metagenome ERZ772831 (study PRJEB29015, sample SAMEA2737694) | human gut metagenome | biome: human gut; feature: human-associated habitat; material: faeces | place: China | collected 2012 ... | reverse complement strand
CGGGAATCCACCATCCCTTACGGGAACATCGGCACAAGATCCAGGCCCTCGGACTCCTCCAGTCCAAACATCAGATTCATATTCTGCACTGCCTGTCCTGCTGCGCCTTTCACCAGATTATCCATGGCACCCATCATAATCACACGCTTCGTCCTCGGATCGACCTTAACGTTCACATCTACAAAATTGCTGCCCTCTACCCACTTCGTTTCCGGGCACACACCCTCCGGCAGCACGCGCACAAACTTCTCATCCTGATAATATTTGTCATAGGCTGCCCGAATCATTGCAGCATCCGGCAGTCCAAGGCTTCCGTCCGGCTTTTTCACTTCTTTTAAGGAAGCATAAGCCGTCACCAGAATTCCACGGTTCATCGGAACCAGATGCGGCGTAAAGTTCAGCACAACCGGACAGCCTGCCGCATAGGACAGCTGCTCCTCGATCTCCGGCGTATGGCGATGGCTCGCAACACCGTATGCCTTGATATTTTCATTCACCTCACAGTACAGGTTTGCAACCTTTGCACTACGCCCTGCCCCGGAGGTACCGCTCTTTGCATCAATAATCAGCGTATTCATATCGATCAGTCCCTCTGCTGCCAGCGGAAAGATCGAAGTAATGGAGCAGGTGGGATAACATCCCGGATTTGCTACCAGACGTCGACGGTTGGCTGTGTTCGAGCAATCCTGCGACCGTGCCGACGTCCGTGCCGCTGGCGATGAACAGGCTTGCCGCTGTGTGGCGCAGACTGTGGACGTTCAGATCAGTTGGCAGGTCGTTTGCTTTGAGGATTTTCTTGAAGCGCCATGTGAAGGTCGATGGTGTCTTCGGCAGTTTCATGCCCTTTCTGCGGAACACATAATCGTCCTTGGTCTGCTTGCGTCGGTCGTAGCGCTCTGTTTCCGCTGTGCAGAAGGCTTCGTATTCGCGCAGCAGGCTTTCCATTTCAGCAGAGAAGTACACATATCGGTTGCCCGCTTTCGTTTTCGGGGCTTTCACGATAATTTCGTCCCCGGTCGTTTTGACCGCGTTCCGGCAGACGTGGATGCTGCGTTCGGCGTAGTTGATATCCTCCCATTTGAGCGCACAGCACTCTCCACGGCGCATCCCCGTGGCGATGATGAGCTTGAAGTAGGTTCCGTACAGGATGCTCACGGCCTCCAACGCCTGAATCAGCTTTTTCACCGTTTCATCGTCTGCAATCTTTTTCTCTTTCTTCTGTCCTGCGTATTTGTAGGTGCGCCACGCGGGATTGTGATCGAGATAGCCGCCCTCCATCGCGTCGGATAGGATGCCGCACAGACAGCTGTGGACACCCTCGACCGTCGCTTCGGAGAGCGGCTTTCCTGTCGCTTTATTTTTCTGTTTCCGCAGTTTCGCGTACAGACTGTGGAAGTGTTCTGGCCGAAGATCGACCAGCTTGTAGCTGCCGAGGTACGGTTTGAAACGCTCGATGTCCTGTTTCTCGCGCACGAGTGTAGACTTCGCCAGCTTGTCCGGCGCGATGGTTTGCAGCCAGATCTCGGTGTATTTTTCGAGCGTGATCGACCGGTCAATATCCGGATTCAGTTTTTTGCAGCTCATCTCGAACAGCATCGCCTGCTCCTGAAGCCATTTTTCCGTCTGCTTTGGGGTAAGACCCGCGGGCGGCTTGATCGTTTTCTGCTGCGGATTGCGCCGCCGTCCGTCGGGCGTGTAGCCCATCGATACGACGGGCAAATAACTGTTTCCGCGTTTTCTGATACTTGCCATGTTGTGATTCCTCCTGTTTCGCTCAGCACGGCTGAGATTTTGTAACAGCAACAATACCATGAAAACGGGAAATAGCTAGTGACTTCAGGAAATTCTACGAAACCAACAATTCCGGATTAGGTGCTGCGAACAGACTATTGCTCATGCGCTTTGCCGCCTCCTGCTTGAGCTGCATCTGCGGGTGACAGTAAGTACGTTCGAGAAAAGATGTATCTCCGTGACCGGCGAGGTCTGCGACCGTATTTTTGTCCACGCCTTCGTGCAGAAGCGTCGAGACGAAGAAATGCCGGAGCGTGTGCAGGTGATAGGTTTTCGGCAGACCGATTTCCGCGAACAAGGCTTTCAGGTGCTTGCTGAACGTGTCCGGGTGGATGGGTGTGCCGTCGTCTTTTGTGAAAATGTATTCCGGGAATGGGATGTCGTTCTCATCGCGGAGTCTCATTTTGCAGTAGCAGAAACCGCGCAGCAGGCTGAACATTTCTTCGTTCATAGAAACGGTTCTGGTGCGTCCGTTTTTGGTCGTTCCCTCCTGTACGCCTTCACCCGAAACGGTGCTGCGGGAATGCTGGATGATGATATAGCCCTCGTAACTGCCGGTCACGATCACATCCGACCAGCGCAGGGCGCACAGCTCGCCGCGCCGCATCCCCGTGTTGATGGCAAGAAAGTAGAAGAGCTGGAAGACCGGTTCTTCATAACAGAGGGCAGACAGGAATTTCTGCATTTCCTCCATCGTCGGAATTTCCTGCACTTTGCGTTCGGCATCTGGCAGGTCGATCATGCGCGCTGGATTCTTTTCGATGATCTCGTTGCGCTTCGCATCGCTGAGAACAGCGGACACGACGGTCAGGTATTTCTGCACCGTTTTTTCCTTGATCGGCTTGCCGCGGTAGGTCCGCTTGCGGAGCTTTGCCAGCAGGTTTTCCAGCGCAATCGGGCGCAGCCGATTCAGCTTGATCGCGCCGATCTCCGGGAATACCGTTTCAAGCGACCGCCGGTAAAAGGCAATCGTGCCGGGTGCGTATTTTGTCTGCCGTTCCAGCCAGCCGCGGGCGTAGGTCTCAAATGTCATCTCACCGTCCTCACTGTAACCCTGCTTGAATAGCCGTTCCAGCCGCTCGGCTTCGTGGTAGACATACTGATCGACACCGCGCTTTGGTACAGAATCCGGCACCTGAATCGTTTTCGCCTTGCAGATTTTCCGTCCGTCGGTGCGGTAGCCATTGCTGATGGTAATTTTGTATTTTCGGTCAGATAATTGTTTGATGCTTGCCATAAATCTCCCCCCTACATCTTTTGTTCCATATTCCAATCTTCGTGATCGTCCTCGGCGTGACCGAGGGCGGTTTTCTTTTGCCGGAGCTTCTTGCGGCGCTTGCTGTCGATGTGCAGAGCTATAGTCGTTCCGTCACGTGTCGGTGCATCGTCCGTCATCTGCTCCACAGCACGGCCAAGGAGCACAGCGTCGCGCACAAGATCAGCGCTGTAATCGAGATCCACGCGCACGTCCGGATTTTCTTCCGCGTCTCCTGCACCGTATTCGAAAGCTGCTTCTTCGTATCGTTCAGGATCGCGGTCAGGGAGAGCTTCGTATTCTCTGTCAGCGCCTTGCAGTTGGAAGAATACCTCTCGTTCAGGCTCCCAGCCTGTTTCTCGAAATTTTCTGCGCTCGTTTGCATCTTGATCAGAGATTCCTGCGCTTCTGCTTTCGTCAGAAGCATTTTCAGGTCCGTGTCTAACTGCATCTGCTGCCGAAATAGCCTGTCCTGCATTTCGAGCATCGCGCTCCAGTTCCGCTCGGTCACCATTACGCTGGGTTCTAACTGCCGTGCCTCGTTCATCAGCTTTTTGTGCTGCGTCAACATTTCTTGTGTTGTCATTCTTCGTTCTGTATCCAAATTCCGCCTCCATATTTCTTTCAGGTATTTTTCTATGTGCAACTTGTTATCATGGCTCTTGCGTCCATCCGGCGTGACGTAGGTGATGTTCTTGCGGCTGTCCGTCCAAGTGGCGTCGTAACCCTCAGAGCGGAGCAAGATCAGAAATTCCTCACGATTCCCGGCACAGCGCATACACTCGTCGATCACGCGCATCAGCTCGAACTTCCAGCTTTCACCCCTGTCCGCCGTGTAGTATTCCGCGTTGGACATTCCACGCGACTGCCGCTGCTCATCTTTCTGGAATTTTGGCAGCCCCAGTTCTTCGCAGATCTGGTCGTTGCGGATGCGCAGCTCCTGAATCTGTTCGTCTGCCATGTGCACCTTCCGACCGGTTTCAAAGTTCACGCTGTTGATAATACAGTGCGAATGAATGTGTTCGCGGTCAACGTGCGTGCAGACCAGTACCTCACAGCCCTCGAAGTATTCTGCCAGCCGCCGTGCGGCTTCGTGCGCCGTGCGCGGGTCAACGTCTGCGCCCTTCGGGAAGCTCTGCACCATGTGATAAAGCATCACGCCACCGTCTTTGTGGTGCAGCAGCTTTGTACTTAGGAACTCGTCGAACGCAGTTTCCGGTTGACAGCCGATCCCGCTGACGAGTTGCTGACCGTCCCAGAGTGTCTTGCTCATCTGCGACACATACCGCATGACACTTTTCATGCAGCCGCGCGTCTGCGTACCCTTTTTATAGTTCACGAAATGGACGATTGCGATTTTGCCACACCTCCCTCCTGCAACTCCCGCAGGGCAGTGTTGATCCTGGCGAACTCCTGTGCTGCTGTGTCCAGATTGGCGAACTGTACCTTGCCCATGTTCGCCAGCACAGCCAGCTGGTTGAGGTTATTGCCGATGGCTTTTTGCTGCCGCAGGACTTCCCTGAGTCCGTCAAGAATCACGATGCGTTTTCCGAGACAACACGCGGTCACATAGTCGCTCTGGCTCATGTGCGCCTGCGCTGCTTTTCGGCGGATTGTCTCTAAATCCTGTTCCGAGATCCGAATGCTGAATTGCTTGTCTTTTTTCATGTTTCCTCCGTTTTCATTGAAGTGGGTATGGGCTTCTGCCCGATTTGAGGCATTTGGCAGGGAGCCGGTGGACCGGCGACTAGCCAAATGCGATGCTGGCTCCTCCCAAACGGGAGGATTTTTCCCGCCGCGGCGGGGCTTCTCTGCGTTTTGAATCTGCGTTTTTCCGCGTTGCCCGCACGTCGGCGCAACGTGGGCTTTTGCACTGCTGCCGCGCACACACTCGCAGTCTGCCCGGAAAGCCGCACACAGCGGCGACACGCGCCTCACGGCGCGCTATGGGCGCTCGGCATACCCACAGGGTCGATCGTGCCGATTTTTTTCACGGTCGGGAAATCGGCACTATCGGCACGTTTTAGGGAAATCCACCGTTTGCCGTTGCTGCGATAGGTATCCGCCAGAATCCCGCTTTCTCTTAGAGCCGCAACGCTTTCCCGCACCAGACGAGTGACCTTTTTCGGCGTGATTCCCAGTGCGCCGTCAGGGTCGATCTTCGCGGACAGTGCCGATGGTGAACCGAGGTATTCAGGATCGGCACGGAGCAATTCAGAGAAAAGATGTACGAGTTGAAGCGTTGAAAGCTTAGAAGCGCCGCTGCAAGTTTTGCTGTCCTCAAGCAGCTTCCAGATGTGATCTTCCTCACCAAATTCCAGTTTCAAAGTCCGGTTCGGAATGTCGCGCCCGGTACAATGCAGAGAAGCGACATTGGCAAGGCGAGAGCTCTTTTGCAGCACAAACGTTGAGTCCGCCGCGCCGCTTAGTCCCGTCGAGCCGGAGATCATGTTCATTGGATCGTCGTCATGGAGCTTGCGCAGGTGGTGGATAAGCAGGATTGCGATGTGCCGCTTGTCTGCAAGTTTTTTCAGAAGCCCGATGTCCTGATAGTCATTCGCGTACAGATTGCTGTCACCGCCCGCACTGCGGACCCGCTGCAACGTATCAATGACAACGAGCTTTGTGGTTGGATGCTCCGCTAAAAATTGCTCGATCTGCTGTTCCAGCCCGTGCCTTAATGTGTCAGCCATGATCGCAAAATGCAGCGTCGGCGGTGCATCTTCCGTCAGGTCAAAGAGCCGTGTCTGGATACGCTGGAACGAATCTTCGAGACTGAGATACAGAACCTCGCCTTGCGTCGTCGCAAAATTCCACAGCGGCTGCCCCTGCGCAACGCATAAGCAGAGCCATAATGCCAGCCAAGACTTGCCGATTTTCGGTGCGCCCGCGAGGATATGCAAGCCCTCTGGAATAAGCTCATCTACCAGAAAGTGCGTCGGTTCATATGTCCTGCTTTGCAAATCTTCCGCATTGATAGTGTGTAGTTTATTCATATTGTCACCTCCTTTTGATATTGTTGCTGCGATTTTTATTTTCGATTTCCCGCACCAATATCGTAACATAAGGATTGACTTTTGAAAATAGGTAATGTATCATTTTGATAGATACACTATATCGATACAAATACATTCTCTAATGAGGAAACAGCTTATGGGCGTTTTAGGAAAAGACTTATTTGATTTACATCGGCCGCAGACAAACACCAAAGTCGAATTTGGTGCATCCGCCTATTGGGTAGAGGACAGACCGATGCCGCAGCCGTATGGAGCGGTGCTGACGGAAATATTGAATCTCGACGTTGCGCCGTTTCAGGAATTGCTGGATCGGCTGAACACAGCCGTTCAAGAAAAAAGTGGTGATGTTCTGCGTGCTTACATGGAGATGAAGAAGGGGCTTGCTTCTCTGCCGCTCTACCGGCTGTATCTGGAGGACTTTCGCGTCTTCGGCGATATGCCTGTTGAAGAATTTGTGGTTGGAGACGCACAGGATGCCTTTGCAGAATTCATAATGCAGGAAGATAACGATCTGCCCGCATTCATGCAGCAGCAGATCAGTGACATTCGATTGATTCAGGAGCGGTATGCGTGGTTCCTCGACGGCGTTTTTGCGGATGCGGTATTTGAAAAGAAAAAGGGCCAGAAGAAAATTCCTCTGGCCCCGATGATCTGTTCGCGTGGATATGAAGCTTTTATCAGCGGCGTCAGTCTCGGCGAAAACCCTGAGACAGACGCGCCACCGGTGAAGACGCAGTACCGCATCCGCGGCGAGAAGGAAAAAGCCGAGATCGTCGAGAAGATGTACTTTGACCGGCTGCTGGATTTTGTCTATGTGGAGTTCATGAAGGGGCTGCAAAAGGGATTTGTGCCGAAGCGCTGCGCCAACTGTGGGCGCTGGTTTTTGCAGACGCCGGGCGCGACCTTTGCCTATTGCGCCGGTTCTGCGCCGGGGCAGGACGGCAAGACCTGCCGTGAGATCGGCGCAAGCAGCAGCTTCCGAAGCAAGGTGGAAAATAACGATGTCTGGAAAGTGCATCAGCGGGCGTACAAAAAATATTTTGCCCGTATCAGAAGCGGACTGATGACCAAGGGCGAGTTTGAGGTGTGGTCCCGGCAGGCAGCAGAACTGCGGGATGCCGCGCTGGAACGATATGCGCGGGCGGAAAACGAGGAGGAACGGCAGCGCATCGCGCAGGAGGTCACTGAGGCGCTCAACACAGAATGATAGAAAAAGCAATTCTAAATAATTTAGAAAAAACAGCAGGGAAACAATATCATGAGCCAGAAATAATTCTAACGTATTGTGCCGCTACATAGTGTATGGAAAAGTGTGCATTCCTGTGTACCCGAATGCTTGAAAGGCATGTAGGAGGCTCTGACAAAATCACCAAAAGTGAGAGAGAATTTCACGCGAACTTGATGCAATATTTTCGCTTGCTAATTCGGTAAAACATCATTATAATCAAAATTAAATTGGCCGTAATTTGCTTAAAAAGTTCCGAAAACCTTGAGAAATTTCAAGAAATGAATATATATATATTCAAGAATTACAGGAAATGGCGGAATGGGGCTTGCGGCGGAAAAGCAGGAGGAAAGACAGTGAAAGCACATCTGACAAAGCGACTTGTGTGCCTGATCCTGGCAATTGTTTTGTGCCTGTCTGCGGCGGTTATCCCGGCGCTTGCAGCAAACGACACGAAAAATGTCAAGGTTAAGGTTCAGAAGGTCAGCAACGACACCGTTCCTACGGAGCTGAATCCGGAGCGTCAGGCAGCGGCGGAAGATACCGTCCAGACACAGTCGGCGGAGGGACCGGTTCGTGTGTCCATCGTTGTAAAAGGTGGATCCGTTCTGGATAAATATTCAACGAACGGCCTTACCGCCAACTACGCTGCCGCCAATTACCGGCAGCAGGTGCGCGCTTCGCAGAACGCGGTGGCGCGTGAAATCTCCGCAGACGTACTCGGCGGCAAGAAGCTGGACGTGGTGTGGAATCTGACGCTGGCCGCGAACATCATCTCGGCAAATGTCGAATCTGACCAGATTGACGCAATCCGCGCGCTGCCAGATGTTGAGGCGGTCGTGGTTGAGCAGCGCTACTATCCCGACCGCTCGGCGGAGAAGCTGGCGACGCAGCCCAATATGGCCACGTCCTCCAGTATGATCGGCACGAACGTCGCATATGAAACCGGTTATACCGGCGCGGGCACGCGGATCGCCGTGATCGATACCGGCATCGATACCGATCACCAGTCGTTTGACAACGGCGCATTCGACTATGCGCTACAGCAGGAAGCGAACGGCAATGAGAATTACATCAAGAGCCTCGATCTGCTCGACCAGAGCAAGGTAACGGCGGTTCTCAGCCAGCTGAACATTGCGCAGAACGGCGTGAGCGCCGACGACCTCTACTATGGCAGCAAGCTTCCGTTCGCATATAACTATGTAGATAAGAATACCGACGTGACGCACGACAACGATACGCAGTCGGAACACGGCTCGCACGTTGCCGGTATTGCGGCGGCAAACAAATATGTCCCGCAGACAGACGGCGACGAAACCACCTATGTTTCCGCGCTGGATACCGTCAAGACACAGGGCGTTGCGCCGGAGGCACAGCTGCTGGTTATGAAGGTGTTCGGCACGAACGGCGGTGCGTATGATTCGGACTATATGGCGGCCATTGAGGACGCGATCGTTCTGGGCGCGGACAGCATCAACCTCTCGCTCGGCTCCAGCTATCCCGGCCCGTCGAAGTACACGGCCTATATGGACGCGGATACCGATCCGGTTCCGGTCTATCAGGCAATTCTGGACAGCCTTGCGTCCAAGGACGCTGTGGTGTCCATCTCTGCCGGTAACTCCGGCAACTGGGCGGAAAATGCCTATGCCGGCTCCAATGGCTACGATGCCAGCAGCGGCACGGGGCTGCTGTATGACGATGACGTCAGCATGGACGTGGTCGGCGCGCCCGGCTCGTTCACCAATGCATTTACCGTCACGTCGGTTGACAACATCGGCAACACCGGCGAATATCTGGAGGTTGACGGCCAGAAGTTCATCTACATGGAAACGACCGGGGAAAAGGCCGGCCATGGCATGAAGCAGATGAAGTCTATCGCTGGCAAGTATGAGTATATCCTGATCGACGGCGTGGGCAACACGGGAGATTATGACGCCATCGGCGGCAAAGACCTGCTGGAGGGTAAGATTGTGTTCTGCTCTCGCGGTGAGCTCGACTTCTCCATGAAAGCAAGCAACGCCGCGCAGTATGGCGTTGCCGCAACGATTGTTTACAATAATGTCCCCGGTACGATCAGCATGGATCTGAGCAGTTACTGGAACGAAGCACCGTGCGTTCTGGTGACGCAGGACACCGCAAAGGTGTTCCGCGACAAGGCAGAGCCGGTCTATGACAAAAACGATTCCAGCAAGGTGCTCTACTATAAGGGTAGGATGAAAGTCAGCGCAGATGCAGCTGTCATTCCGGACTCCGCCGAGTACATGACCATGAGCAGCTTCGCCAGCTGGGGTGTTCCCGGCAGCCTGGAGCTAAAGCCCGAAATCACCGCCCCTGGCGGCAACATCTATTCGGTCAACGGTCTGGAGCAGGGCGGTAAGGGCTATGAGAATATGTCCGGTACGTCCATGGCTGCGCCGCAGATTGCCGGTATGTCAGCGCTGTTTTCGCAGTATTATCAGGCGGCCGGTCTGTCCAAGACGAACCGCTCGGTGCGCCATCTGGCGCAGAGCCTGCTGATGTCCACAGCTACTCCGGCGCGAGAGGACGCGACGCATTACTGGTCGGTTCTGAAGCAGGGTGCGGGCGTTGCGAACATCGGCGCGGCCATCACGGCAGATTCCTATGTCTGGATGGCCGATTCTGCGAACAAGGGCGCTTCCGACGGCAAGGTCAAGGTTGAGCTTGGCGAGGACGCGGCAAAGAACGGTACATACAGCTTCTCGTTTGATCTGTACGATCTGTCCGGCACGGAGCAGACTTATGACCTGTCGGCAAGCTTCTTTACACAGGCAATGACCACCATCGGCGGTGATCGTTATCTTGATGAGGCAACCGCACCGCTGGTGGCAAATGTTACCTATGGCAGTGCGGCAAGCGGCAGCAGCGTTACTGTTCCCGCAAACGGTCACGCGACCGTCACGGTAAACATTGCACTGACGGCGGAGCAAAAAGCGGCGCTTGACCGCGACTATTCGGTTGGTGCATATCTTGAGGGCTATGTGTTCGCGCAGGAGCGCACAAGCGCCGAGGGCGTGAGCGGCACGTGCCACTCCATCCCGGTGCTGGGCTTCTACGGCTCATGGACGGCTTCGAGTATGTTTGAGGTTGGCGACTACTATCACTACCAAAGTGGCGAAGAGACCCGGATGCCGTATCTGGGCAACGCCTATACCGATAACAATGTGCTGTACGTCAAGTACGCATCCGACAACAGCCCCTATAGCCGCGGCAGCGTGCTTGGCGGCAACCCTGTTGTCAACGACAGCAAATATCTGCCCGAGCGCAACGCCATCAACAGCGAGAACGGCGACAGCATTTATTATTGGAAATTCTGCGCCATCCGCAACGTGGCAGACAGCCGTTTGCAGATCATCAACAAGACGACGAATACCGTCCTTGCAGAGCAGACGCTCGGCCACTTCCTTGGCGCGTTCTATTCGCAGTATTTTAACCCCAGTGAGTACGTCAATCTGCCGCTGGACTGGAAGCCCGCTGGCATGAAAGAGGGCGAACAGCTGGAGTTGAACCTGACGCTGGCACCGGAGTACTATGTGCAGGACGACGGCAGCGTGAACTGGGCTTCGCTCGGCAGCGGCGCAACGCAGACGTTTACGGCCGTGATCGACAACACCGCGCCGGTTGTGAACAATGTTACAGTTGCTGACAACGAAATGACCGTCAATATTTTTGACAACCAGTATGTGGCGGCTGTTCGTCTGTATGACCGCAGCGGTACGGTGAAACTGGCAGAGGCCGGCGCAAATCAGACGACTGCGGCCAATACGGCAAATGACTTTACGCTGAATCTGTCCAGTGCCAACGGCAACATTTTCTACGTCAAGGCATATGACTACGCGATGAACGAATCCACCTATCGTGTGGAAATGGAAATCGGCGAACAGCCTGGCGAACCGGCAATGTTCCTCTTTGATGCCTACTATACCGGCAACAAGATCTGGAACACCATGAGCGGCAGCGATACAACCTATGTCAAAACGCCGTATGCCGCAAGCGCGGATGATTTCTATGCGGCGGCCTATGTGGACGGCAAAATTGTTGCCTCCACCAGCACGGGCGATTTGTATGTGCTGGACGCCAATGACCCCGAGAACGCAAGCTATGTCCGCACGCTGGATACGCTGCTGCTTGACATGGCCTATGACAAGACAAGCGACACGCTCTATGGCGTGGATGCTGGCAGCAAGGTCTACACCATCGACCGCTACAGCGGTGAGCTGACGCTTGTCGGCACGCTTCCGGTCAAGGCCAGAACGCTTGCCTGCGATGACAGCGGCAATTTCTACTATGCATTTGCCGAGACAGATTACAGCTACTATAAGATTTACCGCCTGCCGATTACGGCAGTAACCTCCGATGCAGCCGCAGATCCGGAAGCAATTGTGACGGTCGGCCAGCGCTATACAACGCCGGAGGAGGACGACTTCAGCGCCGTCGGTTCGCTGGAGTGGGAA
>ERZ772831.3276-NODE-3276-length-11789-cov-3.702233_pt1 | contig 11789 bp, 8 predicted proteins | sample MGYA00580858_ERZ772831 | MGnify/ENA primary metagenome ERZ772831 (study PRJEB29015, sample SAMEA2737694) | human gut metagenome | biome: human gut; feature: human-associated habitat; material: faeces | place: China | collected 2012 ... | reverse complement strand
GGCGGTCTATACCGGGAGGTCTGGCTCGAGACCTCGCCGCAGAGCCGTGTGAGCGAGCTTTTCGTGTACACACCGACACTAACGGAGGCTGCCGTGCAGCTGACCGTTGAGGCACCGGAGCAGGCCGCAGCGCTGCGCGTCCGGCTCTGCAGCAGTGCGGGCGAAACGCTGGTGTGCCGCCAGCTGCCCCCGGCAGAATCGGCGGAATGCCGCCTTACGCTGCCTGATGCCGCACCGTGGGACACCGAGCATCCGAATCTCTACCGCTGCATAGCAGAGCTGCTCGATACCGAAGGGCAGGTGCTGCACAGCCGTGAGACCACCTTCGGCTTTCGGACGGCTGTGTTCCGGGCGGACGGCTTTTACCTGAACGGGAAAAAGACCTTTCTGCGCGGGCTGAACCGCCACCAAAGCTACCCCTATATTGGCTACGCCGCGCCCGAAAGCCTGCAGCGGCAGGATGCCCGTATCCTGAAAAACGAACTGCACTGCAACGCCGTGCGCACAAGCCATTACCCGCAAAGCCAGTATTTTCTTGATGAATGCGACCGTCTGGGGCTGCTTGTATTTACCGAGCTGCCCGGCTGGCAGCATATCGGCGATGCTGCATGGAAGGACCGCGCCTGTGCCATGCTGCAGGAGATGCTGCTGCAAAACCGCAATCACCCCAGCATCATTCTGTGGGGCGTGCGCATCAATGAGAGTGTGGACGATGACGAATTCTATGCGCGCACAAACCAAATTGCCCACGCACTGGACCCGAGCCGGGCGACTTCGGGCGTACGGTATCTGGAAAAAAGCCACCTTCTGGAGGATGTTTACGCCTACAACGATTTTTCCCACAACGGCTCAAACGCCGGTGCCAAGCGGAAAAAGGATGTAACGCCTGATTTGAGCAAGGCACTGCTGATCTCCGAATGCAACGGTCACATGTACCCCACCAAGCCCTGTGACGATGCCCCGCACCGGCAGGAGCATGCCCTGCGCCATGCGCGGGTGTTGGACGCCGCCTACGCAGATGGAGAGCATGCGGGCTGCTTTGGCTGGTGTATGTTTGATTATGCCACCCACAAGGATTTCGGCTCCGGGGACCGCATCTGCTATCACGGCGTGCTGGACAGCTTCCGCAATCCCAAGCTGGCGGCGTCCGTCTACGCATCGCAGGGCGGGGAGGAGCCGGTGCTGACGGTCAGCTCCGCGATGGACATCGGTGACTATCCTGCCGGGCAAATCGGCACGGTCTATGTGTTTACCAACGCCGAGCGGGTGGATCTTTACAAAAACGATGTGTTTGTGACGACCCTGCACAAAAGCGGCTGGACGGCGCTGCCGCACCCGCCGCTGGCCGTGGATGACACGATCGGTGTCCTGCTTGAAACGCAGGAGCATTTTGACAAAGCCAAGGCCGATACGCTGCGCGACTGTCTGCTTGCAGCCGGGCGCTACGGCTTGGCCGGGCTGCCGCTGCGCTACAAGCTGAAGCTGGCGTGGTGCATGGTGCGCTATAAGCTGAGCTTTGCGGACGGTGTGGCGCTGTACGGCAAGTATGTCGGCAACTGGGGCGGCGCGGCTACGCGTTGGCGGTTCGATGCCAAAAACGGAGATACCGTGGTAAAGAGCGTCACGCTCTGCCCCAGCCACCGGCTGCATCTTGAGGTAACGCCCTCTGCCACCGTCCTGCAGGAGGGTGACACCTACGATATGGCCGGGGTCCGGGTACGCATCCTTGATGAAAACGGCAGCCCTGCCGTCTATGCACAGCTGCCGCTGACCTTTGCCGTGACCGGTGCCGCCGCGCTGGTCGGCCCTGCGGCGGCAACCGCTGAGGGCGGCATGGGCGGAACCTGTCTGCGCACAGTCGGGCAGACAGGTTCCGCCGCGCTGACCGTCTCGGCCCCGCAGTGTGCGCCCGTCACCGTAGAATTTACCGTCACAAAGAAGGAGTGTGCAGTATGGAACTGACAACAAAGCAAAAAGCCGCCTTCGGCATCGGCGCAGTGGGCAAGGATATGGTCTACGCGCTGTCTGCCTCCTATGTCATGTACTATTATCAGGATGTACTGGGCCTGCCTGCCACCTTTGTCGGCCTGATCCTGATGATCGCGCGTGTGTTTGACGCCTTCAACGATCCCTTTATGGGGGTGCTGGTGGCCAAGACCCGCACCCGCTGGGGACGGTTCCGGCCGTGGATTCTCAGCGGCACCGTTCTGAATGCGGTGGTTCTCTACGCGCTGTTTGCCGCGCCGGTGCTGGAGGGTGCTGGCATGATGGTCTACTTCAGTGTCATCTACATACTGTGGGGCGTCACCTACACGATGATGGACATTCCTTACTGGTCGATGATCCCCGCCGTGACCCGCACCCCTGCTGACCGAGAAAACCTGTCAGTCGTGGGCCGCACCTGTGCGGGCGTCGGCTCGGCGCTCATTGCGATGTTTACCATGCTGCTGGTGGGTGCTTTGGGCGGCGACAGCGAGCGCGTCGGCTTCCGCTGGGTAGCACTGCTCGTGGCCGTCATCTTTGTGGTTACCGAGGCGATCTGCTGCGCCAGCGTCAAGGAGACCGGCAGCGCCGAGATAAAGACCGCCACCGTCGGCGAGATGTTCAAGGCGCTGTTCTCCAACGATCAGGCGCTTGTGGTCGTAGGCAGCATCGTTTTAATCAACTCGGCGCTGTATCTGACCTCCAACTTTATCATCTATTTCTTCAAGTACGATTTCGGCGGCACAGGCTGGAAGGCCAGCTACACACTGTTCTCGACCATCGGCGGCGCGGCACAGATCCTCGGCATGATGGTTCTCTATCCGGTGCTGCGCAAAAAGCTCAGCAATACTGCCGTATTTACAGTAAGCCTTGGCCTCGCGCTGGGCGGCTATGCTGTGCTGCTCCTGCTCTGCCTGACGGGCTTTTCCGGCAGTCTGGCACTGCTCTGCGTACCGGGCGTGGTGGTGTTTGCCTGCAACGGCATGCTCAGCGTACTGACGACCCTTTTCCTCTCCAACAGTGTGGACTACGGCCAGCTCAAGACCGGGCGCCGTGAGGAAAGCGTTATCTTCTCGATGCAGACCTTTGTTGTAAAGGCTGCGTCCGGCGTTGCGGTTTTTCTGACCGGCATCGGTCTGGATCTGATCGGGCTGGCCGGCAATGCCGAGGAAACCGGCCCCATCGCTGCCCAGAGCGCCGGTACATTGCTCGGGCTGCGGCTCATGATGACCGTTCTGCCCATGGCCGTCCTTGCGGCGGCGCTTGTACTGTTCCGCCGCAGGTTCACCCTGACGGATGACCGCGCAGCCGAGATCAGCGCCGCGCTTCACAGGGAGGAAACTCAAAATGGCTGAGATGCAGTGGTATGCCGCAACAGACAGCGGCCGGTTTGACGGCACGGCAGCTATCACCCCGCGCAGCGGTGCCGTCTGCCTGAGGGCAGAGCTGCCCGCCGGGATGCTGCAAAATGCTGTTGCTGCGCTGCCGTGGGAGATGGCAGACGATGAAAAGCTCTTCATGAACGGCTACCAGACATGGACCGCCTGCCCCGAGCTGGGCAAATGGGACCGGCAGCACGGTGTTGAGCATGTTCCGAAATTCCTTTTGGAAAAATACAGCTTTGACCGTTACGGCGATTATCATTTTGTTCCCTACAGCGGCAAAAGGGGACAGAGCCACGGCTTCTCCTACTGCTATTTCCGGCGCGGGAAAACCTACCGGCTTTTGGCCAGCCTGAACGAGACACCGGGCTACACGATCTTTTCCTATGACAGCCGCGCTGCACAGCTGCGCATTGAGCGCGACTGCGCCGGGGTACAGCATACCGGCGGCAGCTTTTCTGCGTTCTCCCTCTTTTTTGCCGAGGGTACCGAGGACGAGGTGTTTGACGCATGGTTTGCGGCGCTGGGCTGCCGCCCCCGCACCACGCGCAGGCTGGCCGGGTATTCCAGCTGGTATAACCGCTACCAGAACATTGATGAGGCCTCGATTCAGGAGGACCTCAACGGCTGCAAAACGCTTTTCCGCACAGGGGATCTCTTTCAGATCGACGATGGATGGGAGCGCAAGGTAGGGGACTGGCTGGAGCCTGACCCTGCCAAATTCCCCAACGGGCTGCGCTCGCTGGCAGATGCAGCCCATGAAAGCGGCTTTCTGGCAGGACTGTGGCTGGCACCGTTCGTCTGCGAAAAGGAATCCCTGCTCTGCAAAGATCACCCGGACTGGCTGCTGCAGGCGGACGGTCAGCCTTGGTGCTGCGGCTGTAACTGGAGCAGCTTTTATGCGCTGGACATCGACCACCCGGAGGTACAGGCCTACCTCAAGCAGGTCTTTGACCGCGTTCTGCAGGATTGGGGCTTCGATCTTGTCAAGCTGGACTTTCTCTACGGCGCAGCACCGTTCGGCAACGCCCGGGAATCCCGCGCAGGACGGATGCAGCGCGCCATGGCACTGCTGCGCTCATGGTGCGGCGACAAGTTGATTCTCGGCTGCGGTGTGCCGGTCATGCCCGCCTTTGGTATCGTTGACTACTGCCGCGTTGGGTGTGATGTAGGTCTGGACTGGGACGATGTATGGTATATGCGGCTTTTCCACCGCGAGCGAGTCTCTACAAAGCAGTCCATCGGCAACACGATTTTCCGCCGCCAGCTTAACGGACGCGCCTACGGCAGCGACCCCGATGTCTTCTTCCTGCGCGAGGAAAACTGCAAGCTGACCCTACAGCAAAAGCAGACCCTGGCCCGGGTCAATGCGCTGTTCAGCGGCATCCTGCTCACCTCCGATATGCCAAGTCGCTATACGGATGAGATGCGCCGCCAATACAACGCCCTGCGGGAATTGACCGACCACGCCGAAAATTGCACCGTGGATGCAGACGACGGCCTGACCGTACACTACACTTTGCACGGCAAGCAGCAGGCGATCAAGGTTTTTTGACCGTTCAGCCTTCTTCAAAAACACACAAAATTTTTGCTGTGGCGGCTGATGGAATTGCAATCACAGGGCAGGGGATGGTATAATGTGTAAATAGGGTGGTATGCCCTTCCGCTTTGGCGGTATATGTTATATTGTAATAGGTTTTATCTGAGGAGTTGTGGAATGAAGAAAAACGATCTTTCCCCCGAAGCCTTCCGCTTTGAAGGCAAGATGTCCCTGAAGCAGGCACTGCCGCTGGGCATGCAGCATGTGTTGGCGATGTTTGTCGGCAACCTTACGCCGCTGCTTATCATCACGGGCGCCTGCGGCCTGGCCGGCGGCGAATTTGCCGACCTGCGCGTCACGCTGCTGCAGAATGCCATGCTTGTGGCGGGCATCGTCACACTGGTTCAGCTGTATTCCATCGGCCCCATCGGCGGCAAGGTGCCTATCATCATGGGTACCTCCTCCGGCTTCATCGGGGTGTTCAGCTCGGTCGCAGCCTCAATGGGCGGCGGTGTGCTGGCCTACGGCGCGATCATGGGTGCCTCCCTGATCGGCGGCCTGTTTGAGACCGTGCTGGGCTTTTTTCTGAAGCCTTTGCGCAAGCTGCTGCCCTCTGTCGTTACCGGCACGGTGGTGCTTTCCATCGGTCTGAGCTTGATTTCGGTCGGTGTAAATTCCTTCGGCGGCGGCAACACCGCGCAGGATTTCGGCTCGGTCGAAAACCTGCTGCTCGCCATCTTTGTGCTGGTCGTCATCCTGATCTGCAAGCACTCCGGTAGCACCTTTTTGAATTCCTCCTCGATTTTGGTGGGCATCATCTGCGGCTACATTGCAGCGTTTCTCATGGGCCTTGTTCTGCCCACCACGGCGCTGAACGCCGAGGGCGTTGCCTACACCAAGGCATGGGTGCTGAACTGGAACAAGGTGGCCGAGGCCAAATGGTTTGCATTGCCCGAGCTGATGCCGGTCAAGCCGGTGTTTGATATGCGCGCGATCGCACCGGTCATGATTATGTTCATCGTCACGGCGGTCGAAACCGTGGGCGATATTTCCGGCGTTATCATGGGCGGCATGGACCGCGAGGCCACCGACACTGAGCTGTCCGGCGGCGTCATCTGCGATGGTATCGGCTCCAGCTTTGCCGCACTGTTCGGCGTGCTGCCCAACACCTCCTTCAGCCAGAATGTCGGCCTTGTCAGCATGACCAAGGTCGTCAACCGCTTTGCGCTGGCCACCGGCGGCATCTTCCTGATTCTCTGCGGTCTGGTGCCCAAGCTGGGCGCGCTCGTCTCGATCATGCCGCAGTCGGTGCTGGGCGGCGCAGCTGTCATGATGTTCTCTTCGATCGTGGTGAGCGGTATTCAGCTCATCACCCGCGAGCCGCTGACCCCGCGCAGCCTGAGCATCGTCTCGGTAGCGCTCGGTCTCGGCTATGGCATCGGTGCCAACAACGGCATCCTTGCACACGCACCGCAGATGCTCTCTCTGGTATTCGGCGGCTCCGGCATCGTGCCCGCCGCACTCGTTGCCATCCTCTTGAATCTGGCCATTCCCAAGGACGAAAACGGTTAAAGTAAGCTTTTCTCAATAGCGGGCAGTGTAAAGCGCACTGCCCGCTATAGATTTTTTGTTGAAATTCAAACGCACAAAAGCACCTTTAGCACCCTATTGACATTTGGGTGCCAGACTGCTATTATATGACCGAAATATCGTAGAATCGTTGCTGGTGCGCCGTTTTGGCTGCAGGCAGCTTTTTTACGATCCAACGGTTAGATTATTCTAACGCGCATATACAAGCTGCCATGCTGCCGCCGGGCAGCTTTTCAAATAAGCAGCAGTTAGTTGATGTAAACCAAGGAGCTGAGCATTACGAAAAAGAATTTTTGGGACAGAAATGCAGCAAGGTATGACCGCTTTATGCGTAAGAATACAATAGCCTATGATCAATTATATGCGCTGCTTCGCCCTGCTGTGTGGCACAAAACCGTTTTGGAGGTAGCCACCGGCACAGGGCAGGTGGCAAAGCATCTCCTGTGTTCTGCCGACCACATTGAGGCTACCGACGCCTCCGCAGCGATGATTGCGCAGGCAAAGCGGGGTAATTTTTCCTCCAAGCTGTATTTTTCCGTGCAGGATATGTTCCATCTGCCTTATGCTGACCAGTCCTTTGATGTTGTCATTGTCTCCAATGCACTGCACATTGTACCGCATCCTGAGAAAGCCCTCATCGAGTTTCGCCGTGTGCTTAAAAACGATGGCACGCTGATTGCTCCTACCTTTACCCATGCAGAGAATTCCCCTTGGGGAAATCTTCAGGCCCTTGCGCTGAAAATTGCAGGCTTTCCGCTGCACAGCAGATGGACGAGTGCTGCGTATCTGGCATTTTTGCAGCAAAATGGCTGGACCGTTTGCAAAAGTGTTGTTTTGCAGAATTCCATTCCACTTACCTACGCAGAGTGTAAAAAATCGAAAGGAGAATAACAATGTCATTTTTTGAAAATACAAGAGACCCCAAAGGCTTCGGCGGCAGGCTGATGGTCACCATGATGAACCTTGCTCACACCCCCGTGGCGCTGTGGGGGCTTCACTTTCTGCATCTTGCGCCGGACGCTAAGGTGCTGGACTGCGGCTGCGGCGGCGGAGCGAATATCAAACGGCTGCTGAAAAGGTGTTCGCGCGGCATCGTAAAGGGCGTGGATTACTCCGCTGTCAGCGTCGAAAAATCCCGCCGTCTCAATGCAGCGGCGATCCAAAGGGATCGCTGTGTCATCTGGCAGGGCAGCGTGCAGCGCATCATTTTTGCCAGCGATTGGTTCGATGCAGTCACAGCGTTTGAAACCGTCTATTTCTGGCCGGATCTTGCAAAATGCTTCCGGGAGGTTTGGCGGGTTTTGAAGCCGGGCGGCACCTTCCTCATCTGCAATGAAGTCAACGGCGATACGGACAAAGACAAAAAATGGACAGAAATCATTGATGGCATGACCATCTACAAGGATACTGAGCTGAAAGCATATCTTGAGCAAGCGGGCTTTTGTGACATTGCGGTACACAAAAGCAAAACAGGCTGGCTGTGTTTGACCGCCGTAAAGCGAAGCGACTGTGGCTGCGGGAGGCAGACGAATGAAGGTTTATGAATTTGGGGTGGAAACCGCTCCGGTCATTTTGCTGCTGCCCGGCACCTGCTGCCACTGGAAAAGCAACTTTGGCCAAGTGATCCCTCTGTTGCAGCGGGATTTTCGCGTACTTTGCGTCAGCTATGATGGCTTTGACGAAACAGAAAGTACCGAATTCCCGACAATGCTTGCAGAAACTGAAAAAACCGAAGCCTACATCCGGAAAAACTGCGGCGGGCATATACGGGCCGCCTACGGCTTCTCTCTGGGCGGCTCTTTCGTGGGACTGCTGGCAGCACGGAAAAGCATACATATGGACTACGGTATTCTGGGCAGCTCCGACCTTGACCAATGCTCCAAGCTCGCGGCCAAATTACAAACGAATCTTCTCCTGCCGCTGATTTATCCGCTGATTCGGGACGGACAGTTCAAGAGTCGCTTTCTGCAGAAGCGATTAGAAAAGTGCTCTGCGGAGAAGGGGGACTATGTCCGCGCTTTTATGGAAATGTTCGGTGCTGCACGCCCCTATGTGACGATGCAAAGCTGTAAAAACCAATTTTATTCCGACCTCATCACGCCCTTGCCGGAGGGAATTGATGTTCCCGGTACGGAGATTCATATTTTCTACGCGCTGAAAATGGGAGCGAAGTATCGCGCGCGTTATCAGCAGCATTTTGCGCATCCCGTAATTCATGAGCTGGATCTGCAGCATGAGGAGCTGCTGGCCTGTTATCCTTACAAATGGGCACAGCTTGTTAAAAGCATCACTGAACAGGGGGTATAAAGTACCTGTGTTTATGTCTATATATTATAAAAGGAGGCGACTTCATTGACGGAAACTTTTTGGGGGATTCTGATTCCCTTTCTGGGTACATCGCTGGGCGCAGCGTGCGTATTTTTTATGCGGCGCGCTCTGGGAGATCTGGTGCAGCGCTCACTTGCAGGCTTTGCCGCCGGTGCGATGGTGGCGGCATCGGTCTGGAGCTTGCTGATCCCGGCAATCGAACAGTCGGAGAAGTTGGGACGGTTCGCCTTTTTCCCGGCGTTTGCCGGATTTTGGTTCGGCGTGCTGTTTTTGCTTGCCCTGGATCATCTGATACCCCACCTGCATGTCGGCAGTGAGGAGGCTGAGGGGCCAAAAAGCAGACTGGGCCGCACTACGATGATGGTGCTGGCGGTGACCCTGCACAATATCCCGGAGGGCATGGCAGTCGGTGTGATGTACGCTGGCTTTCTCGCAGGCAGCGCGCAGATCACCGCAGCGAGCGCGCTGGCCCTGTCCCTTGGCATAGCCATCCAGAATTTTCCGGAGGGCGCCATCATCTCGATGCCTCTGCGTGCCGAAGGAGAGAGCAAGGGCAAGGCCTTTGCAGGCGGTGTACTTTCGGGCGTAGTTGAGCCGATCGGCGCGGTGGTGACGATTCTGGCCGCACAGCTTGTGATTCCGGCACTGCCTTATCTCTTGAGCTTTGCGGCGGGTGCGATGCTCTATGTCGTGGTGGAGGAGCTGATCCCCGAAATGTCGCAGGGACGGCACTCTAACCTCGGCACAGTATTCTTTGCCGTTGGCTTCAGTGTGATGATGGTGCTTGATGTGGCGCTGGGGTAACATACGGCACAAAAAAATCTGCCAAGAGCAAGGCGCACTTGGCAGAGATAAAAATGGCGGGATACGCTTTCAGCGGTTCCAGATATTATGTTCAAGGTCGCGAAGGCGGCTGCGGTACTCCGCAATGCGGCGGTCGGCGTGGCCATCGTTGTCAGGGAAGGTGAGCAGATAACCGTCCTCAGCATCGTGAAAGCCGATTTCCCCGGTAAAGCCGCAGATATCCGCCACCTTTAAAAGCGTGTGAAAGTCATATTGCATAGCGCTGATGAGTAGTAGTTTGTTCATGGCGGTCTCCTGCTTTTTGTTGCTTTTTGCCATTATAACGCAAATCGGAGAAAAATGCAAACAGCTTTCCCCGGCTCATCACAAAGCCGGTCAGAAAAGGTCCAGCATATTGTCCAGATACAGCTCCTCACGGACAGCCAGCTGGTATTCCGGCCGGGTCAGGTAGTGGAGCAAAAATTCAAGGATCAGCGCACTGCCAAGGCCGCGCCCCTCGATCTTGAATTGGGTGAAGCCCCTCGGCAGGTAGGTATCCCGGATGGCCTTGATGCCGATAAAGCCGGGGTTTGCCATCGCCCGGGAGAAGCGATACCCTCCTGCTGCGCCGGGGGCGCTGCAGTGATGCTCCGGGCCGGGCAGACCCAGATTTTTGCGGCTGACGGCCTCATAGCAGGCTCTGCGTTCCGTGCATCCGAACCAGCAGCACTCATTGCAGAGAAACTCCACCTTGTCCTTCTGGGACTGGGGCAGCGCTGCAAGTCGGTCAAATGCTCGGTTCAGCCGGAAATCCGGCACGACATAGCGAAACTCGGGCCGTGCCAGCTCCCGCTGCAGATCGTTGAAGTCTGTCAGCACTTTTGTGGTTGAGGATACAAGATACAGCGATGGATAGTTCTTTTTCAGGTACTGCGTCAGCAGTTCAGCATGAACAATAGCGCCGTTTTGGGGATTACTTTGTTCCTGAAACAGCCTGCAGAGCGCGTTGCAATCCGGGTCTGTGAGATGCTCCGGGCGCAGCAACGAATTGCTGAGGGTCAGCCGCGCCGAGATGCCATATTCATGCGTCAGCGCCAGCACCTCGCGCGGGGTGCGGTCACTGTACTCGACCCGGCCGCCCGCCCATAAGCAGTCAGACGGTGCGCCGTAGATTGAGCCGATGGCGCACCAGTCGTAAAAATATTCCCTATGCGCACGGTAAAGCGGCAAAAACGCCGCATACAAGTCATAAAACTCAAACAGACCGGGCAGATGAAACAGGGCCGTGCCCTGAGGGGGTGTTTCCATAGCGGAGACCTTTCTTTAGCCGCACAGGCGGCCTGATGGGATATGTTTATTATACCAGCAATCCCGCCGGAATGCAAAGCAAAGCGCCGCGTCAGCCAAAAGCGGCGCCATTAATAAGCCGCTTGTGCTGGAACATGAAGTGGCATTTAAACTGATCCGCAGGCTGCACGCTTGAGGAGAGAAAAATTTCTTTGCAGACAGTTTAAAATAAAAAGCTCCATTCCCTTAGATTTGCACCGCAAATAAGGGAATGGAGCTTTTTGTAAGGGCAAAACGATCCGCGTGGGGCAGTGTGCAAATCGGGTTTGCAAATTTTGGCCAAAAGTTCACCAAGCTGTAACATTTTGTTGTACAATGGGGGTATAAGGGAGGATTGCAATATGAATCCGATTTTGATTGTGGACGATGAAGCCGCCATTGCCATGCTGGTGCGGCGCATCCTGACGGAGGCGGGCTACCGCTGCCAAGCCGTGACCGACAGCCGCGCGGCGGCGGATTTGCTGGAAAAGAACCGCTATGATCTGGTGCTGCTCGATGTGATGATGCCCCATCTGGACGGGTACGATCTGCTGGCGTACCTGCGGCCCACGGGCACGCCCTGCATCTTCATCACGGCGAAGGACGCTGTGGCTGAGCGGGTGCGCGGGCTGAACAGCGGCGCGGATGATTACATCGTCAAGCCGTTTGCCCCTACCGAGCTTGTGGCCCGGGTGGAAAGCGTGCTGCGGCGCGCCGGGCGCAGCACCGCCGTCTATACGATGTGGGAGTATACGGTGGACGCTGCGGCCTGCCGTGTGCTGCGCGGTGAGGAGGAAATGCACCTGACCCGCAAGGAATATGACTTACTTCTGTTATTTTTGCGCAACCGGGGCCGG
>ERZ772831.3265-NODE-3265-length-11826-cov-4.098632_pt1 | contig 11826 bp, 8 predicted proteins | sample MGYA00580858_ERZ772831 | MGnify/ENA primary metagenome ERZ772831 (study PRJEB29015, sample SAMEA2737694) | human gut metagenome | biome: human gut; feature: human-associated habitat; material: faeces | place: China | collected 2012 ... | reverse complement strand
GAATAATGCCGGGTCCCAGAAGAACGGATTTTAAGAAACCCAAGAATGCCAAAAAGACCTTTGGCCGCATTTTGCAGTATGCGGGCAAGAGCAAATTTATGTTGCTGGCGGTATTCGTGATGCTCATTGCCAGCACGGTATGCTCCGTAGGTGCCTCCTACTGGCTGAAGCCTATTTTGAACGACATTGATGCCTCCATCCGGGCAGGCAATTTTGCCACCGTGGGTGTGCAAAGCCTAATGCGTAACCTGGCCATTGTGTCGGCGCTGTATATTGGCGCGTCCCTTTGTACGTACATTCAAAGCAAGGTGATGGTCAAGATCGCCTACAAGACCACCAACCTGATCCGCAAGGAGCTGTTTGACCACATGCAGACTCTGCCCCTGCGGTTCTTTGACACCCAGACCCACGGCGAGATCATGAGCCGCTACACCAATGATGTGGATAATATTCAGATGATGCTGGAGCAGTCTATGGTGCAGCTGGTGTCCTCCGCCTTTACCTTTGTGGGCATTGTGGTGATGATGATTGCCCTGAGTCCGCCGCTGTTTTGTATTTCGCTGGTGTTTATGATTATTATGCTGGTGACGGTATCTAAGATCGGCAAAAAGAGCAAGCATTACTTTCAGGCGCAGCAGGCCAATTTGGGCCAAATGAACGGCAATATTGAGGAGTCCGTTGAGGGCATGCGGGTCATCAAGGTATTTAACCATGAGGACCAGGCCATTGCGGGCTTTGAGCAGTACAACGAGGCGTTTCGCTCTGCGGCCACCAACGCCAACTTTTATGCGGGGCTGATGGGCCCGGTGTCCAACGGAATCAACAACGCCGGTTATGCTCTGATCGCTTTGTTCGGCGGGCTGCTGGCCCTGACCGGGCGGCTGGACATCGGCACATTCTTTACTTTCCTCAGCTATGCCAAGCAATTTACGCAACCCATTAACCAGATCGCCAATCAGATGAACACCATCTTTTCCGCTCTGGCCGGTGCGGAGCGAGTGTTTGAGATGATGGACACTGCCTCCGAAGAGGACCAGGGCACCGTGACTTTGACGGTAACCGGTGCCGGGGAGGAGAAACGGTGGTACTGGCAGGACGGCGACCGCCGGGTGCCGGTGCATGGGGCTGTGGAATTCCACCATGTGACCTTTGCCTATGTGCCGGAGAAGGTGGTGCTCCATGATATTAGCCTGTACGCCAAAGAGGGGCAGAAGATCGCATTTGTAGGCTCCACCGGCGCAGGCAAGACCACCATTACCAATCTGATCAATCGGTTTTACGATATTCAGGAGGGCACCATCACCTATGATGGTATTGACATTTGCCGGATCAAAAAGGACGATTTGCGCCGTAGCTTGGCGATGGTGCTGCAAGACACCCACCTGTTTACCGGTACGGTGATGGAGAATATCCGTTACGGTCGGCTGGATGCCACCGACGAGGAATGCATTGCCGCAGCTAAGCTGGCCTCTGCCCATTCCTTTATCCGGCGGTTGCCGGAGGGCTACCAGACCATGCTCACCGGCGACGGCGGCAACCTGAGCCAGGGTCAGCGCCAGCTGCTGGCTATTGCTCGGGCGGCAGTGGCAGACCCGCCGGTGATGGTGCTGGACGAGGCCACCTCCTCCATTGATACCCGCACAGAGAAGCACATTGAGCACGGTATGGATCGGCTGATGGCCGGCAAGACCACCTTTGTGATCGCCCACCGGCTCTCCACGGTGCGGGAGTCTAACGCGATTATGGTGCTGGAGGACGGCCGCATTATCGAGCGGGGCGACCACAACGCCTTGATGGCCCAGCAGGGTCGCTATTACCAGCTGTGCACCGGTAAGGCCAAGCTCAGTTAAATACAAGTTCATTCGGTAGGGTGCGGTGCGATACTGCACTCGCTACGAAACAGTCCCCCGGACTGTTTCTCCCAAATGCTAACGCATTTGGAGCCTCGTGTCTCTTGCACTGCGTGCAATTCACTCATCGCACCCTACAAATATTTAACCTTTCTGCCTCCCTTGTAAAGGGAGGTGGATGCGAGTTTGCGAGCAGACGGAGGGATTATATATTTATCCCCTCAGCCACTTCGTGACAGCTCCCCTTAATGAAAATAAGGGGAGCCTTTTTGTTTGTAAAGGCTGGGGGATTCGCTTTTGTTTTTTACATTTGTCGTATTTCGTTAAAAATTTGGGCAAAGGGTGGAGTTCGGCTATTGGAAAACCGTGTGTCGGTGCTACAATGAGGGCAGAAAGGAAGTGGCACTATGAACAAAGTGCTGGACAAATTCTTTACCAAAGCAGACAACGGCACCGTGCGGCTGTATGATTACGATGTGACCCATTTGTGGCTGGCGGGGCTGGTGTATGCCCATATCGGCTACTGGGTGGAGAACCTGTTTCGCCTGGTGTCTAAGGGCGTTTTGGACTCCCGCAATCAGCTGCTGCCCTTCCTGTTTTGCTACACCATTGCCATGTGGGCCATGTACCTGGCCCTGGGCACCACCAATCACCCGCGCTTCTTCAGCCACCGGGTACTGGAGGGCAACACCCGCCGGGATAAAATATTGGCACGGATCTACTATTTTACTGTGGTGTTCCTGTTTGTCTTTTTCGGCGAGATCGTGGTGGGCAGCATTTTCGAGCAGGTGTCCGGCATCTCCCTGTGGGATTACAGCGGCATTCCCCTGCATGTGACCAAGTACACCAGCATTCCTACCTGTACCGCCATGAGCCTGGGCGTGGCTGTCATTATGGGCAACTTCTTTGAGGGACTGATGAAGAAAATTCAGCGTATTCCCTACCGCACCACGGTGCAGCTGGACTATGTGCTGGGGACGCTGATTCTGGCGGACTGGCTCATTATGATGGTGAGCATCAATGTGTTTAAGAAAGCGCCGGCCTACTGGTCTGTGCAACTGTTGAGCTTCAAAGATCTGTTGGCGCTCTTTATAAAATAACAATAAACAACCCCCTGTGTGCTTTGCTTTTTGCCACCGATTATGGTATAGTGAGTGGACAGGGGGGTTGTTATGCCGAATTTTACCAAGATAGCCATTCAGCAGTCCTTTCTGCGGCTTCTAAGCCAAAGACCCATTACCAAGATTACGGTTAAGGATATTGTGGAGGACTGCGGTATCAATCGCAATTCGTTCTACTACCATTTTCAGGACCTGCCCCAACTGCTGGAAACGGTGATCATAGAAAGCGCGGATGAGATCATCTCTCGCATACCGGAGAGCTTTTCTCTGGAAGAGGGACTGACGACGGTGCTGGAGCGGCTGGTGGAGAACAAGCGGGTCATTCGCAACATTTGGGTGTCGCCGGATCGGGCGTTTTACGAGCAGAATTTAATGCGGGTGTGCAATTATGTGGTCAGCCGCTATATTGCCTGCCGCTCGGTGGACCTGCTGCGTACCCTGCCGGAGGAGGAGCTGGCGCTTCTTGTGGATTTTTGCCAGTGCGAGCTGTTCGGCCAGGTGACCAACTGGCTCAATCAAAATATGGTCTATGATATTGTGGCCCATGTGCAGGCTCTGTGCCGGCTGTTCGAGGGCAGTATTGCCCAGGCGCTGGAGGCAGCGCCAATGGAGGCGTAAGAAATTTTTTGTTCACAAATGCGGCTACATTTTGTGCTCGGTGGCAGCCCGGTGCGCCCACAGCCCCAAGGGATAGCAACTATGGCGCGGGGCACGGTTTTGTGGGTCAAAGAATTTTGAAAAAAGACTTTACAAGCGATTACCAAGATGATATAATCAGAAATGAAGTTAGAATATCTATGGCAGAACTATATTCTCAAAGAGGTGTATGAAAATGAAAAAGATTCTTTCCATCCTGCTGGCTGCTATGCTGGCATTCTCTGCACTGGGTGCCACTTCTATGATGGCTTTCGCTGCGTCTAACACCGTGGCCAGCCCGGAGCACACCACCAGAGACAATGACAAGATCGGCCAGGTAAACGGTAAGGTCAGCGACGATGTGGACTATGAGGTAGATCCCACCGATCCCACCAAGATCAGCTTTACCTACACCGGCAACGGTGACTTCCAGAATTGGCAGTTCCCGGGCATGACCGAGGGCAAGGACTACAAGGTGATCTCCGTAGACGGCAACACCATCACCATTCAACTGATCAACGGCTATGAGGGCGATGTAATTGGTAACGCCATCGTAAACTTCGAGGGTGAGACCACCACCAAGAAGGCGCCCCGGAAGGACAAGAAGAGCCGTTCTCCCAAAACCGGCGCAACCATGGCTACCGGCCTTGCACTTGCCGGCGCAGGTGCAGCAGTTCTGGCTGCCATGAAGAAAAAACAGGACGCTGAATAAGACGAACTGCAAAAGCCTGTTTGCCATACGGTAAACAGGCTTTTTTTAATGAAATACGGCGACAATGCCAAGGAGCGACACCCAAGCAATGGATAATCAAAAAGAACCGAAAAAAGAGGAGAAGCGCAACACCGGGCGGATCATACTGCTGATCATTGCCTTGGTGTGCCTGATTGCCGGGCTGGCCTATATCGGTGTGGATCTGTACCAGCAGTACACCGCCCGCCAGGAGGATCGGCGCAGTCAGAGTATGGTAACGGAAGCGCCCAGTACCACCGGCGAGAGCAAAAAGCCCACCAATCCGGTAAATTTCAAAAAGCTGCAAAGCCAAAATGACGAAATTTACGCTTGGATCCAGGTGGACGGTACCGAGGTGAACTATCCCATTGTGCAAAGCACGGTGGATGATGAGTTTTACCTGACCCACAGTGCCTATGATAAAAGCTGGCTGGCCAGCGGTGCCGTGTTTACCCAGTCGCAGAACACAACTACCTTTAACGACTCGGTGACCCTGGTGTACGGTCATAACGGCTTTAGCGAGAGCATGTTTACCTCACTGCATAAGTTTGAGGACAAGTCTTTCTTTGACAGCCACCCGTATTTTTACATTTATATGCCCGGCCACAAGCTGACCTACCAGATCATCTCTGCCTTTAAGTACGATGATCGGCATATTATGAACAGCTTTTCTTTCCAAGATGTGACGGTGCGCAGTGACTTCTTTGCCATGCTGCAAAATCCGGATTCTGCCTTGAAGAATGTGCGCACGGACCTGAAGACCACTGTGGATAAGGACAGCCATGTGGTGATCCTGTCCACCTGCTTTACCGGCACCAGCCAGCGGAGCAGCAGATACCTTGTAAGCGGAGTGTTACTGAAGAATGAAGAAACCGATTGATCCCAATTTGGAGCGCTTTGAAGACAGCGTGTTCTCCCTAACCGGTGGCGATGATACCTCCGGCGTAAGTTACCGCGCGCCTCAATTTGAAATGAAAGAGACTTCGGCTGCCGCAACCCCCGGCGAGTACCACGCCTCGGAGAACCACCGCCAGCGGGCGGAGGCCACAGGCGCGCCGGTGGAACCGGCGCCCGGCGGTGAGGAACACCACCATCATCACCATAGCGACAGCCATAGCCACAGCCGTCACGGCAAGCACCGTCGGCACCACCATCACCACCATCACCATCATCACCGGCACCATCGGCTGCCCAAGGGCGCCCGGGTAGTGATCGGCATTTTGGTGGCACTGTTGATTATCGTTGCCCTTGTGGTGGGTGCGTTCCTGATCCTGAACTACGACGGCGAGAAGAAGATGACCAATACCACTGCCGCCACCGACTACCAGGAGACCATTGAATATAAGGGCCACACCTATGTGTATAACGAGAATGTGGTGACCATGGCGTTCCTGGGTGTAGACAAGCGAGAGCTGGGCAAGGCGGAGAACCATACTTCCACAAACGGTATGGCGGATACGGATATTGTGGTTGCCATTGACAAGGTCAGCGGCAAAACCTCTATGATCGCCGTGCCCCGCGACACCATGGTGGATGTGGATGTGTTTGACAAGGACGGCAATTTCAAAAAGACCAAGGAAATGGAGCTTTGTATTGCCTATGCTTACGGCGACGGCTTCGGCACCTCCTGCAAGAATGTGACCAAGTCTATCAGCCGTATTCTCTACAATGTGCCCATCGATAAGTATTTTGCCTTGGATCTGAACGGGATCCAGCCCATTAACGACTCTATTGGTGGGGTGAAGGTGCAGTCCCTCTACGATCTACCGGACTACGGGGTCAAGAAGGGCGACACCGTGCACCTGACCGGTGATCTCACCGAGGCCTATGTGCGTACCCGTGATATGGATGACCTGAACGCTTCCTTAAATCGTACCCAGCGCCAGGTGCAGTACCTGAACGCCTTTGCGGACAAAGTGCGAGGCAGCGTCACCTCAGATTTTAGCGTCATTACCAATTTGTACAATACCGCTTCCGATTATTGCACCACGGATCTGACTGTGTCCAATGTGACTTACCTTGGCTCTTTGCTGCTGCAAAAGGGCGTTACCGACTTCCAGTCCTATACCTTGGAGGGGAAGATGAAAGCGGTGGACAATAAGGAATTCAAGAATTATGTGTACGCCGGTTTTTACCCGGATAAAGACAGTTTAATGCAGACGGTGCTGGATGTGTTTTACACCCGGATCCGATAAGGTCGAAAAAGTGGGGGCTCTGTGGAACAGGGTCCCTTTTTGCCACTTATAAATTTGGAAAAACTATTGAACAGCCGCCGTTTAAGTGTTAAAATACAGATGAAATCTTTTTGAAGGAGTTATCATTATGGACCAAGCAACCAAAAAGGCGCTCCAGATCTACGCCGCCAAGATCCGTCTGGGCATTGTAGACAGCACCAACAGCGCCAAATCCGGGCACCCCGGCGGCAGTTTGTCCTCCGCGGATGTGTTCGCATATTTGTATGGCAAAGAAATGCGTGTGGATCCCAAGAATCCCAAGTGGGCGGATCGTGACCGCTTTGTTTTGTCTAAGGGTCATTGCGCCCCCGGTCTGTACAGCGCCCTGGCATACAAGGGCTTTTTCCCGCCGGAGGACCTGACCACCCTGCGCCATATTGGCTCTTATTTACAGGGTCACCCCAATATGAACACGGTGCCCGGCGTGGATATGAGCACCGGCTCTTTGGGTCAGGGCATCAGCGCCGCCTGCGGTATGGCCAAGGGCGCCAAGTTCCTGGGCAAGGATGATATTCGGGTGTACACCCTTTTGGGCGACGGTGAGATCGAGGAGGGCCAGGTTTGGGAGGCCATGATGTTTGCCAACCAGTACCACCTGGATAACCTGTGCGTGATCATTGACTGGAACGGCTTGCAGATCGACGGTCTGTGCAAAGATGTGATGTGCGCCGAGCCGATTGATGAGAAAGTAAAGGCCTTTGGCTTTGATGTAGTCACCGTTGACGGCAATGATTTTGACCAGCTGGAGAGCGCTTTTGATGCCTTCCATAAGAGCACCAAGCCCTTCTGCATTTTGATGAAGACGGTGAAGGGCAAGGGCGTGTCCTTTATGGAGAACGAGTGCGGTTGGCACGGCAAGGCCACCAACCCGGAGGAATACAAAACGGCAATGGCAGAACTGACTGCCAAGCTGCAGGAATTGGAGGCGTAACCATGGCAGAAGTAAAGAAGATCGCAACTCGCGAGAGCTACGGCAACGCCTTAAAGGAACTGGCTGCGGGCGGCGCCGATAACCTGGTGGTGTTGGACGCAGACCTGGCCGGCGCAACCAAGACCGGCATTTTTAAGAAAGCCTATCCGGATCGCCACTTTAACTGCGGCATTGCTGAGGCGGATATGATGAGCGTGGCCGCCGGTTTGTCTACCATGGGGCTGGTACCCTTTGCGTCCAGCTTTGCCATGTTCGCTGCCGGTCGTGCCTTTGAGCAGGTGCGCAACAGCATTGGCTATCCCCATTTGAATGTAAAGATTGGTGCTACCCACGCCGGGATCAGCGTTGGCGAGGACGGTGCGTCCCACCAGTGCTGTGAGGACTTTGCCCTGATGCGGGTGATCCCCGGTATGACCGTGATTTGTCCGGCAGACGATGTGGAGGCTCGGCAGGTGGTAAAGGCCGCCTATGAGATGGAGGGCCCGGTGTATATGCGCTTTGCCCGCCTGGCTACTGAGGTGTTCCACAACGAGGATTATCAGTTTGAGATCGGCAAGGCCGAGGTGATCCGCGCGGGCAGCGATGTGTCCATCATTGCCTGCGGTCTGATGGTGCCGGAGGCTATGGCTGCCGCAGAGCAGCTGGCCGCCAAGGGCATTTCTGCCGAGGTGATCAATATGGCTACCATTAAGCCCTTGGACGAGGCTGCCGTTTTGGCAACTGCCAAGAAGACCGGCAAGGTCATCACCGTAGAGGAGCACAGCATTATCGGCGGTTTGGGCGAGGCCGTTTGCTCCGTGCTTAGCGAGCAGCTGCCCACGCCTGTGCGCCGTATCGGCGTTAACGACGAGTTTGGCCACAGCGGCCCCGGTGCAGATCTGCTGGTGCAGTTTGGCTTGTGTGCCGACCATATTGCCCAGGTGGCTGCCGACTTTGTCAAATAAAATCAAGTCCAAAAATACCGCTTGCGACCTCGAGCCGCAGGCGGTTTTTTGTTGCAAAACGGGCGGTTCTATGCTACTATGAGCTTGCAGGCATATACTGTTATTGCAGTTTGGCATACAAGGAGGAATTTTTATGAAACTTGCCATCGTGATTCTTGTTGTGGTGGTACTGCTGGTGCTGTGGCTGGCAGGCACTTACAACGGCTTAGTGAAGAAGAAAAACGCTGTGGAGGAGGCGTTCTCCACCATGGATGTGTACCTGAAGAAGCGGTGGGATCTGATCCCGAATTTGGTGAATACTGTAAAGGGCTACGCCGCTCATGAGGCCCAGACTCTGCAAAATGTGGTCGCCGCGCGTGCAGGCAGCTATGCTGCCCTGTCCACGGAGGAGAAGTTGAAAGCCAATGCAGAGCTTTCCGGCGCCATTGCCGGGTTCTCTGCCGTGGTGGAGCAGTACCCGGACTTAAAGGCCAACCAAAATTTTTTGGATCTGCAAAACCAGCTGCGCCAGGTGGAGGCAGATATTGCCAATGCCCGCAAGTATTATAACGCTACGGTCAAGCAGTTGAACAACAAGATTGAGATGTTCCCGTCCAATATTGTGGCCGGTCTGTTCCGTTTTGAAAAGCGCAGTATGTATCTGGTGGACGACGCCGCCCAGCGGGAGAATGTGAAGGTAGAATTCTGATGAAGAAGATCATCACTTTGTTACTGGCACTGGTGCTGTCCCTGTGCGCCCCGGTTTGCGCCCTGGCAGCCACGCCGGACGAGTCCGATTTTTTGTCCCGGTACGCCCAGGAGCCCTATGTGATCACCGACTGCCAAATGCAAGTGGTGGTCAGTGAATACAATGTGCTGGCGGTAACGGAGACCTATCAGGTGTATTTTAATGAAGCACGCCACGGCATTTATCGCTACCTGCCCTTGCGCAACCAGTTGACCCGTACGGACGGCTCTACCGCCGTGGTCACTGCCCGGGTCAGTCATGTGGACACCGGTGCGGACGAATGCAGCCATGAGGTCAGCAACGACAAGTACGTGCTGCGCCTGGGCAGCGAGGATGAGACCATCACCGGCCCCCACACCTATACCATTCGCTACAACTACGACTTGGGGCTGGACACGGTAAAGAACGCGGACGAGTTGTATTATAATCTGGTGGGCACCGGGTGGGACACCTATATCCGCCGGGTGCAGTTCTCTGTGACTATGCCGAAGGATTTTGACCCGGCCAAGCTGGGCCTGAGCACCGGCAGCTACGGCACCGCCGGAACCCAAAATGTAACCTACACCGTGCAGGACCGTACCATCAGCGGTACGGTCACGCAGGCGCTGGAACCGGGTGAGGGGCTGACCTTGCGCCTGATCCTGCCGGATGGGTATTTTAAGTTCGATGATACCAAGTATAACCTGACCATTGCTATGATCGCCGTTTTGCCGGCGCTGGCAGCGCTGATCGTGCTGGTACTGTTTTTGAAGTTCGGCCGGGATAAGCGCTATGCGCCCACGGTGGAGTTTTATCCGCCGGAAGGGCTGAACAGCGCAGAGGTGGGTCTGTGGTACAAGGGCAAGGCCACCAATGAGATGGTGCTGTCCCTGCTGGTGTACCTGGCGCAGCGCAATCATATTGCGATTCACCCCGGCAAGCGCAAGCGAGACTTTGTGCTCACCAAATGTCATGGCTATGTGGGACAAGATACCAATTTGGCAGTATTTATGGACGGTCTGTTCCCCGACGGTCGCACCCGCACAGATAATAAACAGCTGAAAAACCATTTTTATGAAACGGTGGGTACCATACGGGCCGACCTGAACAGTACGGAGAGCCGCAGTCGCTTTTTTGACAAAACCAGTATTTATTTGAAGCGGTTGTCCTTTGTACTGCTGGCGCTGAGCGCAGCCGGCGGCGCCTATTTCAGCCACCGGGCGCTGGACGATTCTCTGACTTTGGCACCGAGTATTCTCTATGCTATGCTGGCGGGCACCCTGTGTTTGGCGCTGGGGCTGATCCCCGCTTGCTGTATGCTGCGGCGCACGGATGAGGGCGCCAAAACCCTGGCACTGATTCAGGGCTTTCGCAGCTTTTTGGTAACGGCGGAGAAAGAGAAGTTAGAGGCGCTGGTGGAGCAGGACCCGGAGTATTTCTATCATATTCTGCCCTATACTTACGCCCTTGGGGTCAGCGACAAGTGGATCAAGAAGTTCGAGTCCATCGCCATGCAGCCGCCTCGGTGGTATAACGGGACCGATGTGTGGAGCTATGTGCTTTTTGATCGTATGTTGCGGGATACCCTGCGGGCAGCCAACGACAGTATGGTTTCTCAGCCCGGCGGCAAAGCCGGTTCCTTTGTGAGCGGAGGCGGTGGCTTTACCGGCGGCGGTGTTGGCGGCGGAGGCGGCGGCAGCAGCCACAGCCACAGCTACGCGGATGCCTGGAGCTATGACGATACCTATCACTGGCATGCCGCTACCTGCGGACACAATGTCGTCAGCGGCAAGGCTGAGCATACCTATGGGGAGGATCACAAGTGCACCGTTTGTGGTTCTGCCGATCCCGCTCAGGCTGCCGCTTCCATCAACGGAAAGAACTATCTGACGCTGCAGGAGGCTGTTGCCGTAGGCGGCGAAGTGAAGCTGCTGAAGGATGTTGACATCTCTGAAACTGTCATTGTTACAAAGGCCGTCAAGCTCGACTTGAATGGCAAGACCATCAGCAACACAAATGACCTGTGGGAAAAGCGCGCGGCTGATTGGTCGCTGCTTTCCGTCCGCGCCGGCGGCGATTTGACCATTACTGGCAACGGCACACTCAAAGCCAAGGAAAATGACTGCTATGCAGTCGATGTGCAGGATGGTGCAACGCTCACCATTGAGAATGGTACCTTTGTCGGCAACATCCATGCCGTGTATGTGTATCAAGGTGAATTGACCGTTAAGGGCGGTGCTTATTCCATTCAGCAGAAGTATCCCGACACAGCCAAGGCTGACGAATTCGTACTGAACTGCTATGACAAGCACCGCACAGAGGGCACTGCCAAGATCACCGTCACCGGCGGCACATTTGTAAAATTCAATCCCGCCAACTGTGCCGCTGAGGGCGCAGGCACCAACTTTGTCGCCCCGGGCTATGCGGCAAAGAAGCTCGAAGATGACAAATATGAAGTCGTTGCGCTCTTTGACGGCGGCACCGGTACGGCGGAAGATCCGTTCCTGATTGCAACATCCAAGCAGTTCAAGGCCATCGATCAGCTCAATGGCGCACCCTATTGCTTCAAGCAGACTGCAGATATTGCGGTTGCCGCCGGTGATGAGGTCACGAAATTTGCCGGTGTATACGATGGCGGCAACCAGGAATTCTCCAGCGCCCGCACTTCCGGAAA
>ERZ772831.3256-NODE-3256-length-11845-cov-22.949364_pt1 | contig 11845 bp, 13 predicted proteins | sample MGYA00580858_ERZ772831 | MGnify/ENA primary metagenome ERZ772831 (study PRJEB29015, sample SAMEA2737694) | human gut metagenome | biome: human gut; feature: human-associated habitat; material: faeces | place: China | collected 2012 ... | reverse complement strand
TGTTCAGGCGGGCTGATGAACTGAGCACGTCCGTAAGAGGCTTTTACAAGTGCCGCCCCTACGGGGGGTGGGAGCGGGCGGACAGAGGCGTCCGCCCCTACGGGGGGTGGCGAGAGATTTCCGGCGGGGGGATGGAAGAAAGCGGGGGGATGGGATGCCATCCCCCCGCTTGGGGTTTTTGCTCAGCTTGGGGTTTTTGCTCAGCCGATGATGTTGCCGTACTGGTCCACGATGACCTGGGTGCCATCGGGCAGGGTCACGGCATAACGGCCATTGCCGATGCTCTGGAGGTTGCCGCCGCCGGAGTCGCCGGGAATTTCAATTGAATTCTTATCCAGAACCGGGCGGAGCTGAGGATCCATAAAATTCATGCTGTTCTCCTTTCCTCACTCCCAAATGGTGCGGGTGTTGTAATGCAGGGTGTGGGTCTGGCCCAGCACCTGGGTGCCGTCCAGGGTGACCCAATAGGGGGTGACCTCCAGAGTGCCGGTGCCGTTGAGGGGCTGCTCCGCCAGCATAAGCTTGGCGTTCCGGGCAGCACCGAACAGGTTGGCAGGAGTCTTGAAGATCCGATAACGGCTGGCGTAGGAGACGTCGATCTTCTGGCCATTGACCATGATGCCGGAGGCCTGATAGTTGGCGGGGTTATCCACGGCGGAGATCAGGGTGACGCCACGGAGACGGAACAGGCCGGTGCGGCTGTAAGCCAGGTCCAGATAGGAGTCGCTGACGTACTTGGCGTAGATGGTGGTGTCCTGGGTGACCTGGTCCAAGTCAGCGGGGGTGGTGTAAGCCTGGTCGGCGAACCAACCGGCAAAGACCTTGCCGGCAGGGGCCTGGTAGGCCACCTGGTCACGGACGCTGCCGTTGGGGGCCACCTTCACCTGGGTGGTGTTGGAGCCATCCACCACGGTGACGGTCAGGCTCTCGTCCACCACGGGCTGAGAATCGTCCATGGTGAAGGACCTGGCAAAGCTCATGGCCTGGGTGGCAACCGTATCGCCCACATATTCACAGGGCAGAGTCGTGTTATCGTTGGTAACATTGGCTACCGTGGAGTCCTCCACATAGGTGCAGGTTCTGGCGGTGGTGCCGTAGACCTTGACATTGTCCAGGGTAATCCAGTAAGGCCGGAAGGTCACGCCGGTGTCGCTTTTAAACTTGATCATGCCATTGGCGTCCAGTTTGATGCCCGCCAGGCAGCCATAGTCAATGTGCTGGCCGCTTACCAGGCCGCTTTCATCAATCGCCGTCTTGCTGGCTTTGATGGCACCCTTGTCGAGGTACAGGGTCTCATAGTGCTGGCCATTCTGCTCGGCAACAGCCGTCTGATACAGGGTGGGGGTATCGTTGATCGTGGTATTAAATTCATCGCAGCCGGAGACATAGTCCTGGCCGTCGATGACGAAGCCAACCTGCTTATACAGGGTGCGGTCAGCGGCAGTAAGCGGATACAGGCGGACCACGGTCTTCTGGCCATTGTTTTCCGGCAGGTGACGCCAGACATTGTAGTTTCTGGGGGTCAGATAGGTGTTGGGAACCTCCCAGATATAGTAGATCTCGTTCTCAACAGGGGCAATCGCCATGGGGTTCTGACCCTTGACTTTGTCGTGGACGGTGGTGCAGGTCTCCTCGTCAAAGGTGCCGCCGTAGAGGTAGTCTTTGGGGACTTCGTTCACCAGGTTATAGGTCGGGTTATCCAGCAAGCGGACTTTCTTTTCCTGACCACGAGTGCCATAGTTCTGGCCTTTTTCGTCCACAGAGCTGGTCACAGGGACCACGGTGAAGTAAGCATATTTCACCACGGGGCTCACGAATTTCGCGAACATGTCCCCGTTTCCGTCCAGAATGCCGGAGTTGTTCAGATTGTTGGTGGGAACCTCGCCCACCGTGTCGTCCTTGACCTGGATCGGAATCTCCAGGACCATCTTGCTACCGCGAGGCGTCTCGATCCCATTCTCGGTGTGGAAGCCGACCCAGTTATCAGAGTAGTTAAAGCCGGTGACAGAAACCTTGTCGCCCTCAACGCTGGGTGTGTAGCTGGTCTGATTCGCGCCCCACTGGCGATTGCCGCTGGCATCGGTGCCGGTAAAGGGAACGGTGTACGCCTTGAGGGAATCCAGATAGTTTTTGGGCAGCCGGAAGTACTCGGAAATCACGTCCACCATGGTGGCGGTGTTCGTCAGGGTAGAATCCGAGCCGCCGATGGTGCTGCTGATGCTGGAGAACACATTGTTCAGACCAGCGGCGTCGCTGGCGGTGAGATAATAGCTACTGCTGTCGCGGTTGTAGTTCTTGGTGATGGAGTATGTGTAGTAGAGGTCGTAGTCAAAATTGTAGAATTCGGAGCTCAGTCCCAGGTCAGCCGCCGTCTTAAAGTTACTGGACACATAGTTCATGAATCGGTTGGCCGCAGACGAATCAGAACCAGTCCCCACCCAACTGTCACCTACAGAACCGCTGTTGTTGGAACCGCCGTACAGCTGGCTGGGTTCAGCACCGGTGAAAATGCCAATGGTGTATACCACAACGCCATTGTCCTTCATGGTCTTGGCGGCCTTGATGGCATCGTTGGCAACGCTGATGTCATAGCCGGTTTGTCCGGGGACGCCATCGGTAAACATGATGACCACCTGTGTACGCTGGGCCTGGTTGCTGCCAGTGTAATTGCTGTTGTCCAGCAGACTCTGCGCCTGCTGCATGCCCAGTCCAGTCTGCGTGCCGCCCTTCGGCTTATTCGGCAACCTGTCAATCGCTGTAGTCAGCGTGTTCTTGCCGGTTCCGTCCACCTGAGTCCAGTTGACAAGCGTGGAGGCGTCGGACGCAAACTTCACAATCGCCATGCGGTGGTCGCTGGTCTCAGCGTTATACTTGCCGGCAACAGAGTTGATGAAGGTTTTCACCGCATTCTTCATGGCGAACTGGCGTCTGTCCGTGTTTGACCCTGTCGAATCTCCGTTGAAGTCGTACGCCATCGAGCCAGACTGGTCCAGAACCAGGACGATGTCCAGGGGGACGTCCTTCTGCACCACCTGAGACTGACCGGTAGCATAGGCCTCCAGGGTCAGGATGCCGGTTTTCCCGTCAGCGTTCAGCTGCAGGGTCTTGCTCATTTCCATGCCAACGGTCCCCTCGGTGGAGCCGCCGGAGCTCACGATCGAAACTCCGTTGGGCAACCCGGCGCTCTCCTCCTCGCCCTCGGCGAAGGATGGCAGGGCCACCAGAGACAGGGCCATGACCAGCGCCAGCACGAGTGCCAACGCCCGTTTCCATGTTTTCATTTTCTCATTCCTCCCATTTCGTTTATTTTGGGGGCCGGGCGGCCCCAATTGACTTGGGTTTTGCAGGGACAGTTCTGGATGGTATCCATTGTACACCATTCCGATATCGTTTGCAAGAGGTTTTGGGGCTTGTTTGCGATATTTTTACGCCTGCTTGGCATTATATCACAAAGGGGCGTCGAATGCAAGTGCATTCTGGGGAAACCGGGGTGGACGGAGGGGGGCGGGGGTGGTATAATGGAGGAAATAACCAACAGATGAGGAGGTTTCTGGCCATGAACGAGAAGAAGCAGAGCGGGTACCCCCAGGAGGACCCCAGGGAGGCGCTGGAGCGGATGATGCGGGAAAAGCCGCTGAAAAGGCCGGGGGGCAAGGACCGGAAGGAGCCGCCCATCATGGCGGTGTATGCCGCGCCGGAGATCATGGAGAAGAAATGAGCGGGTTCCGGCTTACGAGCTGCGTGTGGGAGCTGACGTTAGCGTGCTGCTTCGGATGCAGGTACTGCGGGTCCGCCGGGGGGCGGGCCAGGGCGGACGAGCTGTCCACGGCGGAGTGCATGGACGCGGCGGAGCAGCTGGCGGACCTGGGCTGCCGGAGGGTGTCGCTGATCGGGGGCGAGGTGTTCCTGCGGCGGGACTGGGCGCAGATCGCCGGGCGGCTGACCGGGCTGGGCGTCCGGGTGGACGTGATCACCAACGGGTACCTGATGTCGCCGGAGGTGCTGGAACAGCTGAAGCAGGCTGGGGTGTCGTCGGTGGCGGTGTCCATCGACGGGCCGGAGGACGTGCATGACGCCGGGCGGCAGGCCGGGAGTTTTAAGCGGGCCATGGAGGCCGTCCGGGCGCTGACGGCAGCGGGAATGCCGGTGTCGGTGATCTCCACCCTGCGGCGGGACTGCATGGGGCGGCTGGAGGAGCTGTACCGGGTGCTGGAGGGGTCCGGCATCGGGGCGTGGCAGCTGCAGGCGTGCTCGCCCATGGGCAACGCCGCCCGGGGGCTGGACTGGCGCATCGACCCGGCGGAGGTCATCGCTTTCGTGATGCGGCACCGGGCGGAAGCGCCGTTTATGCTGGGGGCGGCTGACAACGTGGGGTATTTTACGGATGAGGAGCTGCGCCTGCGGGGGGCCGATGGGGCCTGCTTCCAGGGGTGCAGGGCGGGTATCTCCGCCATAGGCATCGACAGCGCGGGCAACGTGCGGGGGTGCGAGTCGCTGTACGATGAGCGGTTCAACGAGGGGAATCTGCGGCAGCGGAGGCTGCGGGATATCTGGGAGGACCCGGGGGCCTTTGCGTACAACCGGCAGTTCCGGCGGGAGATGCTGACGGGGCAATGCGCCCGGTGCCGGATGGGGCCGTGGTGCGCCGGGGGATGCCGGTCGTACAACTATTTCGTGCACGGGAAGCTGTACGAAAGTCCGGCGTGTGCAGGAGGGGCCAAATAAGGGGCAGACAGAGTCGTCCGCCCCTACGAATGTTCTATCGACAGTTTGCCTGTAGGGGCCGGGTTTTACCCGACCCAAAAGCAACGGACCGGTGGGCGGGGCGGAGCCCGCGCCCCTGCGGAGCGTTAACGGCAGAACATCCTGTCGGGCGGGCAATCCGCAGAATTCCACAGAAAAAGACTGCGGCGGTGAGCCGCAGTCTTTTTTCAGAGATGGGGTTTATCGGGCCTTGTCGAACTCCTGGGACACCTGCTCCAGCAGCTGGCGGATGGGCAGGTGCTGGAGACAGGCCTTTTCGCACTTGCCGCACTTGATGCAGTCGGAGGCCCGGCGGCCCGGGGCGCAAAAAGGCGGAGCACATGGGCCCCGCCCTACGGGTGTTCTATCGACAGGCGCTTCGTAGGGCCCGCTGCCCTCAGCGGGCCGGGTCAGCCCCTTCAGCCTGCCAGAGCGCCGTCGCCCATGTACAACAGAAGGAGAAAACCATCCTGGGTTCCGTCCGGGGCCAGCAGCCGCAGCTCCACATACTGAAGGTTGTCGTACCAGTCGGCGGACAGGTCAAAATGCAGGGTCCAGTACTGCTCCTGGCAGCTGCCCTTGAAGGGCGGCAGGGTCAGCTCCTGGCCATCCTCGTCCACGCAGTAAAGCTGGAGGTCGTCCAGCAGCACGTCCCCGGGATCCCGGTGGATCTCCAGCTCCACCTGGAGGACGCCGTCCTCATAGGACGCGCCCAACAGGCCCACCCGGCCTCCCTGCCAGGTATCCCAGTCCAGCCATTCCTGGGCCACCGCCGGTTCCTGGGTGGCAGGGGTAACCGGGTCGACGGGATAATCCGGCTGGCGGGCCTGACAGCTGGAGACAATGGAGCTGACCAGGGACAGGACGATCAGCCCCGCCACCAGCACTCCCACCAGGCTCACCTGACGGGCCGGGCCGCTGAGGTTATTCAGCTTTTCCCGGACCTGGCGGGCCTGGTCCTCGAAGCAGACCTTCTTCTGGTGGTTCTCCTTCTTCTCGTAGCAGACCTTGTCCCCATTGGGCACCGGGCGGCGGGAGGAGCCGTCCAGATGGTGGACGGTGCCGTCGGCATACACCTGCTCCCGCCGGGGCGGGCGGTTATAGGCCCCGCACTCCGGGCAGCAGCCGTTTTTCTCGTAGTTATAGCTCTTTCCGCAGGCCTTGCAGTGTATCGTTGCCATGGCGTGTCCTCCTTTATATCACATCCGCTGAAAGTCCAGATACCGGGTCCCCTGGAAGGTCAGGCGGCCCCGGTCCCCTTCCACCAGCATACCGTAGTCCTGGCCGCTCATCTGCAGCTCCATGCGGTCGCCGCTTTCCACCTGGAAGGTGGCGAAATACCGGGTGGAGGTGGTGGTGTGCATCTCACCGCCGCTGCGGTGGGAGGAGAAGCTCTGGCGCTTGGCCACCACCGTGGCCTCCACCGTCAGCCGGGGAGAGTGGTTGTTTTTGTTCCGCTGGGACAGCTCCCGGACGAACGTCACCAGGATCATGCCCAGGATCGCCACAAAGGCCACGATGAAAAGCAGGAAGAAGATGGAAAAGAATCCGTCGCCGGAGAAAAAGCTGTCGCTCATGGCGCGTGCCTCCTTTTTTCGGGGGATGCCCCGTCTGTATGGTCCCATTGTACGCCCCGCCGGAGATAAAATCCACCAACCTCAGGTTGCGCCGGGGCATTTCCCCGGAAAACGGCAGGAAACCTCAGGTTGCGGCGGGATTTTTATCCAGTATAGCATACGCGCCGGACCTTTGGCAAGCCAAAGGTCCGGCGCGGGGGTTATTCGTCGGTTTTCAGAAGGTCCCGCAGGGTCACGCTGTCCAGATAGTCGCCGATGAGCTGGCCCAGGCGGTTCCACACCGGCAGGGTCCGGCAGCGGGAGGCCCGGCCGCAGGGGTGGGCCCCCTCCTCCAGGCAGGCCACCGGGGCCAGGGAGCCCTCCGTCAGGCGGAGAATCTCCCCCAGGGGGTACTCCTGCGGCTGGCGGGTCAGGCGATAGCCGCCGCCCTTGCCGGTGACGCCGTCCACCAGTCCCGCCCGGCTCAGCAGGGTCATGATCTGGCCGGCGTATTTGTCGGAGATCTCCTGACGCCGGGCCACGTCCCGCATGGAGACGTAGCCGTCGCCGCCGTGCTCCGCCAGGTCCACCATCACCCGCAGGGCATAGCGGCCCTTGCTGGAAATGACCATGTTACACCATCCGGCAGCTTTCGCAGGAGCCGCAGTCCTCCGGGAACTTGCTGTGGTCATACTCGATGCCGCGGCGGTCATAGTAGTCCTTGATGGCGGACTTGATGGACTCCTCCGCCAGCACGGAGCAGTGGAGCTTGTGGGCGGGCAGACCGCCCAGGGCATCCACCACCTGGCGGTTGGTGACGGCCAGGGCCTCGTCGATGGTCTTGCCCTTGATCATCTCGGTGGCCATGGAGGACGAGGCGATGGCGCTGCCGCAGCCAAAGGTCTCGAACTTCACGTCCTGGATGACGTTGTCCCGGATTTTCAGGTACATCTTCATAATGTCGCCGCACTTGGCGTTGCCCACCTGGCCCACGCCGTCGGGGTTTTCGATCTCACCCACGTTGCGGGGGTGCATGAAATGATCCATCACGATATCGCTGTACAGTGCCATATTCAAAACGCTCCTTTCGTTGTCACAGCATGAATGCTTTCTTACCGGATTCCAGGTCCTTCCACACCGGGGACATGGACCGCAGGTACTCCACCACCCGGGGAACCTCCCGCAGGATGTGGTCCACCTCCTCCTGGGTGTTCCACTCGCACAGGCTCAGCCGCAGGGAGCCGTGGGCCACCTCGTGGGGCCGGCCGATGGCCAGCAGCACATGGCTGGGGTCCAGGGAGCCGGAGGTGCAGGCGGAGCCGGAGGAGGCGCAGATGCCTGCGGCGTCCAGCAGCAGAAGCAGGGACTCGCCCTCGATGCCCTCGAAGCAGAAGCTCACGTTGCCGGGCAGACGGTGCTCCAGGTCGCCGTTGACGGCGCTGTGGGGAATCTTGGACAGGCCCTGGATCAGCCGGTCCCGCAGGGCCGTGACCTTCACGCGGTTTTCCTCCATGTGGGCGCAGGCATCCTCCAGGGCGGCGGCCATGCCGGCGATGCCGGGGACATTCTCGGTACCGGCCCGCTTGCCCCGCTCCTGGGCGCCGCCCTCGATGACGTTCACCAGGGGGATGCCGCCCCGGACATACAGGGCACCCACGCCCTTGGGGCCGTGGAACTTGTGGCCGGAGAGGCTCAGCATATCAATGTGCTGGGCCTGGACGTCGATGGGCAGGTGGCCCGCCGCCTGCACGGCGTCGGTATGGAACAGCACGCCCTTCTCCCGGCACACGGCGCCGATCTCCTCAATGGGCAGGATACTGCCGATCTCGTTGTTGGCGTACATCACCGTCACCAGACAGGTGTCCTCCCGGATGGCGTCCGCCACCTGCTGAGCGGAGACCATGCCGTTTTCATGAACCGGCAGCAGCTCCACCTCAAAGCCCTCCTTCTCCAGCTTTTTCAGGGTGTGGAGAATGGCGTGGTGCTCGAAGGCGGTGGAGATGATGTGCATCTTGCCCTTGCGGCGGCCGATGGCGGCGGCGGAAAGCAGGGCCTGGTTGTCGGCCTCGCTGCCGCCGGAGGTGAAGATGATCTCACGGGGCTGGCAGTTCAGGCACCGGGCCACGGTCTCGCGGCTCTTCATCAGCAGCTCCGCTGCCCGCTGACCCACGCTGTGCAGGCTGGAGGGGTTGCCGTAGTTCTCCTCCATGGCGGGGAGCATGGCGTCCAGGGCCGTCCGGCTCATCCTGGTGGTGGCCGCGTTATCTGCGTAAACAGTCATTTGTATATTCCTCCCTGTTTCAGGCTTGAATTACCTATCGGTTTGGTTTGTAATTGGAGTATAACCGAAATTAACTACCAAGTCAATAGGTAATTTGGCTTTTTCGGCAGATTCTTCCAATACAGGGCTGTTCTCCCCGGGGTTTTTTGGATTCTGACGGGAAGAGCAGAAATTGCGGTTGACAGGGCGGTTAAAATTGTGTAAACTGTATGTGACCTGAACGGTCAGGAAGAAAGATGAATAAAGGAGAAAGAGTATGAAACGCATCATTGCTGTGCTGCTGACACTGATGATGGCCCTGAGCCTGACGGCGTGCAGCGGCGACGACAACGCCCAGGTGGCGGGCACCTGGAAATGGAACTGCGACATAACGGAGATGTTCCAGGAGGGCGTCAACCAGGGGGCCGGGATGGACCTGTCCACGGACGCCACCATGGAGATGGTGTTTGTGCTGAAGCTGAACGAGGACGGCACCTATACGCTGAACGTGGATCGGGACGCCCTGAAAACCTCCCTCCAGACCTACATTGACGCGCTGATCCCTGTGGCGGTGGAGATGATCTATCAGCAGCTGGAGGATCAGGGCATGAACCGGGCCGACATTGACGAGGCCATGGCGGCCGAGGGCGTCACCGTGGAGGAGTACGTGCAGCAGATGATGGACGCCTCGATAGACGTGGACCAGATGATGGACGGCCTGGCGGATGAAAATGAGTCCGGCTATTACCGGGCGGCCAAGGGCAAGCTGTATCTCAGCGATAAGGCGGACACCTTCAGCGATGACAGCTGCGCCGAATACACCCTGTCCGGCGGCACCATGCAGTGGACCGGCGGCAGCTATGAGCTCTTTGATAATCTGGACGACCTCCATGTAAAGCTGCCCGTCCAGTGGGTGAAGCAGTGAGTCCGTTCTGACAAGCCAAATTGCGGCCCCCGGCGGGGCCGCAATTTTTGTCTTGCATTTGGGAAGAAAATACGGTATAATACTCGGGTCACATGCCGGTGTGATGGAATGGTAGACGTAGCGGATTCAAAATCCGCCGGGGGCGACTCCGTGTGGGTTCGAGTCCCACCACCGGCACCATGGCGAGTGTTCTTACAGCATTTGAAAAGCTGTGAGGACACTCGCTTTTTTTCTGCTCAAACAGCGGGTCTGTCGTCGGTCGTGTAGCTCACGAACACACCTTTTCTGGTGTTGACGGTGACGGCCGGGATGGGCAGTGCCGGTTCGTTGGGAATGTTCATTTCCCCCACGCAGTTGTAGTGAATGCGAAGCCGCTGTACCCATTCGCCGTCGATCTTCTCGGCATTGTAGACCTCGATTTTCTCCACCAGTTCGTTGAGCATCCGCGGCGTGAGCTTTCTGGCGCGGGTGTATTTGCGGACGATGGACACGAACATATCCGTTGAGGTTGCGCGGCTGTTCTGCTTCTCGATCTCGGAACGGAGCTTTTTTATTTTCTCCGAAAGCTCCTTCTGTTCCTCCTCATAGCGGCGGGACATCTTCGCAAAGCGGTCGTCGCTGAGCTTGCCGGAAACATTGTCCTCATAGATGCGCTCGAACAGGCCGTCCAGTTCATCGTCGCGGGCAAGGAGTGATTTCAGCTCCTTCTCCTTCAGTCTGCGCTCTGTTTCCTCCGCCTGCCGGGAGTGACCGATCACTTCCTTGAGAAAATCGTCCTCGTAAAGGCCGGCATACTTCGTCAGACGACGGATTTCGCCGAGAACGACCTGCTCCAGAAAGTCCACTCGGACATAGTGCGTGGAGCCGCAGGTGCCGCGATTGCCCTTGTAGTTGGAGCAGTTGAAATACTTGATCTCCGGGTTTCCCTGATTGAAATGAAAATGAAGGTTGCTCCCGCAGTCGGCGCAGACCAGAAGCCCGGAAAACATGCTCCTTTCCCCGTCCTTCGCTTGACGCTTTCTCATCTTGCCGCGCTTTTGCTGCACCTGTTCAAAGACGACCCGCTCAATGATCGGCTCATGCACATCCTTGAAAATCGCCCAGTTCTCACGGTCATTCTCCAGTCGTTTCTTGTTCTTGTATGACTTGGAATAGGTCTTGAAGTTGAGAATGTCCCCGCAATACTCCTGCACGGAAAGCATCTTTATGACGCTGGAGCTGTTCCAATGGGTGGGCGGCAGATCCTTGACCTTGCCGGGGCGATTGATTCCCTTGGAGTGCCAGTAGGCGCGTGGAGTCAGGACGCCGTCCTCTTCAAGCTTCGCGGCAATCTGCTCCGTTCCGACCCCTTCCAGCGTCATGCGGTAAATCCGCCGCACGACCTGCGCCGCTTCCTCGTCCACGATCCAGCGTTTGGGGTTCTCAGGGTCTTTGATGTACCCGTAAGGAGGCTGCCCCATGGGTTCGCCGGCATTGCCCTTGATCTTGTTGCTGATGCGCCGCTTCTTGCTGATGTCTCGCGCATACCATTCGTTAAAAAGATTGCGGATGGGAGCCAGCTCGTTCTCGCCTTCGTCGGTGTCGATGTTGTCCGAAACAGCGACCAGCCGAATGTCGTGATTGGGGAAGAACTCCTCGGTCAGTCTGCCGACCTCGATGTAATTACGCCCCAGGCGGCTGAGATCTTTTACAAACACGGCCGCCGCTTTTCCCTGCTCCAGCTGCTGAATCATGTCGGCAAAGCCGGGACGATCCATCGTAACACCGGAGATGCCGTCGTCAAAAAAATGAACCAGGTTCGTGTAGCCTTTTTCCTTTGCTACCTTGGTGAGCAGTTTTTTCTGATTCCCTATGCTGTAGCTCTCGCCGTCCATGTTATCGTCACGGGAAAGCCTCTCATACAGAAAGGCGGTCACGTCACGGGATTTTTTGTTGTTATTCGACTGTTTCATGCAGTCCTCCTTTCCGGGCAGCCGAACAGCAACACTTGTATTCCACAACAAGTATATCACTGTCTCGCCCTGTTGTCATGTATGCGGCGGAGATATGCCCCGCCGCCTGGGACTACGCCCCCGCAGATTCCGATTTCATCAGGCGCAGAAGGACGCAGCCCAATGTGTTCTGCGTCTCCTCCTTGAACACCGGTTCAACAATAAACGACCTGTTGCCGAAGCGATAGGTCGTTTTCTCTTTCAAATCATGTTTCGCTTTTTCGCCGGGTTTTGTCCGCTTTTCCTGCATGGATTACCTCCTTATGGTTGAATTGAAGCTGTGCAGGCGGTCAGAACTTCATGGGAAGAATCTCGTGCTTGCGCCTGCCGTTGTAGATGCGGTAGAACAGGTTGACGTAGCGCTTTACGC
>ERZ772831.3255-NODE-3255-length-11846-cov-5.854550_pt1 | contig 11846 bp, 5 predicted proteins | sample MGYA00580858_ERZ772831 | MGnify/ENA primary metagenome ERZ772831 (study PRJEB29015, sample SAMEA2737694) | human gut metagenome | biome: human gut; feature: human-associated habitat; material: faeces | place: China | collected 2012 ... | reverse complement strand
CCCGTCTTTTATCTGATAAATGGAAAAGGTGTCTTTGTCCTGTGGGGCTTCCTGTTCCTGTGCAGCTACCTTTTGCTGCCGGATATGCGCCCGCTGTAACTCGGTAGGCTTTTCCCCGGTAAGGGGTGCAATCGCTTTGACATAATCAGCCGCATAGTAGGCGTTACTGGTAAGCTGCCGCTGCCATGCCCCTGCTTTTGGCGACCAACGGAAGCCATTACTTTTTAGGGCTTCCCGCGTGGCTTCGTCCGGCTTATCCTCAAAGAAGATTTGCAGGCGGTTTGCTTCGGTGTTTGCTTCCACCTTGCCGCCGTCAAATTTCCAACCCACAAAACCGATTTCTTTTTGCTGTGAAAGGGATTTGATACGGTCTTTTACACGCCGGATTTCTGCGCTGTTGTTGGATAACGCCCAAGTCGCAAAGGGCTTGTCCTCCAAATGCCAACTGCTCGCCATGTCCGCTTTCAGTTTTTCCAGTTCCTCCGGCGGTAAATGCGGGCAGCCGTCAAGGGTCTTATGCTTGCGGTAATAGGCGTTTACGGCTTTCATGGTTTCCTGCGATTTTTCAAGGCTTTCCAGTTTCTTTTCTAACTTCTGTACTGCCTGCGGGTCGTCTGCGCTGATACCGCCCATGCCGGTGCTGCGGATTTTATCAAGAAGTCCTTGTATGTCCTGCCATTCCCGGTAATTGCTGTCGCGGGCTGCGTTCTGCTTTTCTTTCTTCCTTGTGGGAAAGTTAGAGCCGCCCGCAATCAGGATAGAGGGAACACGCGCGTCAATCTCATAGCCTTTGTTCATGTTCGCCGCCAGTTTCCGGGCGTAGGTGTCAAGCAGGCTGTCGATTTTATCATGGTACATCGGGTCTACCCGCTGTTTCTGCCTTTCTGCAAGCTGTACGGCTTCATCAACGTAATGCCTGTATTCAGCCGTCGCGCTGCCTTGCTTATAATCGGAAAAGCTGTTCATATCCTTTGCGCGTTTGGCGGCAGCTTCATTGATAGTGTAATAAGGGGCGGGTGCAGCCTGTTCCGGCTGTGCTTCTTTTTCCTGTACCGGGGCTGTTTCTTCGGGAAGCTCCGGCGTGGCTGCTTCGGGCTGTTTGGTAGCTTCCTGTGCGGGCTGCGCCTGTTCGGTGGTCTGTTCCTTATCCTGTGCCTTTTGGATTTCTGCAAAATGTCCGTCTATGGTATCAATCAGACTTGCGGCGGTGCTGCGGATTGTTTCAAGAGAGCCTTTCAGTTCTGCAAGTTCTTTTCCGCTGCTCCACCCGGCGATATACCCAAAAGAATAGTCCGACGTATCAAGCCCGTAATGTTGGCAGACAGCATAGGCGACGCTTTCCGCCTGTACTTCGCGGGTGCGGCGGTCGGGGCGTTCCGGTATGGCAAGGGCGGTATCATGCAGCGTGGCGTGGGCGATTTCATGGATTGCGGTCTTGATATTCTGCAATTCGTCCATGCCCTCGTTAATGATGATACGCTTTTCCTCATAATTGCAGCGTCCTTTTACGCCGCCGCTTAGTGCTTCAAATCCCATAGCAAAGGGGGAAGTCTTTTCAAGGGCAGCGAAAAAATCCTTGTATTGTTCCACGTTGCCCGTCAGCTCATAGGTAAGGGCAGGAAGCTCCTTTCCCTCGGTCTGTGAAATATCAAAGACAGATACCACACGAAAAGCGGGTATCTTGATTTCTTTTTCTTCGGTAACAGGTTTCCCGTCCTTATCGAAAACAGGCTTTTGGGTGTCCGGGTCGATTTTTTCCACCTGTTTCTTGACGGTAAACGGGGACGGCGCAAGTATCTTGATAGCTTTTTCTCCCGGCTTTACATGGCGGTCAAATTCCTTTTCCCATTGTTTATAGCCTTTCACAAGGTTGCCGCCCTGCATGGCGATAAGGATTGTATTGTTAAGGCTGTAATCATGGAATTTTGACATGGTACGCAGATAATCGGCGTAACGGTCGCTTTCATACAGTCCTAAAATTCCTTGTTCCAGTCGGTCGGTAATCTCTTTCATTTTATCGGCGGGCTTTTCAGAAGATAGGATAATCGGGAGAACCGGGGGCTGCTCTGTGGCGGCGGTTTGTATGGCTGCGGAAGCGTCAAGGTCTGCCTGTTCCTTTTCCTGTACTGGCGGCTGCGGCGTTACCCGGTATTCCTCCGGCACGTCGCGCCCGTCGTACCACTGTGTAAAGGTGTTGCGGTTATTGTAGATATAGCCCTGCTCGGTAAATCTGCCCCCGTCATTGATAGCAGCGTCCCGCCCGTATTCCTCATACATGAAATATTTTTTTGCTTCTTCGGGCAGCTCCAACTCGTCCAGTTCTTCAATCAGATAATGCCCGTAATCTTCCTCACTCTGTACGGACGGGTAAAGCCAGTAACAGTCAAGGTTTTGTGCAAGGTTGATGATGTCCTGCAAATCCCTTGTATGGTCGCCGTATGTGATAGCCGCAGCAAATTTTTTCCGGTCGTCGTCAAACTGCATTTTCAAAAGCTCGCCTAAATAGTTCAGCTCGTCAAGGCTTTCAAGCTCGGTCAGTTTTCCTGCCAGTCCCGCAATAGAGGACTGGTATTCTGTGATGTGCAGCTCCCCGTAGTTTTTGCCGTCAATCCCGATACGGTCAAAGACTTCTTTCAAATGTTTAGCAGTCGTGGGGAATGATACCCATTCGCCCGCAGGTCTGCCCTCGGTGTACTTTCCAAGATTAGAAAGATACCCGCTTAAAATCGTTTCTGCCATGCGTTCACTCCTTTCTTTCTCAATCATGCGGTGCATAAGTTCGTAGTCCTCCATGCTCATGCTCCCGTCAAATAGATAGGGGTCGGGTTCTTCGCCGTCCCGGTAGCCTTTTTCAGAGAAAGGCAGCCCCGCAGCGTGGGCGGCGGCTCTTGCTTCCTCGATAAGCTCCGGCGGCAGCCTGTCGTCGTGGGCTTCGATAAATTCCCCGATATTGCTATATCCGTTTTCGTAATGGTGGCGCACTCCTGCGGTCAGCTCGTCAAGGCTCATATCCTCGCCAAGATAGCCGGAATAATAGCCGTTTACCACAACGGCGGCAGGGTCAGCCTGTTTGATTTCTTCCATGCGGCTTCTGTCCTCCGGGTAGAGAATATCGCCCATTTCAAGGTGGAAATATTCGGCGTTCCAAGAACGTCCCGTTTTCCAAAACGCCACCCAAGCGATACCGTCCCTTAATTCTTCTTGATAGTCCTTTACGGTGTCCCGTAAACTTGCCATGTGTAACCTCCTTTCCAAACGGCAGCGCGGACGCTGCATTTTCCGGTTTCATCATTCAGTACCCCGCGCCCGCGTTTTTGCCAAAAATTTTAGATATTTTTTCAAGATTTCAGAGGGTTTGGGACACTTCCCAACAAGCAAAAATCCCCGCCGTTCTCGGTAGAGAAAGCAGGGATTTTACGGAAAAGGGTACTCTTTTCCTATGCTTGCTATTCAGTTATTTTTTCTTCGGAAGCTCCACCCGGTAGTTGACGTATTTCCCGCCCGTATCAGCTAATACGATAGTTCCGTCGTAGGTTTTGCCCGTCTTTGGGGAATAGAGCTTCTTCACGTTTACTTTGCCGGATTTTAAGAGCGCGGCGGCAATCTTCGTGGTAAAGGCTACTTTTCGTTCTTCAAAGAAACGGTCATTTTTCCACATGGTAAAGATACATTCTTTATTGCTGCAATAGTAGTTTTTCTTTCCCTCATAGACAGGAGAACCGCAGCGGGGGCAGCTTCCCAACGCTTCCCGTTCCGGCTTGAACATCTGCGCTTTATCATCAGAAAGAAACGGATAGGTCTTTACCAGTTCCCGCGCCATATCCTCGATACCCTCCATAAATGCGGCGGGGTCTGCCTTGCCTTTTGCAATCTGCGTCAGATTGTTTTCCCATTCTGCGGTAAGCTGCGGGCTTGTCAAAGTGTCCGGTAGGACGCACACAAGGTTGATACCGTCTTTTGTGGGAAGTAGCTGCTTGCCTTTTCGCTCCACAAAACCGCCCTTTACCAGTTTTTCAATGACGGCGGCGCGGGTGGCGGGAGTTCCAAGCCCTTTGCGTTCTGCGTCCGGGTCGGTGTCCTCGCTTCCGGCGTGCTCCATAGCAGAGAGCAGCGACGCTTCGTTGTGAGGTTTTGGCGGTGTTGTGTCATGCTCCGTTACCGTTGCCGCCGGATTTTCAAAGGTCTGTCCCTCGGTAAATGGCGGCAGGGTCTTTTCTGTGTCGCTGTCTGCGTCGTCCGTTTCGGGCTTGTTCTTTAAGGCTGCCCTGTATTTTCGGTCAATCTCTTTCCAACCCTCACAAAGAATGGTCTTGCCCCTTGCGGTAAAGGACTGTCCGGCACATTCAAAAAGTGCTGTAACCGCTTCAAAGGTATGCGGTGCAGCGGTCGCCATAAATAGACGCACCCCGGCAAGGGTAAGGATATTTTTTTCACTTTCCGGCAGCGCGGCAAGGTCGGTCTTTGCAAGCTCCATAGTCGGGATAATAGCATGGTGGTCTGATACCTTTTTACTGTTCAGCACCTTTCCAAGCTCCGGCGTGAAGTCTTTTCCCGCCATAAAAGGAAATTTCCCACAAAGCAGCTTGATAATGCCCGCCGCTGTGTCGCCCATGTCGTCGGTCAGAAATGCGCTGTCTGTTCTCGGATAAGTAAGAAGTCTTTTTTCATACAGGGCTTGTGCAAGGTCAAGGGTCTGCTTTGCGGTATAACCGAACAGGCGGTTTGCTTCCCTTTGTAAAGAAGTAAGGTCAAAGAGCTTCGGCGGGGCTGCGGTCTTTTTCTCTTTCACAAGGGAAGTACAGACTGCCCGCGACGCTTCGCAAGTCGTTTTTAATGCGTCGGCTTCTGCCTTATTTGAAATTCGTTCACTTGCAGCTTCCGCGCCGGATAAGGCAAGGCGCACATGGTAGTATTTTTCTTTCTTAAATGTGGTAATCGCTGCGTCCCGGTCAACAAGCATTTTTAAGGTCGGGGTCTGTACGCGTCCCACGTTCAAGGTATGATTGTAAAGGACAGAGAAAAGGCGGGTGGCGTTGATACCGATAAGCCAGTCAGCCTTTGCCCTGCACAATGCGGAAGCAAAGAGCGCGTCGTATTCTTCGCCGTTCTTCAGACGGGAAAAGCCCTCTTTGATTGCGCTGTCCTCCATAGAAGAAATCCAAAGGCGGCGCATAGGTTTCTTGCAGCCCGCCATTTCATAGACAAAACGGAAAATGAGTTCTCCCTCACGCCCTGCGTCGCAGGCATTGACGACTTCGGAAACATCTGCCCGGTGCATAAGCTCTTTTAGGGTCTTGAATTGTTTTTCTTTGTCAGAAGCAACGGTGTACTTCCATTCCTGCGGTAAAATCGGTAAGCTGTCATAGCTCCACTTTTTATACTGTTCCCCGTAGGCGGCAGCTTCGGAAAGCCCTACCAAATGTCCCACGCACCAAGAAACGATATAGCCGCTTCCTGTGAGAAATCCGTCTTTCTTTTCCTTTGCCCCAAGTACGGCAGCGATTGTCTGCGCCACACTGGGCTTTTCTGCGATAACTAAAATCAATGATAAATCCTCCTTTCAGCGTTCCGGCTCGGCTTCTTTTTTCTTCTGTACCTGTTTCAGACAGTACCCCACACAAGTGGACTGTCCCTTGTAAGGGCAGGAAGCGCAAGCCGGGGGATAAGGAACAGGCGGCGCATTATCACGCCGCCCGTCCGGTTTCTGTATCATCATCTTTTCAAAGGGATTGTCGGTAAACAGGGTCATAGGGTTTCTTCCTCCGTTTCTTCATCTTCGGGAGTTTCCCCGGTATCTGTTTCCGGCTCGTCCTCGTCGTAATCCTCAAATTCAAAATCTTCAAGGTCAGTGTTCCCTTTCACGTTCTGCTTCGGTTTTAGAAACTTAAAGTAGTAGAACGCTGCGCCGCCACCAAGCAGGGCAAAGAGGACTAAGGCAAGCACCACACCGGGATTGCCGCCTTTTTCTTTCGGTTCTTCCGGCTGCTCGGTTGGTGTTGGGGTAGGTTCTTTACCTGTGCAGCTTGTCATACTGGTAACACATACTGGGCAGGACGTGTTTACCTTTCCGGCTTCGCATTTTTCCGTACAGTTACAGATTTCCGGCTTTTTGGCAGCTTCACCGTTTTCGGTCAGTGCCATAAGGTCGGCTTCGTCCACTTGATTTAGGAAATGTACGGTCTGTTCGCCCTCGGCGGCGCGGTCAATGAGGATATAGAAATAGTTGCCGCTTTTGGTGGTAACAGTGATAAGCTGCTTATTGCCGCCGTAATCGTCAACCAGTGTTGCGTTTCCCTTTGGGGTAAGGGGCGGCGTTTCCTCTTTTTCCTCCACAACTACGTTGCTGTCGTTGGTCGCGTCCCCTGCGGGCTGCTCTGTGGCTGCGCCCTGTGCATAGGCAGGGACAGAAAAACCGCCCATAAGGATAAGGGCGGCACAAAGGGCAGTCATGGTCTTTTTCAGTTTATTCTTCATCTGCATTTTCCTCCTGTTCGTTTTCTCCTGCGGGTGCGGCAGTCATGCCGGGAATACCGCCGCCGGACAGCATAGCGTTCAGTTCCTGCGGGGTCAGACGCATAGCTCGTACAAGCTGTACGATTTCAAGGTTTTCCGCTTCGGTTTTCTGCGCTTCCAGTCCTTTTAACTTGTTCTGATACTCTGTGATTTTCTCGCGGGTCTTTGCGATTTCCTTATTGATACGGTCGATTTTATTGTTTGCCATAGGTCATTTCTCCTTTCTTTTTGGGGCTGCTTTACCAGTTCATCAGCCCGTAGCCTTTGATACATTGATAGTTAAGGTCATAGCTCTTTATCTTGCAGGCGTCGCCGGAATTGCCCTCAACGGTATAGACGCGGCTTTCGTCCCTGCCAAGCACAAGCCCCACATGGTCGGCAACGCCGTCTAAATCCCAATCGAAAAAGATTGCGTCGCCCGGTGCAATATTCTCATAGCCGCGTGCGCCCCATTGTCCCCTTGACTGAAACCAAGGGACACCCTGCCATTCGCAGCCCGCAAATCGGGGTTCGCTTTTTCCGGCTTGATTGTAGCACCATGATACAAAACAGGCACACCATTCCACGCGGCTGTTAAAGCCGTACCAAGACCAGTAAGGGTATCCGCCCACATTTCCGACTTGCTGTTTTGCAAGCTCCATAAGCTCTTGATTTCCGGGGCGCGTACCGTTTACAAACTCCACGCCGCTTAAATCCTCGGACGGGCTTCCGTCGGGAGAACCGCCGCCAAAAATCAACGGTTTGTTGCCGCTTGTTTCCAAGTAGACATGGAACATTTCAAGCTGCTCCGGCGTAAGAAGTTCCTCTGCAATCTCGGAAATCGGCTTGTTTGTCAGTTTCACATTCAAGATGTAATACTCATAAGGGACTTCCTCGGTGGTGGTTTCCCCGGTTTCCGGGTCGGTGCTTGTTTCGGTGCGGTAGCGTATTTCCACTTCCTCGGTCAGCGTCAAGGTGTACTGCATGGAAAAGATACGTTCAAGCTCTGCCTGTGCGCTCTGCGGGGTGTAGCTCTGTAAGAGGGCGGTCAAGTAAGACGCAAGTTCGTGGGGGTTATGCCCGATACTGTCAAGGTCATAGCGGTATTCATCATAGCCGGGGTGGGTGCTTTCGATAGCGTCAATCTCACTTTGCAGCCCGTTTTCCAATGCGGCATAGTTGTTTTCAACTGCCACAAGGTCGCTGTCCTCGGACGTGTAGGAAGTCCCTAACACGCTGTTCATGCTGCCGGAAAACATTGCCCCGCAAGAGGAAAGCCCTACGGATACCATGATGAACAGAAGCAGCGCGGCGATAGCGATTATCACGCCTGCCGGGTGTCGTCCTGCAAAGGCAGCCGCTTTCTTTGCCGCTGTTTGGGACGCTCCGGCGGCAGCTTTGGCGGTGGCTGCACCGCCTTTCTTTGCCGCCTTTGCATACTGGCGTTTTATCTGCTGTTTCTGCATGAAACGGGAAAGAGGGTTAGAAGTAAACTGCGGGTTGTCGTGCAGGGTCTTGTGATACTGGAAGTTGACGTTTGCCTTAAATGCTGCCTTTTCTGCCTTTGCTGCTTCCCGGTAGGTTTTGAGCTTATGGCTGCGGTAGCCCTGTTTTAATTTCCTCACCCCGTATTTCGCGCCGCGCTCGGCAAGTTCCTCTGATTTATGCGCCCCCTCAACGCCGCAATTGTCCTTTTCAACGGAATGTATCTTGTTGTGGACGAAAATACCCGCTCCCTGCGCGGGGCGGGATAACGGGTTCCTGTGGGCTTTGCCGCCGGGTATGGGCTTTTCCTGTTCTTCAAAGCGTAAGCGGGTCTTTGCCTTGCCTGCGGCTTCATCAAAGGTGCGCTCCTTAACCAGATTCTTTTGCTTCGGGATTGCTGTCTTTACTGCGTCCAGTCGGTCAGCGGCGTTTTCCGATTTTTTGATGTAAGTTTCCAGTTCCGGCGTTGCCCGTTCCTCGTCGGTAAACTGTAAGCGGGAAGTGGAAGTACGCAAAGCAGTAGCTTCCTGCTCTTTTTTGACTGCCTTTTTGTTTGTTTTTCGGGTATGTGCTGCGTCAAGATGTTCTATGGCGCGTTCCGCTGCGGCACTGTCCGGCTTTGAAAAGTCGCTGTCTGCTTCCCGGCTGCTGATACGCTCGGCGGTCTGCTGTGTTTCGTTTACCTCAATAAGCCCGTCGCGGGTCATTTTCTGTGTGATTTTATCGCGTGGTTTTAACTGCTTGATAGTCCTGCACCTCCAATCCGCGCCCTCGCAAGGGCGCAATACTCTGCATTTAATTCAATCCCGATATAATGGCGGTCAAGGCTTTTTGCTGCAAATCCTGTGGTGCCGCTTCCAAAAAACGGGTCTATGACAATCCCGCCTTTGGGGCAGCCTGCCAAGATACAGGTTTCCGCTAATTTTGGGGGAAAAGCTGCAAAATGCGCCCCTTTATATGGGACAGTGTTAATCAGCCACACGTCCCGCTTGTTCCGCGTGGTCGGCATGAGCGCGTCGTCATAGTAGCCGCCGTCCCGCGGTCGGTTTAGTCCCTGCACCTTTCCTTGTCCGGGTATTTCCAGTGTGTATTTGCTGTTGGTGCTGCGCGCTCTGCGATACCGTTCTGCGGTAGTAGGTGCTAAGGGTTCTGCAATGGCGGCAGCGTCATAGTAATATTTCTTTTCCTTTGAAAGCAGGAAGATATGTTCATAGCAGCGGGTCGGGCGGTCTTTGCAGCTTTCCGGCATAGGATTTTGTTTCTGCCATATAATATCGCTGCGCAGATACCACCCCTGTTCCCGCAGGGAAAACGCCAGGAGCCAGGGAATACCGATTAAGTCCTTTTGCTTGCAGCCGGTAACGCGGCTGTTCCTTGCAATCCGCTGTCCGGTGCGCCCCTTTGGGTTTTTCGGGTCAGCATAGCCGCCTTTATTTCCTGTACCGCAATAGGTGTCTGCGATATTCAGCCATAACGTACCGTCCTTTCTAAGCACCCGGTAAAGCTCGCCAAAAACAGCGGTCAGCCTATCAATATACTGTTCCGGCGTGTCCTCCTGTCCGATTTGTGCGTCAAGCCCATAGTCCCGCAGCGCAAAGTAGGGCGGGCTTGTAACGCAGCAATGGACGCTTTCACTGGGTAATTCCTGCAAAGCACAAAGCGCGTCCCGGTTGATAATCACGTCTGTTTTCATAGGCTGCTCACTTCCTCCGGCTTCGTCGTCATAATGCGGTAAAGCTCGGTATCTTTCGGGAAATGGTCTACAAAAGGCAGCACCACATTTCCGTAAAAGATAAGTCCCTCGCCCGCTTCGGTGTGGGTAACGTATTTCATCTGCTGTGGGCTGATATTTAGCTGCTTTGCAAGGATAGCCCGGTCGCCCTGTGCCTGATTGAGCATAAGGACAAAATCAGAGTTTTCAAAGATATTTTCCACCTCGCGGCTTGCCAAAAGGTCTTTGATGTTCTGCGTGATTGCTGTGGGTATGCCGCCCCATTTACGGAAACGCTTCCAAATCTCCACGCTGTACGCGGCGGTCTGTTCCTCTTTTAAGAGCAGATGAAATTCGTCCATATAGTAGCGGGTAGATTTTTTCTCTGCCCGGTTAATGGTAACGCGGTTCCATATCTGGTCTTGCACAATGAGCATACCTAACTTTTTGAGCTGTTTTCCAAGCTGCTTAATATCAAAGCAGACAAGGCGGTTAGAAAGCTCCACATTCGTTCTGTGGTTGAATACATTAAGGCTGCCGGAAACATACAGCTCCAATGCTGCCGCAATGCGGGCAGCTTCCGGCTCCGGCTGCTTTAACAGTTCGTCGTAAAGGTCGCCCAAGATAGGCATTTTCTCCGGTACAGGGTCAGCAAGATAGTCCCGGTACACATTCCTTACGGCGCGGTCAATGACGGTCTTATCAACAGGCTGCAAGCCCTCCTTGCCGCCAATGACAAGCTCGCAGAGGGAAAGGATAAAATCACTTTTCAGCGCAAGGGGGTTGTCGTCCTCGCTGTAATTAAGGTTTATATCCATAGGGTTTACATACTGGGGCTTGCCGTCAATGCCCCTGCCCGTAGGGGAAAGACGTATCACTTGCCCGTTCAGACGCTGCACAAGGGAAAAATACTCGGCTTCCGGGTCGCAGATGATAATGTCGTCGTCAGTAATGAGGAAAGCATTTGTCATTTCCCTTTTGGCGGCGAAACTCTTACCGCTTCCCGGCGTTCCCAAGATAAGCCCGTTTGGGTTTTTGAGCTGCTTTCTGTCGCAGAGTATCATGTTGTTAGAAAGGGCGTTCAAGCCATAGTACAGGGCTTGCCCCGTCTGAAAAAGCTCCTGCGTGATAAAGGGAATAAAAATAGCGGTACTACTCGTTGTCAAACCTCTCTGAATAGGGATAAGGTTTTCCCCAATCGGCACACTGGATAAAAGCCCCGCTTCCTGCTGATAGTCAAGGCGTGTCAGGCGGCAGTTGTATTTCTGTGCGATACCCGCCGCCGCGAAAATGTCATTTTCCAGTTTCCGCTTCGTGTCTGCCATGTTTACCACAAGGAACGTCAGGAGAAACATTCGCTCGTTGCGGCTCTGTAAATCCTGCAACAAGTTCTTTGCTTCATTCCCAAAAGTAGCAAGGTCAGACGGGATTATATCCATGTCATAGCCGCTTCTAACCGCTTTTTTCTGTTCCTCAATCTTCATCTTGTCAAGGTCTGTGATTTTGCGCTTAATGGTCTTGATTGCTTCCGACTGGTCGATACTTTTAATGTGGAGATTGACAATAACCCCTGTTTCCAAGTCCAACATATCCGCTAAGATACGGTCGTTCAGCTCCGGGGCAAGGATTTCAAGGAACGACACCGCCCCCGTCTTTTTCCCCATAGCAAAGTAGCGTCCCTCCCCAAACTTGAAAGAGGACGGGGCGATAAAGTCCTTTGTGGTAAGCCCTGTCGGGGTCAGCCAGTCATAGGAGAATGAGAACGGCTCGCCTGCCGGGTGGAATACCCCATGCAGCACCTTTAAGCGTTCATAGCCGGATAAGGGGTGCGCCGATACGCCAAGCACCTTGAAATTGTTGAGTACGTCCGTTTCGATACGGGAAAGCCGCGCCCTTGCTGCCGCCGGATTGTCCGCTTCAATGGAAAATGTGATGTACTTATGCTTGACAAGCCCGTTGTTCCCTTTGGCAAGCTGCATTTTCAGCATATCGGAATACTCGGTGCGGATAGAGTTAAAATCGTCATTTTGCGGCGGGATATGGATTGCCCGCGCTGCCTGTTCCTGCTGTGAGCCTTGATTGATGAAAGAAAGCTGCACGTTCACGCTTGCGTCAAAGTAGTTGAGGAAATCGCACCAGTTTTCAAAAATGGCGGTCT
>ERZ772831.3251-NODE-3251-length-11857-cov-9.299441_pt1 | contig 11857 bp, 9 predicted proteins | sample MGYA00580858_ERZ772831 | MGnify/ENA primary metagenome ERZ772831 (study PRJEB29015, sample SAMEA2737694) | human gut metagenome | biome: human gut; feature: human-associated habitat; material: faeces | place: China | collected 2012 ... | reverse complement strand
ATAATTTATATTTTATAATTATGGAACAAAACGTCATTGAGATAAAGAGCAAGGCTTTTGCCATTAGAATAATACGTATGTACAAGTGGCTTACCGAGAATAAACGCGAATACGTTTTGGGAAAGCAATGCCTACGAAGCGGAACCAGTATTGGTGCCAATATACGAGAAGGTTTGCACTCACAGAGTAAGGCTGAATTCTTAGCCAAACTTCAAATTTCCATCAAGGAGGCGAATGAAACCCTATACTGGCTTGAGTTGCTGTATGAGACCGACTACATCACAAAAGAGATGTACAACAGCATCTATCCTGAATGTGTAGAGTTTGCGAAGTTGCTTACCTCCATTATCAAGACCACAAAAGCAAATCACAAATTGTAAACCAATGAGTGCAGCTCAATTATAAATTTTAAATTATAAATTTTAAATTAACAAAAGTGGACACAAATAGAATCAAACGCTTCGCTACCGAAGCACGAAATATATTGAAAGCCGGTATTGCAGCCAAGATTACGACACTTGGCTTTGACAAGAACGGCAATGTTGCAGAAGAGCATCGCCCACAACTTATGCAGGGTGGTTCTCTTTGGAATGAGCAGTTGCAGACAGAGGGCTTCTACTATCAGTGGATGTCCCTCTATAACCGTATTCAGCAGAAAGGTATCAGCGAGGTGTATGAGGAAGCAGCCTACACCTGGTTCAACCGTCTCTGCGCCATCCGAATCCTGCAGAAGAACAATCTCTGCAGTCCGGTTCTGGCGTATGCTGATGCTGCACGCACTCCCGTCATTGTGGATGAAGCCCGACAGGGACACATTCCGCAGATGAAGGAAGGGTTGCGCCAGCGACTCGTGGAACTCCTCGATGATGACACCAAGGTGACAGAGCAGTTTGCCATCCTTATTACAGCCTGGTGCCACGACAACCCTATCATCAACAAGTGTTTCGGCAGCATTGCCGACTACACCGAGTTGCTCCTGCCAAACAACATCCTGGCAGCAGGCGGTTTTGTGGACATGCTGAACCATACAGAATTTATCACCGATGAAGACTTCCAGTCACCTGAGTTGATTGGATGGCTTTACCAGTTCTATATCTCTGAGCGCAAGGACGAGGTGTTTGCCAAGAAGGGCAAGTTCGAGGCTGATGAGATTCCTGCAGCCACCCAGATTTTTACCCCTAACTGGATTGTGAAGTACATGGTGCAGAACACTGTAGGCAGAATCTATCTGGACAATAATCCATACGAGACTCAGCTGCAAAAAAAATGGCGTTATCTAATTTATAATTCAGAATGTAAAATTTATAATTCCGGGGCAGCCAACACCACGGCGCAGCCAATTATAAATTCTAAATTATACACTATAAATTACTCCTCCCTTGAGGAACTAAAGGTAGCCGACCTCGCCTGCGGTTCCGGCCATATTCTCAACGAATGTTTCGACCTGCTCTATGACCTCTATATTGCCGAAGGCTATGGTCGTGGAGAAGCTGTGGAGAATATCTTCAGCCACAACCTTACGGGTATCGACCTCGACACCCGTGCCAAGCAGTTGAGCCAGTTTGCCCTTCTGATGAAGGCTTGCCAGAAGGATGCTGCCTTTGCCGATGCGCATTGCATGCCTAATGTGCTCACGATGCCTAAGCCATGGAACAAAGAGGTGCAAGGCCCTATTCAGGACATGCTTCATATCTACTTCCAAGGCGAGGCTACCAACGAGCAGAATGAAGAGATTATGGATTGCTTCAATCTGATGCAGAATGCAGACTCGCTCGGCTCTATCATGAAGTTCAACATCAACGAGGGCACGCGCCTGCTCATTAAGCAGACAACCGATTATTGGTGCAGTCAGGAGATTGTACCAGAAGAAGTACGTACCCAAATCGATACGTTCAAACTGATTCTTGCCTTGACGGAGAAGTATCATGCGCTGGTGATGAACCCTCCTTATATGGGTGGTGGTAAGATGAATTCCGTATTGAGCAAGTATGTAAAAGACAATTACGAAGAGGGAAAAGCAGACCTCTTCTCTGTGTTCATGCAGATGGGCATGGAGCGTCTTGTTGATGGCGGCAAAATGGCGCAAATCAACATGCAGAGTTGGATGTTCCTCAGTTCGTTTGAGAAGCTGCGCACGCAATTCTTGAAGAATTACAACATCGACAACATGCTCCATCTTGGTCCTCGCACATTCGATGAACTTTCGGGCGAAGTGGTACAGAACACAGCTTTTGTACTCAGCAAGCATGAGCCAACTGAACAAGGTGGCACATACTATCGCCTTGTTGAAGGCAAGAACTGTGCGGACAAGGAACGTTTATTCTTGTCGCATATAAATGATAATGAGGATGGCTACCATATTTATTATCCTAATGTAGAGCAGCTTAATTTTGGCAAGATTCCAGGTGCGCCTATCGGCTATTGGGTTTCACCCAAAATTCAAGAGATATTTACATCAAATCTCGCGTTGTCTGCTGTTGCTAGTCCCACACAGGGACTAGCAACAGCAGACAACGCGAGATTTCTCCGCCTTTGGTTTGAGCTAAACTACAGCCGAATCGGATTCGGCTGTGAAAATGCCGCGTTAGCGGCTCGCTCGCAAAAAAAATGGTTCCCAACTACCAAAGGTGGAACTTTCCGCCGTTGGTTTGGCAATATGTACTATGTTGTAAATTGGGAAAATGATGGAGAAGAGCTAACAAACTTCAAAGGTTCTGTCATAAGAAACAGATGGAGATATTTTACTAAATGCGGAGCAACTTGGTCCACTATTGCATCGGGAAAGCCATCTTTCAGATACTTTGATAAAAGTTGGCTTTTTGAAACTAAAGGTTCTGTATGTTTCCCTGAAGATGAAAAGAAGAACAATATTATTATGGGCTATTTAAATAGTCCATTAGTATCTGCTTTTCTTCAGACATTACCCCCTACTTTGGATTATCATGAAGGTCCAATGGGCAGAATACCTTACATGGATATAGAAGACTCAAATTTGTCAGATTTAGTCGAGACAAATATCGCCATAAGCAAATCCGACTGGGACGCCCACGAAACCTCCTGGGATTTCCAGCGCAACGAGCTTCTATCCATCGATACCGACACCTATATGGAGAACATCAATTATGAGATAGAGAAGCATTTCGAGGAGACGGGCGAACATATCTGCATCGACCCTGCCGCCCCAAAGTTAGGCAGCTTGGAATGGCGCATGGAGCAATACAAGACGAAGTGGGAGCGCAAGTTCATGCAGCTGCATAAGAACGAGGAAGAGCTCAACCGCCAGTTCATCGACATCTATGGCCTGCAAGACGAGCTTACTCCTAATGTTCCACTGAATGAAATCACTATCCTTCAGCAAGGTGAAATCTCGATTGAGTGAGAGCAGAGCCAAGCTTGCTTGAGCTATGCCGAGCGAAGAGAGATTGGGCGGAGCCAAATTCGATTGAGTGAGAGCAGAGCCAAGCTTGCTTGGTCTATGCCGAGCGATGAGAGATTCGACGAAGTCAAATTTCTGTTAGTTTATAATTTAAAATTTATAATTTTTAATTGGTGGTAACATTTACTTCTTGCGACCACTTGGAACACGACTCATTCTCTGAACCTCTACATTAGAACAAATAAGGCAATGAAACAAGAGATAAAAGACATCATGCAGCGTTTGCTTAAACGCCATAAGGAGTTGGGCATAACAGAACAGATAGACTATGAAAAGTTCTATCTGTACTCTATCATTACCCATTCCACAGCCATAGAAGGCAGCACTGTGACTGAGGTGGAAGCACAGTTGCTCTTCGACGAAGGAATTACGGCTAAAGGAAAGCCAATGATAGAACAGTTGATGAACCTTGATTTGAAAGCTGCTTATGACTATGGTCGTATTTGGATAAAGCGACATGAGGACATCACCATAGAATATCTTGTTGCTCTTGCAGCAAAAGTAATGGCTCGTACTGGCGGTGAATACAATTCGTTAGGCGGAAGCTTTGATGCTTCGAAAGGAGAGCTTCGCAAACTGAATGTAACAGCTGGTGCCGGTGGACGGTCGTATATGAACTGGATGAAAGTGCCAATGAAACTGAAGGAGTTTTGCGAGGAACTTAACAAACGCCGCAAAGAAATAGACACAACTGATGAATTGTCTATATATGAGCTGAGTTTCTGGGCGCACTACCATCTTGTAACCATCCATCCATGGGCTGACGGTAACGGCAGAACAAGCCGTCTGCTTATGAACCTTCTGCAAATGGAATATGATGTGTTGCCAACAAAGGTATATAAGGAAGATAAAGCTGAATACATCCAAGCGCTCATTGACACCAGAGAAGCTGAGGACACTGACATCTTCATCAACTGTATGGCGAAACTGCATTGCGAACATCTGCAGCAAGATATCGACCAATTCCTTATATCAACATCAGATGATATGGTCGATAAAACGGCAATTCAGCAAGAAATGGTCGATAAATGGTCGATAAAACCAACTTTGGCAGGAAAACTGGCCGATATCATAGTTTTTATGGACGACAAAGAAGAAATCAGAACCGAACAAATTGTCACACAATTGGGTCTGACTGAAACCACAGCCAAACGATATCTGCGCCAACTGACAGAGTTCGGTTACTTGGAAGCTCATGGAGGCAATAGAAACAAGTCGTATACAAAAAAGAAAGTGAAAGAATAAACGTTCAATTTGTATAGGGCTGTTAACCACAAAAAACCTCAGACGGCAAAGCAACATTGTAATAGTGCTGTATATCAACATGTTACGCAAATACAGACCGAACACAAGGGGTCGTATTTACGACTAACAAAATACAAAGAAAGTGTGCTTTTAGGGGTTTTGGGGTGGTGTTAGGTGAACTTTTTGGTGGACTTTTTGAGTGAATTTCAAACAAAACCAGCATTATTATGAGGTATTTTATCAGCACTAAAGAAAGCAAGCGGAACGAAAACGGACTTATACCCGTGTCTGTCATTTTCCGCGACTCCCGAAAGGAGTTCGCCGTGAGCACAGGTATCATGGCAAAGTATCCATTGAGTGGCGTTTTGTTCGCACAGAATGAGCCGAACTCAAAGGCGAAGACAAAACGGCTTGTGCGTATCATAGACGGCATCGACAAATTTCTCCTCGAACATGAAGGCATGGAATATGAACGCCTAAAGGAGGGATTGCGCACTCTCATTACGGGCAGGGAGCCAAAGTCCAAGCAGACACTTGTAGATTGCATTCGCAAGTATGCAGCCGAGAAGAAGGAAAGCACGAAACAGACATACCTCCGAGCTGCTATCATGGTTGAGAGGTTCGATAGCAAAGCCACATTCACGTCCGTCGATAAGGCGTGGCTTGACCGCTTCGTGAGGTGCATGGGCGACGAAGCAAGCGTCAATTACAAAGCACTCATTCTACAAAAAGTCCGAAGCGTATTTAATTGGGGACTTGACAACGGATTGACGAGCAACTACCCGTTCAGGAGGTACAAAATCAAAACAGAGAAAACGCCCATTGACAATATCAGCGTGGAGCAGCTTCGAGCTATCCGCGACTGTCAGCTCGACGAATATAAGGCGGTGTATCGAGATTTTTTCATGCTGACATTCTATCTGTGCGGCATAAATCCTGCCGACCTCTTGACACTCAAAGACGAAAACCTACAGAACGGACGCATAAGATACCGGCGTAAGAAGACAGGCAAGCCCTACGACATACCCGTACCTCCCGAGGCAATGGAAATCATAAGACGCTACAAGGGCAAAGACTGGCTACTCTTCCCACTCGACACAAATGCCTCATACCGCCATTATTACCGCCATTGGCGCGAAGGACTCAAGCAAATAGGCACGAGGGAGGTTGTCAAGCGCGCACACGGGCCTGGCAGACCTTCCGCCCGATACCAACCTATTGTTGACAACCTCACGGTGTACACCGCTCGTTACACGTTCGCCTCAATCGGCGCGGAGCTTGAGATACCTCGCGAGACTATTGCTCTTTGCCTCGGGCACTCCTGGGCGGACGTAACAGACCATTATATCGCCTACGGCACAAAACGAATTGATGATGCCGTGCGCAAGATTATCGACTACGTGAACGGCGACAAGGCGTAGCCTCTCGACGACCATTCCAACACCCAATTCCAACCCACAAAAATCGCTCTCTCTTTGGAAGAGAAAAATTATATATTATGTGTATAGGATATATGAATACGTTAGTATGAATATATACTATATATATAATATATAATAGATGCGATTGCATGCGGTCGCATAAACATGTAATAACACATTGATAATCAAGCGTTTACAACGATAAAAATTATATATAAAATGCCATGTTTTATGCGACTTATGCGATCGCATAATTTGGCATATTTTCGGTGGTTTTAGGAGCATAAAAAATCCCGCCTGCACATCGCTGTACAAACGGGATTTCATGCTTATTCAGGCAATATAAAATGCGTGTTATGCGACCGCATAAAATGGTATCAGGATACCTTGTCCTTGTGCTCTTCTCGCAGCCAGTCAAGCAGCTCTCTGATTGCGGTTGCAAGCTCGATTGCGGTCGGCTCGCGTCCGTCTGTGAGGAGCGGCGTGCAGCGCAGTGTTTGCTCAAGTTTGTGGTTCTCGAAGCGCAGCACGATGCCGTTCTCCGTGTCGGCGGCTACCCAGCCGTCCTGCATCTCCTTGGACGGCTGGAGTACAAATCTTTCTTTGCTCATAGTGTGATGTCGAGGGGATAAATGGTTGATTATAGTTTGCGATAGTAGCGGAGATGTCCGCTTGGTGCTCCGTGCTGGAACTGCGATACCTGCTCGCCACGATATTCTATAGGAGTGTCGAGCGTGATGGTCGTTGCGGTCTTGCCGTCGCAGTCGTACTGATTGCAAGTGTAGCCGATAGTCATCGACGGAAGCTGCCATACTCCCCAGTTGATGTCGTTGAGATAACACAGAAGTATGCGGATGTTCTCAACCGTAGCTTCTACGGTATCACCCGAGAAGACTGAGAGGTAGGCTTGCTCGTAACGTTTGCGATTGGCAAGGGCGAGTTCCCGAGAATGCTGCTTGGCCTGTTCGTTGCGTAGAAGAAGCTGCTTGCGGTCTTCAAGGAACTGCTCGTCGGTAACTTCCTTGCATTTGGAGAGGATGGCATCAATGCCCCCTTGCGAGACGATGAACGAACCTGCGTTTTCCAACGGCTTCATTGTTGAAGTCTTGGTAATGAGCAATGTTCCGTCAGGGTTCTGTTCAACAAGAAAACTCTTCTTGCTCGTAAAATACATCTTTTTCATAATCATTCCGCTTGTCCGTGTTGCGGTAGGGCTGAATGGTTGTGTTAATAAATCTCCGTGTGTTTATGATGCTTCGGTCTGCGGTCTCTCGGGGATAACGAGCTGTTCGTCCTCGGGAATATCGAAGTCGTCGAAGTCGTCAAAATCGTTTGTCGGGTTGTTGTAAGCCTCGTTCTCTGCCGCCGCTTTTTCAGCACCAGGAATCGAGAACGCCTGAAATGCTGCGGGCGACAACTGAAGTCGTGTAACGATGTATCGCTGCGTCATGGAAACATCCGGGGCGTTGCCCGTGAAGTGACCCATCATCAACGCTATCTGCTCCAACGGTACGTTCTTCAACGACAGGTTGGTTGCAAACGAGCGTCTGCCCGTATGCGTCGATACGAACTTCCATTTCGGGCCAGTCTGCTCGCGACCTGCCTGGTACACCTTAACCTGCTGGTCGATACCGCATGATTGGCAGAAGAAACGTATCGCGTCGTTGTAGGAAGGAACTGCAAGTGACTGCGGTTCGATAGGTGAAGACGGAACGAGATACTCCCTTAGCCACGGATGCACGGGAACCGTCACCTCATGGTTGGTCTTCTTTGATACATAAGTCAGGGTACGACCATCAGAAGAGAGGTTTACGGGCGAGAGGCGCAGGCAGTCGGAGAAACGTGCTCCGCAAAGGCATTCAAGCATGAAGATGCGCTTTGCATGTCGTCTGCGTACTGTCTTAGGGCGATACTCGTGTATCTTGCGTATCTCCTCGTCGGTGAGAAACACGGACTGTACCACCACCTTCTTTGCACGCAGCACACGGGCGTAAGACATGGAAGGAATGTCTTTCGACTCTGCGTTCTCACGGATGATTGCGTTAATCTCTGCGCATATTGTACGCACGGAGTTCGGCGCATAGGAAGTGTCCAGCTCTTCCTTCACGTCTCGCAGGTTGTCGTCCGTGATGTCCTCCCACAATGGTGCACGACCGATAACCTGCTTGAATTTATCAATGATCTTCACGCGTCCAGGGTGTTTCCAGATGAAAGCTCCATAGAACTCGTGACGCCAACGATAGCCGTCATAAGTCGCAAAGTAACCTTTTCGGATTGCGCTGGAGTAGGTTTTCTGCTGCTCGGGAGTGAGCAAGTCCATCCAGCGTCTTGTGCTAAGTAGCTGTGTCATAATTCTTGAAATTTAGTGCGCCTGCAACGCAAAGTTAATGTTATTTATAATATTACTTCGGTATGGGCGCAGTGGTTTTACAATAATTAATGAATTAAATGGTTAAATTGCGACCCTCGGCGAGGGTCTGTTTTAGGCGATATAAAGGCACACCTTTGTGTTAAAGATGTGCCTTTACGGGGTTAATATAACGATTGTGGATACATCGCTTCTCCGTAAAGAGACCCCATACTTTCTATTTGATTATTCGCGTCAAGAACAACCGTACCATATCTTACCGTATCGTAATAAAACATACTATACTGGATAACATAAAAATAGATTTTGGGGGCTAAATAAACATAATAAAAGGTAGATGGGGTTGATTGAGCCAGATCCTGTCTTGTGCAAGATGCCGTATTGTAGCTAAAAAAGTCTTTTCTCCACATTTGACCACCATATTTAAACGCATATTGCGCCAAATAGGATTTTCCGGCCAAAGCGTGAGTCTTGACGCACGGAGTGTCAATAGCCTTATTAAATTTAGCCTTAACAGTTTTCTCTTCCGTCCAACGGTCTTTGTATGTAATGGTAACAGTTAGAGCGTCATTTGTTATATCGTTTACAACATATTTTGTTGTATTTGCGAAATAAGTGTTGTGTACAAGGATTGTGTCACCATTGATTGTATAGTCGCCATCATCAATAAACGTATTAGATAATAGCGCAGAGTTATATCCGTTTGCCGAGAATGACACAAAACAATCGCTGCCATTTCTCCACACTCCTACAATATTGCCATTTTTTATTTTATAGGACGGGGTTTGAGGAACGGTACTACCGCTATCATCATCATCACCACACGCAGATAACATAAACATGGATGCTACAAACGCAAAGACTGGAAGCATAGAAAATCTCTTTTTCATAATTCTGTTATTTTGTTTATAATATGGTTTAATTGGTGGCAGGGGTAAACCTGCCGTTTTGACTAATTGTCGGATGTTGGAGGTATGAGCAAACTTGCGTCTACTTTGGCGAACTCAATGATATTGTATATGTTCAACCATTGATAGGCGAAGTCCTTGAGGGGTGTACCCTCCTCTATCGCCATTTTCACAAAATCGAAGTCGTCAGGACACAGGTCTTCGTATATTCCGTATGGGGACAATGCGTCGGAGTAGTCTATTTCAAGCCACTCCAAACGAGTCAGAAACTTGTCGTAGGTATCAATCTTTCCGTTGGCAGCATTGATATAGAGGTCGTAGACCCGCTTTGCGAAGTCCTTACGGATGTCATCCACATTCTCCTGTTTCTTGTTGTTGGGCATTTCATATCGCTTGACCGTGATGCGTAGGGCTTGGTTAATGTTTAGACGAGGGTGATGTCGTAAGTTGGCACTCCTAAAACTCTGCGTTTTCTTCCAGCAATGAACCCTGCCATTTTAAGAAGTGCTACGGCATTGGTCAGATACGGCTCGTCCACGATAAAAAACGGGGAGCTGAAGCCTATAGCGGTACTATAACCAAAGCGACAATCCAAATAGTCAGGAAGGTCGTAATGGAAGGTTTCGCTTCCGTCGCTCCATGTTTCGCTGGAGCTGTATTGCGTACAATCTGAAAATCCACATTTGGGCGTACCTTCATAATCCACGAAACGAACTCCGAATATGGCTAATTTCGTAGAAACATCGTTCTTCCGAAAGAACTCCACGACTGCGTTCTGAAATCCCGCCGTATCGAACGGTGGCGCTTTGAACCCTTTCTCCTTGAGAATGTCCTGCGCTCTTACAAATTTTGTTACTGCCATAATTTAATCTATTTTATTGGTTAATAGCGACCTCTACAATACGAGGTCGTTAAGGCAAACATTGCTGATTGGTTTGTGATTGGTTTGCGATTGGTTTATAATGCAAAGGTAGTGATTTTATCGCTATTTCACGAACAAATGCAGCACTTTTTAAAGTAATGACGTGCCTGTAGCCGTGTTGCGTGACTGTAAGGATTTGATATGTACCGGCTGAGAAATCGGCAGGGAGCCAGGTGTCAACCTGGTGGACGGCGGATGATACGAAGCCGGTATCATTAAAGTCGGCTGCACGGCACGTCACAAGGAACCGCAAAATTCCATTGGTTGTATTGTGGGCACGATTGGAGACGGGTGCATTGCTGTAGGTGTTTGATTTAGCCCAGTAGTGGGGCTGGGTGCGCCGGTTGTTGCAACCGGCACTAACACAGCCCTTATGTACTGGGATATAAACGTTGTCTCCCCATCGTGCCCGATTTAGGCTTGCAATGGCTTGTGTCATCGTTAAGGAGTGTGGCACATGAGTGTAGAGAAGCGATTTGAACCCGCTTCGGTACGCGGCGTCGAAAAGAGACAGCGGCTCGACGCCGCGTTTTAGGGCGGGTTGAATAAACGTGCTCCTTCGAGGATGACGAACGTCTGCGCTGACGTGAGTGGGATTGAACGATGGCTGTGGCACATGGATGTAAACGAGTGATGTAGGTCAGGATGTTCTGAGATGAGCTTGGATGTTAATCTCAAGCTTATCTTCAGAGCATCCTGACATATTAAATGAGAGCCGTTCTTCAAGCCGAGGGCGGTGTGCGCCGCCTTGCACAGGCATTATGCCGTGGAACATTTCTGTATGGTCGTGATTGTACCAGCCTTTAGGATTCGGGATACGCTCTGGATTGTCCAGAGACATCCCGAATCTTTGAGGCGGGTATATAAATGTGGCATCCTGCGTTGCGCAGTTCCGTGTTCTCGGAAATTCATATTTGGTTTTGGTTGTGGATGCAGCGTTTGGGCTGCATCCGTTTTTAGGCGTTTGTCAGAGATTGGCTACAAGTGTGTCGTATGCAGCTCGCGAGGTCAGCAATGCGTTGCGCATGAGACCAAGTGACATAAAGCCGTCAATACGCTCGGGTGTCTTAGCTCTGTTAGTTGTGACATTCTTTCCTCGTCCTCGTGAGATACATCCCATCTTCTGTTCCTTGGCAAAACCAAGACCTCCAATGCGTCGCTTGCCGGTTGCGGTAGCACGCAGAGCGTCAAGAATGAACGTAGACAGCGTGTCGATGTCCTCCTTTACGTTGATTATCGGGAGAACCTGCGTAGCCCATGAGTGACCGTCATAACCCTTGTAGAGGTATCGGTTAATCATGTTTACCGATGTAGTAAGCGTTGCACCTCGTCTACAGCACGAACGCGACTCTATCTCCTTCTGAAACGTCTTGATGCGTGTAGAGGAAAGCGATATGCTACTGCCCTTGATTGAATAGCCGAGGAACTTGAACCAGTGGTTTGCGTCAAGATACTCCACCTTCTTCGGGTTGAGCTTCATCTGCATCTTGCCAAGCTCCTCCGTAAGAATGTGCATCGCCTTAACGTAGTCACTACCGACATAAAGCATATCGTCGG
>ERZ772831.3239-NODE-3239-length-11895-cov-5.796959_pt1 | contig 11895 bp, 10 predicted proteins | sample MGYA00580858_ERZ772831 | MGnify/ENA primary metagenome ERZ772831 (study PRJEB29015, sample SAMEA2737694) | human gut metagenome | biome: human gut; feature: human-associated habitat; material: faeces | place: China | collected 2012 ... | reverse complement strand
TCGAAATCGCTGGTGCTTTTCTGGTTCTCTTTTGGCACGCAAAAGAGAACTTAGCCCCGCGTAACCGCGCTCTACCCCCGCGCCACCAGCGCGCACGCCCACTTCCACTTAAAGAAAAACCTCTTCCGTAACAATATGTACTTTCCCTTGCCGTCCCATCAGCTCCTCCTCCGTCAGCGGCGGGGCCTTCTCCGCCCAGAGCCACCACCCGGCCCAGAGGACGGGGACCGCCGCCGCAAGGGCCAGCCCCGGCCAGAGCACAGCCGGATAGCCCAGCGCCGCACTGCCGGGCCAGAACACTGCCGCTGCGCAGAGCGCCAGCGCCGTCCAGCCCTCCCAGAAGATCGTCGTCCATTGTGTTTCCTGTCGCATGGCTTTTCGCCTCCTTCTGGCCCCAATATAACGCACTCCGGGCGAAAAATGAGGCGAAACGGCCCGCCTTACACACAAAAATATCCCGGCTTGAGCCGGGATATTTTTCTAATTCTGGTCATGGCTCTTCCCCACCCACGAGCAGACGACTCCGCACACAAGGCTGGTGGTGATCCCTGCCGCGGCGGCAGTCAGCCCGCCGGTGAGGATGCCGATGGCCCCTTCCTCTTCGATGGCCGTCCGCACGCCTTTCGCCAGCAGATGGCCGAAGCCCAGCAGCGGCACGGTAGCGCCGCAGCCTGCGAACTCCGCCAGCGGCGCATACCATCCCACCGCCGAGAGAATGACGCCCGCCACCACATAGCCCGTCAGGATGCGGGCCGGGGTCAGGCCGGTGAGGTCGATGAGCAGCTGGCCGATGACGCAGATGCCGCCGCCCACCACGAAGGCCCAGAAGTAATTCATCCGTTTTCCTCCTTCTGCTGCGGGCTGCGCAGCTCCACGAGATGGGCGATGGCCGGGATGCTCTCCTTCTGCAAAAAGGTCGTCTGGCTCATCAGCGCGCCGGTGGCGATAAAGAGCACCCGCTTCTGCGTTCCCTTCTCGAGGCGGGGCAGGATATGCCCGCAGAGGACGGAGGCGCAGCAGCCCGGGCCGGAGCCGCCGCTCTTCACAGTCTGCTCGGCGGCATCGTAGAGGACGCAGCCGCAGTCCACATGGTTCTTGAGCAGAAGTCCTTCTGCCGCCAGCAGATCGCGCAGGAGCTGGCCGCCCACATGGCCGAGGTCGCCGGTGTAGATGCGGTCGAAGTCCGCCGGGGCGCTGCCGGTGTCCTTCAGATAGCGCAAAAGGGTCGCGGCGGCAGCGGGGGCCATAGCCGCACCCATGTTGTTGATGTCTTTTATTTTATAGTCCTGCACCCGTCCGAAGGTGGCGGCGCAGAGCTGCACACCCTCACCGGCGGGCCGCAGCAGGCAGGCACCCGCCGCCGTAGCCGTCCACTGGGCGGTGGGCGTTCGGACAGCGCCGTAGCTCAACGGCGTACGGAACTGACGCTCTGCCGCACAGAAATGGCTGGACGTCATAGCCAGCAGGCCGTCGGCCATGCCTGCACTGCACAGCGCCGCGCCGAGGCCCAGCGCTTCGGCCATCGTGCTGCAGGCCCCGAAGAGGCCGACAAAGGGGATGCCCAGTTCCCGCAGGGCGTAGCTGGACGCGGTACACTGGGCCTGTAAGTCGCCCGCCAGCGCGAGGCTGACTTTATCCGGCGTCGTCTCAGCCTTTTTGAGGCAGAGCCGCGCCGCCCGCAGGACCATTTCTTTCTCGGCGGCCTCCCAGTTGGACTGGCCGAAAAAGTTGTCGGCGCTCAGCTCGTCGAAACAGGCGGCAAGGGGGCCTTCGCCCTCCTTTTTGCCGCCGATGGCCGCATGAGCCGCCACGACGGGCGGCGTCGAGAACAAAAGAGTGTCTCCGCGTCGTGCAGCCATCGCAGTTTCCTCCTTTATGGGGCTGATTTTATCTGTTTTTTGTGGTATACTGAATTTTAGTGTGAAAGTGCAATTTCCGCACTTCCTTATGCGTATCCTTGGCAGAGGAACTTTTACTGCAGCAGCCAGTAAACGCTGCCGTAGAGAACCGCCGCCAGCGTACCGTATACGATGACCGGCCCGGCGATGATGAACATCTTCGCGCCGGTCCCCAGCACACGGCCCTCGGTCTTGAACTCGATGGCCGCACTGACCACCGCATTGGCAAAGCCCGTGATGGGCACGAGGGTGCCTGCGCCCGCTTTCGCAGCCAGCTTCTGGTAGAGGCCCAGCGTCGTCAGCAATGCCGACAGCGCCACCAGCGTGCAGCTGGTGAGCGTCCCGGCCAGCTCTTTGTCGAGCCCCATGGTCAGATACCACCCGCGCAGAACCTCGCCCAGCAGGCAGATACCGCCGCCCACGCCAAACGCCCAGAGGCAGTCCCCGCCCAGCGGCGAGGGCGGGCCGACCCGGCGCACCCTGCGCCCGTATTCCTCAGCCGACATTTTCATCCTGTTCGCCTCCCGGGAATAGGATGTCCGCCTGTGTGCAAAAATATACACACCCTTAACAAGAAAGAAGGTCCATTATGAATCCCTCCGCTCCTCATCCTCACCGCCGGCGCCTCACCCGCGCCGAGGTGCGCCGCCGCAGACGCAGCCGCGCCATCCGCCGGGTGGCCGGCCTTACCGTGATGCTCTGCGTCGCCGCAGGCGGCGTCTCCTTCCTGCTCACCCGCCATGCCGCCATCCCCAGCGCTTCGGCGGCGTCCGCCATCTCCATGCCGGCCCAGAGCATCGCCGATTCCACTGTGAGCTCCGCCGAGAACACCGCTGCGCCTGCCAACGCCCTTGGCCTCACCGCCGACGAGGCCCGCGCCATGCTGGCCGACCCGCTGATGGTGCTGGTGAACCACACCAGCAAGATGCCGGACGACTATACTTTTGATACCAAGGAGTGCGGCTCTGCCACCGCCGTCAACAAGACGCTGCAGACCGTGGCCTGCGACGCCTTCCTCGAGATGCAGAAGGCTGCTGCCGCCGACGGCGTGACCGTCTGGATGCAGAGCGGCTACCGCAGCGTCAAGTACCAGACCAGCCTCTACGAGCGGAAGACCAAATACTACCTCGACAAGGGCTACGACAACGCCACTGCCAAGGAAAAGGCCGCTGCCGTCGTCAACCCTCCGGGATACTCCGAGCACAACTGCGGCCTCGCCGCCGACCTGAACAGCCCGGAGCACACCGGCCTGGACGAAGGCTTCGAGAAGACCGCCGCCTTCCGCTGGCTCTGTGAGCACGCGGGCGACTACGGCTTCATCCTCCGCTACCCCAAGGACGCCGAGGACAAGACGGAGATCATCTACGAGCCTTGGCACTGGCGGTACGTGGGCGTGGAGAACGCCGCTAAGATCAACGCCAGTGGCCTGTGCTTTGAGGACTATATCGAGACTCTGCAGAGCATCGCCGCCGAGGGCTGAATCCACTGGTGAAGAAAAGGTTAAAATTTCACGCTTCGTTTGCAATTCTGCCGTCGATATGGTAGACTATCTTGGGGTTTTGGGCCAACAGTTTTCGGGGCGGCCGGGCCTCAGAATTTTAACGACAAAAGAGGGAAATCTTTTATGAATATTCGTCTGAAACTCGTCCTTTCTGCTGCTGCGCTGGCTGCGGGCTGTGTCCTGCTGGCAGGCTGCGGCGGCTCTGCTTCCTCTGCATCCTCTTCGGCCTCCTCCGCAGCCTCCTCCGGGGCTGCCAGCCAGAGCGCCTCTGAGCCTGCTGCTTCCGTTTCCGCTGAGGAGAACGGCGCTTCCGACGCCGTGGCTTCTGCCGTAGACGCCCTGCTGGAGGCCGACCCCATCTCCAACCAGTTTGAGCTAACGGCCATGAACATCGAGTACGACTTTGGCCTGAAAGCCGACGATGTGACCAGCTACAAGGGCATCAAGAGCAACGACAACGGCGACGCCGGTCTGGTGCTGGCCATCCAGCCCGCCGCTGGCAAGGCACAGGACGTCATGGACACCCTCAAGACCTACCAGCAGGACCAGGTGGCTTTCTACGGCAACTATGCTGAGTTTGCACAGGCACAGTCCAACGTGGAGAACGCCATCATCGACGGCGGCGACGACCTCGTGGTGATGGTCATTGCTTCCAACGACTGCTCTTCTGATTTGACCAGCGCCGTGAAGGACGTTCTGGGCAAATAAACAGACTCTCTCGGGCCGGTGCCGTGGCGGCATCGGCCTTTTTCGGCTTTATCACAATGTTAAAAGGAGGCTGACGCCGTGGTCTTCAGCACCATCATCTTTCTGCTGCGCTTTCTGCCCATCACACTGGCGCTGTACTATCTCGCGCCCCCGAAACTCAAAAATACCGTTCTGTTCCTGTGCAGCCTCGTGTTCTACTGCTGGGGCGAGGTGCGTTTTTTCCCGGTCATGCTGGCGCTCATCCTCATCAACTACCTCTGCGGCCTGGGGCTTGAGCGCTTCGAGCAGAACAAGACCGCCCGTCTCATCCTGCTGCTCATCGCGCTGGCGGGCAGTCTCGGGATGCTCTTCTACTTCAAGTATGCAAATTTCGTGCTCAGCAGCATCAATGCCATCTTCGGCACCGGTTTTGCGCCCATTCAGGGCATCAGCGTACTGCCGCTGGGCATCAGCTTCTACACCTTCCAGACCCTTTCCTACACCATCGACGTCTACCGCCGGGATGTGGAAACGGAGCATAACATCATTGATTTCGGTGCTTACGTCGTCATGTTCCCCCAGCTCATCGCCGGCCCCATCGTCAAGTACCGGGACGTCTCTGACCGTCTCCACGTCTACAAAGGCCGCTATGAGCTCAAGCAGATCGAGGATGGCATGACCCTGTTCACTTTCGGCCTGGCAAAGAAAGTCCTGCTGGCCGACGCCATCGGTGCGCTCTGGACGGACATCATCGGCGTGGCGGACAGCCCCTCCGTCTCCTTCGTGGGCCTCGCCAACGCCTCGACCCCGCTGGTCTGGCTGGGCGTCATTGCCTACTCGCTCCAGCTCTATTTCGACTTTTCCGGCTACTCCCTGATGGGCATCGGCATGGGCAGGATGCTGGGCTTCGACTTCCCTCAGAACTTCAACTACCCCTATATCTCCGCGTCCATCACCGAGTTCTGGCGGCGCTGGCACATGACGCTGTCCGGCTGGTTCCGGGAGTATGTGTATATTCCCCTCGGCGGCAACCGCAAGGGCCTCAAGCGACAGATCTTCAACCTGTTCGTCGTCGAACTGCTCACCGGCATCTGGCACGGCGCGAACTGGAACTTCATCTGCTGGGGCCTGTACTATTTCGTGCTGCTGGCTCTGGAAAAGCTCTTCCTCCTGCCCTACCTCAAAAAGGGCAGGGTCTGGCCCCATATCTACACCCTTTTCCTCGTGGTCGTGGGCTGGGCCATGTTCGTGGGCAACGACGCAGGCGTGGAGTTCGGCCTGCTGTTCCGCAAGCTTTTCATCCCTTCCGGCGGCGTAATGCCCCTTTACTTCCTGCGCAACTACGGCGTACTGCTGGCGGTCTCCGTCGTCTGCTGCACCCCGCTCATCGAAAAGCTGTGGAAGCTGCTTTCCCGCAATGCCATCACCAAGGCGCTGACCATTCTGGTGCTGCTGACGGTCTCGATGGCTTACGTCGTGGGCAGCACCAACAGCCCGTTCCTGTATTTCAATTTTTAAGAGGAGGCGTGAACGATGGACAAACATTCAAAGCGCTCCGCTTCGATTTTCCGCTATCCGGTCCTTATCGCATTCACCCTGTTTTTTGCCGGGCTGTTCGTGCTGGACCTTGTCACGCCGGACCGGGCCTACAGTGAACTGGAAAACACCACCCTCTCCCAGCGGCCCAGCCTGTCCAGCGTCTCGGCTGATGGGCTGAACAAGTTCTTCACGGCCTACACGAAATACGTCAAAGACCAGGTGGCGGGCCGTGACAACTGGGTCGCCCTCCAGAGCACCGTGGAAACGAAGGTGATGCAGAAGGAGCAGAGCGGCGGCATCCTGCTGGGCAAACAGCACATGATGTTCCCCCGCACCTACGGCCTCGTTTCCAGCGAGACCCGCACCCTGCCCAAGAACACTGCCGCACTGGAAGCACTCTGTCAGCGATACCCGGGCAAGGTCAACGTGATGCTGGTGCCTGCGGCGTCCGCCATCTACCCGTCAAACGTCCCTGCGGGGGCTCCGCTGCTGGATGAGGACTGTTATCTCGACTCGCTTTCCGATACCGTACAGGCCGCCGGAGGCCGCTTTGTGGACGTGCGGCAGACCCTCACCGACCACAAAGACGAATATATCTACTACCGCACCGACCACCACTGGACGAGCACCGGCGCTTATTATGCCTACAAGCAGCTCTGTGACGCTCTGAGCCTCACGCCTTTTGACCCCTCGGCGCACACCGTGCTGGCGGCGGACGGCTTCTATGGCACCCACTACTCCAAGGCACGGACGCCGGATGCAGAGCCGGACACCATCCTCTACTACGACCTGCCGAACGCGCTGACCATCTACTCGGTCAGCGGTCCCGGCCAGCCCGCCGACGGCGAGACGACCGGCCTGTATGACACGGCCAAGCTGGACGTTTACGACAAGTATGCCATGTTCCTCCACGGCAACAACGGCCTGAGCCGCATCAGGGGCGACGGCACCGGACGCATTCTCGTCATCAAGGACAGTTACGCCAACTGCTTCGTGCCTTACCTGACGGCCAACTACGCCGACATCGACGTGGTGGATTTCCGCAACTATAACTACGGGCTGGACAAGCTCATCGCGGACAATGCATACGACCAGCTCCTCGTGCTCTACAGTTTCGACAGCTTCAAGAGCGACCCCTACCTCTACCGGGCCGGCGTAGCGGGCTGATACCGGGAATTATTGCAGTATTTTTCCACAAACTTCCGAGGTGTTTTTCATGCATTTTCCCGGGTTTTTGTGGTTTCTGTCCAAAACCCTTGCACAAAATCCAGCGTTGTAGTAGAATGATGCTGTCAGAGATGTTTGCTCTGCAAGAGGGATCTTTGCAGTGCGGTGCGCCGCCTGCTGATATGAAGGAGTGATTCTTTATGAAGAAGTATATGGAGTTGCCTGCTGATTACGCAGTGCTTTCTGACGATGAGATGACCTACACCACCGGCGGCAGCGCTGTTGGCGGCATCGTCACCATCGTGGGCGTGGCCGTTCTGGCATCCAGCTATGTCTGGGGCATCTCGCAGGCCAGAGACTGGCTGAGCGTTGACAGCAACCGCAGGGGCAACCCTCTCACCGTTATGGGCCGTGCAATGGACGCCATCGGCGACGATATGTCCAAATCGCCTTCCAACTTCCTGCGTGACGTTGTTTCCACCGGTACGGTGGTGGCTCTCGCTCCCCTGAGCGCTCTGCTGCTCATCCTGTAACTGCGGTTTCTTTTGAAAAAACGATGTACCGTGCATCGTTTTGGGATATTGTTCGTAAAGGAGTGCTATTATGGAAAACATCATGATGCTTCCCGCTTCCTACTGCGTGATAAACGAAGAGGAAATGACCTATACCTCGGGCGGTGCTAACATCGTTCAGGCTGCTGCTGCTGTTTTCATCCCCATTTACGGATGGATTGCAGGTGTTTCCGGAATTCGTGACTACCGCAAGGCTCATCCGGACAACTGGACCAGCACGGGTTCTGATGCTCTGAGCAAGTACATGGACAAGAGCTTCACCAACGCGATGTATGGCCTCGGCTGTACCTTCTGGACTGTCTCCAGCTGCTTCACCGGTGTCGGCCTGTTGATTAACGCCATCGTAATTCTCAGCTAATGGGTCGGGAGACTCCAAAGAACAACAAAGGCGACGGCTCTTCCCATAAGGGAAGGGCCGCCGCCCTCTTTTTATCTGTCCATACAAAAGCAGAGGCATCCAAACCGGATGCCTCTGCCTGTTTATGGACGTGTTGATTTAGTTATTGAACATATCCTTCAGCTTTTTGAAGAAGCCCTTGCGCTTTTCGTAGTTATCCTCTTTCAGGGTCCCCTCGAACTTCTTCAGGGCCTCACGCTGGGTGCGGCTGAGCTTCTTGGGAATCTCGACCTCGCACTTGACGTACATATCACCGCGGCCTCTGCCATTCACATACTGGATGCCCTTGCCGCGCAGGCGGAAGGTGGTGCCGCTCTGGGTGCCTTCCGGCACATTGACCTCGACCTTGCCGTCGATGGAAGGCACCGTGATGGTATCGCCCAGGACAGCCTGACTGTAGGTGATGGGGAAGACGACGTAGATGTTGTTCTCGTCGCGCTGGAACACCTCGCTGGGCTGGACAGTCACCGCCACGATGACGTCACCTGCGGGGCCGCCGTTGGTGCCGGCATTGCCCATGCCCGAGAGACGGAAGCCCTGATCGTCGTCGATGCCCGCAGGGACATTGGCCTCCAGAGTCTTCTTGACCGCGATGGTGCCGCTGCCGTGGCAGCTCTTGCAGGGGTTCTTGATGAGCTTGCCCTTGCCGCCGCAGCGGGAGCAGGGCTGCTGGGTCTGCATGACGCCGAAGGGCGTACGCTGCTGACGAATGACAAAGCCTCTGCCGCCGCAGTCAGGGCAGGTCTCCGGGCTGGAACCGGCGGCGCAGCCGCTGCCGTGGCACTCGGTACACTCCTGCTGACGGGTGATGGTGATGTTCTTCTTGCAGCCATGCACCGCCTCGTCAAACGTCAGGGTGATGCGCACCCGGATGTCCTGGCCCTTGCGGGGGGCGTTGGGGTTCGCAGTGCGGCTCGAGCCGCCAAAACCGCCGAAGCCGCCGCCAAAGATGTCGCCGAAAATATCGCCAAGGTCCACACCGTCGCCGCCAAAGCCACTGAAACCGCCAAAGCCGCCGGGGCCGCCGGGGCCGCCGCCGTTCTGGGCAGCGTAGTTGGGGTCAACACCGGCAAAGCCGTACTGGTCGTAGAGCTGGCGCTTCTTCGGGTCCGAAAGCACCTCGTTCGCCTCGTTGATCTCCTTGAACTTTTCCTCGGCTTCCTTGTCGCCGGGATTATAGTCCGGGTGGTACTTCATGGCCAGCTTGCGGTAAGCCTTTTTGATCTCCGCGTCGGTGGCCGTCTTGGATACACCCAGCACTTCGTAGTAATCACGTTTCTCCTGTGCCATAATCCAATCACCTCTCGTATAAGCAGCAACCTCCCCTATATAGCAGCGCACTGCCGCTTCCAGTACAGACAGCCTCAAGCAAATCTGTACAAGACTGACCGGCCTGCCAATGGCTCCCCTATCAGGGGAGCTGGCGAGCGTCAGCGAGACTGAGAGGTTTAGTCCAGATTCCTCGCAAAGCTCTGCGCCGTACAGAAAGCGATCTGCAGGTTGTAGCCGCCGGTATAGGCATCCACATCCAGCACTTCGCCTGCAAAGTAAAGGCCCAGCGCCTTTTTGCTCTGCATGGTTTTGGGGTCCACCTCCCGCACGGACACGCCGCCGCTGGTGATCACCGCGTGGGCCAGATCGCCCCGGGCATCAATGGACACCCGCCAGTGCTTCATCAGCTGCACCAGCTCCCGCTTCTGTTCCCGGGTGATCTGGTTGGCCTTGGTAGCCGGGTCGATGCCCCAGCGCGCCACCATCACCGGCTGCATACTGGACGGCAAAAGCTTTACCAGCGCGCCCTGCGCCGCATGGTTTGCCAGCAGGGCAAAATCCCGCGTGATGCGGTCGTAAAGCTGCTCTTCGCTGAGAGCAGGCTTGAGGTCGATCTCCGCATGATACTTGTGTTTTTTCATGTCGCCCAGATGGCTGGAGGCGCTCAAAGTCAGCGGGCCGCTGATGCCAAAATGAGTGAACAGCATTTCGCCCTGCTCATCAAAAATGGCCTTGCTGTCCTCGAACAGGGTCAGGGTGACGTTTTTCAGCGCCAAGCCCATCATCTTTTTGCAGTCCGCGTCATGGCTCACAAGACTGACCAGACTGGGCACCGGCTCGATGAGGGTGTGCCCGGCCTGCTGGGCCAGTTTGTAGCCGTCGCCGGTAGAGCCGGTGGCAGGATAACTACACCCACCGGTACATACGGCAACGCTATGGCAGGTCAAGCGGCGACCATCGGTCAAATGCACCGCCTGTACCCGCCGACCGTCCTCGGTCAGCTCCAGCCGCTCTACCGTGCCTTGCAGAAACTGCACACCGGCATTTTTGGCACGGCGCACCAAGGCGTCTACAATATCCGTTGCGTTATCCGATACCGGGAATACCCGCTCCCCTCGCTCAATCTTAGTGGGCACGCCCAAGTCCTCCATCAGAGCGATGGTGTCATAAGGCATAAAATTAGAAAAGGCGGAATACAAAAACCGCGGGTTGGTGGGAATATGCTCCAACAACCCTTGCAGGTCAAAGGTAGCATTGGTCACATTGCAGCGCCCTTTGCCGGTAATGCGCAGTTTGCGCCCGGGGCGCTCCATTTTTTCAATCAGCAGCACACGGCTGCCCCTCTCGGCACACACCGCTGCGGCGGTCAGCCCGGCAGCACCGGCGCCGATGACAATTTTTGGTTCACTCATACTTCTTCCTCACCGGCGGCCAGTTCCTCGCTTGCATTCTCCCACCGGGCGTACAGATCGTCTCTGCGGGCAGTGGCGGCGTCCAGCTTGGCGGTTAGGTCCATCAGCGCCTGATAGTCCGCACCGGCAGACAGCTGCGCTTGCAGTTCTTCAATCTCTGCCTCCGTCTCCTCAATTTCCGCTTCCAACCGGGTAACGGCGGTACGCAGCTTGCGCAGGCGGGAGGCACGCTCCTTTTGCTCTTTATAAGAATTGGTCTTTGGTTTTTCTTTGACGGCAGCTGTCCTCTGCTGTGTGACCGCACGATGCGCCATATAGTCGTCATAGTTGCCGGTATAGCTTTGCACCCCGTTAGGCGTCAGCTCCAGCACCCGGGTTGCCAGCTTATTGATAAAATATCGGTCGTGGGACACAATGAGCATGGTGCCGTCATAATGAAGCAGCGTGTTTTCCAGTTCTTCCCGTGAGGCAGCGTCCAAGTGGTTGGTAGGCTCGTCCAGCAACAAGAAGTTATAGCCGCCCAGCATCAACTTCAGCAGTGCCACACGCGCACGCTCACCGCCGGAACACACGGACAAAGGCCGATACACCTCTTCTCCCTTAAACAGGAACGCCGCCAACGCATTGCGCACGCGGGTCTCCGTCATTTGAGGGAAGGTGTCCCACACCTCGCCGATCACCGTTTTCGTCAGGTCCAGCTTGGCCTGCACCTGGTCAAAGTAGCCGGTGAGTAAGTTGCTGCCAAAGCGAAAAGTGCCGTCCTGGCGAGGGTATTCACCGGTCAATATTTTGAGCAGCGTGGTCTTGCCGCAGCCGTTATCCCCCAGCAGGAACACCCGCTCCTGCCGCTTAATGTCAAAGGACACATCACGGAACAGCGCTTTGCCGTCAAAGGACTTAGACAAGCCGTCGCAGCTGAGCACATCTTCACCGCTGACACACTTGGGAGTAAAGTCAAAGCGGATTTTCTGCAACTTGGCGTCCGGCACCACCAGCTGGTCACGAATACGCTGGATCACCTTTTCCTTGCTCTCAGCAGTTTTGATATTCTTCTCCCGGTTCCACTGCCGCTGCTGGGCAATAATACCCTCCAGGCGGGCGATTTCTTTCATATCATTGTCGTACTTCTCGGCAATGGCCTTTTGCTCCGCCGCTTTTTTTTGCAGAAAAACGGAGTAGTTGCCGCTAAAGCAACGGATCTTTTGATTTTCCAGTTCAATGGTTTTGTCCGTAATACGATCCAGGAAATAGCGATCGTGGGACACAATCAGGCAGGCACCCTTAAAATCGGAAAGAAAGCTCTCCAACCACTCCACTGCGTGAATATCCAGATGGTTGGTTGGTTCGTCCAGCAGCAAAAAATCCGCCTTGGACAGCAGCAGCTTTGCCAAAATCAACTTAGACTTCTGTCCGCCGGACAGCTTGTCCGTGGACATATCAAACTGCTTTT
>ERZ772831.3237-NODE-3237-length-11900-cov-4.854116_pt1 | contig 11900 bp, 10 predicted proteins | sample MGYA00580858_ERZ772831 | MGnify/ENA primary metagenome ERZ772831 (study PRJEB29015, sample SAMEA2737694) | human gut metagenome | biome: human gut; feature: human-associated habitat; material: faeces | place: China | collected 2012 ... | reverse complement strand
ACCTCCAAACTGAGTAATTTTATCTTACATCAGTTTGGAGGTTTACACAAACTTTGGGATACTCTCAAAGCTGCTGATCTGCTATTCACAGTGCTATCCCTGCGGGCATCTCAAAAATCAACCATTATCACTTCAAATCTCACTTTCGAAAGGTGGGATGAGATCTTTGGTGACGCGGCAATCACAAGCGCAATCGTAGATAGGCTTACCTATAAGGCCTATTTGATTGATATGGAAGGCGATTCTTATCGACTCCGAGAGACTCTACGGAACAATGGAACCGACTTCGAAACAGTAGTTAAATAGTAACTGCACCTGCGGTAACAATGCTGCAGGTGCCCCTTTTCCCGATCAATAATCATCTCGTTTTAACACTATATGAAGTTGTGTACTCCTTTATCAATACATCTTTATAAAGTAAGTATTCTTTAATTAAACTATTTATTTTTCCACTATTCTTAAAATTTTCACTTTTACACATTGCTGTTACAAATGCCCTTATGTTCTTTTTTAATTTACTAAGTAATTCCGGTGTCATTATCCTAATTGCTTCATTAGGAGAACACTCATAATTAAACACGCTACTATTATGAATCATAATTGGAGTACATCTCACTTGCTCATCTTGATATAAATTATCAAACCATGTATATGACCCATTTAACTGATTACAATCATGTTTAGAAATTGTATCTGTAGTGGTCTCATTCTTGCACTCAATGACAAAATAGTCTCCTGAACCCAGTATTACAAAATCATCCGGTCCTTTTCCCACTTCTCTTTCTGGCTGTCTAGCTCCATATCCAATCAAAATAAAAATATCCTTTATTGCATTTTCAAATCTTTTTGAAGAATTCTCAACAAATCTTAAATCATCTAACACACTATCCAAATATAAAATCAAATCATTTTCATCGTGTTGTAAATAATTGATTCTATCAATGATATTTCTCGACTGTTCTAGCAAACTGTTTCCTTCCTTAATGAATTGAATTCCTTCAATAGGATTCAAAATTTCAATATTATCTCTTTTTGCAGATTTTAATATTTGTTGAGCCTTGTTCTTATCCGTAAAATTTGCATATTCCGCTAATATCTGTTTATAATATCCTCTGACTCTAGAATTACCTTCTTCATTTACCAAATCATTAATTATCTTCTCTGCTCGTTCATAATCTCCATAACTTCCATAATCAAATGCTTTCCTAAGTGCCCTAGCCGGTTTAGTAATACAAATTTCTTGAACATAATCCACCTCGGAAGTAACATTCTTACACGCCTCTATCCACATTGCATTTCTATCTAATACATAATCTCCAATCTCGATTATAGCATCCAAACCTTGTCCTTCAATCTGTTCACACATTTTCTCAGACAATTCAAACTGTGCCTTTGTGGCACTACTAAAATATTTATATCCTTCATCGGCATATAAAACAGTTGTCAACTGGTTTCCTAATAAATATACCAAACAATAGTCATTATTGGAACGAACCCCTCTACCCATACCTTGTTCAATTCGTTGTACTTGCTCACGCTGTATACGTTCACTTTTTCTTACAACTTCTTGTTCATATTTATCATCCATATTACTTATATTCGGAAGCCCATCAATAACCAAGATTCTACATGCATCATCTGGCAAATCAATTCCATCATATCTATTCACTATAACATATAACCCGTTATTTCTTGATTTTATAACTTCAACGCCACGTGAAATATTGCTGGATGATAAAACAATACCACCTCGTTCTTCCCAATACTTTGCCATCGCGAATGATGGAACGAGCACAATAACATTATGGTTTTGAGCCTTTTGAATCAAAGCATCCCTTACCTCAATTTCTGTCAATTCCTTATTTATTATTTTAGGAACAATTATTAATCTCTCACCTATATCATTCGCTTTTTCCGGACTAATGACATGCATATCTTCTTTTAAATCAATTCCCATAACAGTCATAAATGGACTGTCATCAGGAAGAGTGGCACTCATATAAATTCTCCTCTTGGCATCATCAAAACTCTTTATTTTATACATAGGAGTACAATTTGGAACAATACTTATTCCTTTAGCTGATATATAGCAATGCGACAATTTTAGAGTGTCTTTAATCAAGTTCCACTTAAACTGAAGGCATTCTGTCTCACTATTCTCACTCAATATTTTATATACCTCTTTTGTCTTGTCTTGCCAACTCCAAAAAGGTACAAGCATATTATCAAAAACATTTCTTTCTTCTATAATATCAGCAAACCGTCCTTCCGCTTGTATATTCATCACTTCATAAAACAATTTAGTTATTGCATCATACATTGAATTATCTTTAGGAATTACTACCTTAAATTGTTCTTGTATAGTTCCAACACAAGCATGCATATCGTCGATAATAATGCTACCTATCATATAATTATTTTCTTCTCTAAGTCCAAAAACACTTTTTCCATTAACCAGTTTTTGAATATTGGTTACTAATATAGCTTTCTTACGCTGATAGTCTAAGTCTGTTTCTGAATCCACTACCTTTATTCCTAGCTCACTTGCTTGTTCCATAACTTGTTTGACCAAATACTTATCTGGAACAACATACAGCACCGGTCCAACGCCTTCATTTAGACAACTTTGTAATATCATTAATGCCACTATAGTTTTTCCGCTACCGGTATTCATTTTTATAATTGTATCCTTATTATTCCTTTGCTCAAACCATTGTTTCCAAACTTCCCCTTGTACATCTCTTGGATATTGATATTTTGCAGTTTTTTGAGAAAGTCTCATAAAAATATCCCTAGGATTAATAGGTTTTTGATTTGAATTCATTCCTAATTGAGAAAAATCTATCATCTTCAATATCTCCTAACTATTTTTTCTAAATGCTGGGTTATTAGCAAGTTCTATAAGTCCTTGCAATTTACTCGGATCTTTTCCAACATCTGCCATAACGCCAAACATAGCCGCATTACTTTGTTCCTTTTCTTTGCTTTCCAATGCATTCCTATGTTCAATTTCCATAATTTCTACTTTATGCCTATGTTCCTGTTCACTCTTTGCTGCCTCTAAATTATGTTTTTCCTTTAAGGATTCAATATCCACTTCATGCTGCCTCATTAACTTTTCAATTTCATGTTTGTTACTCTCTTGTAGAGAATCAATCTGAGTTTTTGCATTTCTCCTCGCTGTTAGGTATGTAACTACTCCAGTAATTGCTGCCGGTATACACGAAACTAATAGTGTATTAATTATATCTTGCATATAATTCCATCCTTGCCATTATATAGCTACATATTTTTTGCATCAAAAATATTCCTATGATACTGCAAATATTTCCTGCGCTCATCATTCAAAACATCCTTATCAATCTGATAATCTTTAATAATATCTCTTATTTCTTGCGGAACGTTCTTTCCGAGAATAATACTTCCATCATTATCAAAGGTAATATCAAACTTATCAAAGTATGCATCTATATTGGGGCTAAGTAATAAACCATTATTTTTATCATACGCTTCTTGCATTTTTTGTTGTTTAATACAAGTTGCCAGAGGTTTAATATGTGATGCAACAAGACCTTTCCACGGCAAGTGGCATGCATAACAAATTAACCTGTCATAAACAGACATAGATTCCTCAAATAACAACTTTCTATAAATACGCATAAGGATGGGGTCACGCTTTATGCTTACAACATCAGTTCCTGCTACAACCGACTTGTGGTCTTCAAATTCCAGCACTCCATTTTCATAAACAAGTTCAGGCATATACTTCAGAAATCCTATCAAATATTCAATCTGATTATACTTATTTTCATCAAAATTTATCGACAACGCATACTGATATTGTAGTTCCAATTCTTCCGGTAATAAATACCCTCTTTTATATTTTGCAACATCTGTAACCATCAATCCCATCAAATCATTTTTAGTCAACTGTCCATTATATGCCAATGTCTTCAGTAAAAAGTTAACCTCTTTATGATCAGTACAATCATTTGTATACGAAGAATTTAAGCTACCACATTCATAAAAAATCTGTGTAAAGATTAACTCCCTTTCCTTTTTATCTTTACATGCCAAAAACTTCTTAGTTAACGGATGATAGCCCTTGTATCCTGGGTTAACAAATCCAAGCTTAATAAATTGATTAATGGATTTTCTTACAGAACCCATATCCTCTTTGGGATTTATTTTGTTGATAATATCTTGTAACTTTTTATTTAACGCTGCCGTACAATCAACACTTGTTAGCCTGTGGTTATCTATAAATTTTACGATTAAATCCAATACATTATTAAACAACGTGCCATGAATATCCGAGTATTCAACAGTTAGTTTCCAATATGAATCATATTGTTGCTCTTCTTTTGCTTTCTTTGTATTTTCTGTCCCCATCTATGCCTCCATCTCAAGGATAAATAACAATTCCTTGCTTGCATTCTTGTTTTCTTTACCTGTTACCTGATAGTTATGTTTTTTCTCCTTAATTGTAACTTTTCCGTACTTCTTAAGCATTGCTTCAATCTCATCCGGTTCTGGCTGAACACGTGTATTTTGACTTAATACTATGTATCGTGTTTTTCCCACAAGTTTTTTTATCAGTTTGTCCATATTATCAAGAAAGCTTTTCTTCTGCGTATAGTCTGTATGTTTTCTCTTCTTGTCAAACATTTCATCAAACATACCATAGAATGCATCATAATTATTCATAGTTGATGGATACGGTGGATCCATATAAACCGCATCAACAAAATCTATTTTCTTGACCATATCAAATGCATCACAGTTATATACCTTACATTCTTCTTTATCGAAAACAGCCTCATTATATGCCTCAATATTCTCCCGCATATGACTTTCAAATGTTTGATTATGATATGCTCTTTTTCGTTTATACTTCTTATAACTGTAGTCTTCATCTCGTAGCTTCTGAATTTGCTCCCAAGGCACATTCATTCTCGAATACGGAAGCTTTCTTATCATTGCTCTACGAATCAAAGCAAGCATCATATACTTCTCCGAACCTTTTAACTTCTCTGCGATTGCAACTAATTTGCTTAATTCCAAAACCTCTTCCGGATAATACAGGCAATCTGTAAGAAACCAAAACTTCTCAGCTAATTCTTCTACCCTTTGTTCACTTACCTTCTTATCAAATACATTTACCGATAATTTCGTGTCTGAATTTTCTACCAATGCTTTTGCTATAACATAATCCGCATATAATATGTCATTTGCGATAACAGAATATCCACTATTCTTTAATGCATAAGATACAGAGCATCCACCAGCAAATATATCTAATATAGTGCCACTTTTTACCGGCATTTCTTCTATAATCCAATTAACTAACTTCTCTTTGTTTCCTATATAGTTTACCTTCGGATACTTTGCCATTATCCAGTGCCTCCTCTACCTGTAAAGCAATCTGATACGCCAACTTTGGTGGCACTGCATTGCCTATCTGTTGTTGAATTTGAATAGAGGTACCTTCAAAAATGAAATCATCTGGAAATGACTGTATACGTGCAAGTTCTCTTGCTGTCAGTGCTCTATTCTGTTCATAATGGAATATCTTTCTCATATCACCAGTTACGCATACGGACGGCTTTGTACTGTCATATCTGATGTACTTTCTAATATCCCCAGACTTTGGTCTTAACTCCTCTGGAATATCCATACGATCTCCGCCATCTTTGACATAACTCATCTTTTCCAACATCTGTGCGCTATGTTTCATAGCCACATGATTTGGAATTTCGCTTTTTTGACCACTTTCCAACTTTGGTAAGTCATCGATAACGTCTTTTATTGTAAATATCGCTTCAGCCTTTGCAGGATATAAAAACTCTGAATCTATATCACTTCTGATACCTACAACAACTATCCTTCTTCTTTCTTGTGCGATTCCATAATTTGCACTATTCAAAACCTCATATTTTACTTTATATCCACATCCGGCATTTTCAAAGGCTTCTACAATAGTTTTTATAGTTTTTCCCTTCAAATGTGTTGCCATAGCAGCCACATTCTCCATAACAAACATTTTAGGCTGAATGCATGCCACAAAACGTACAAATTCCTTAAACAGTCGGTTTCTTTCATCATCAATAAAGGTTCTACCAATATTCCCAGCTATAGAAAAACCCTGACACGGCGGACCACCTATAATCACATCAACTTCATCAATTCCAACAAGTTCCTTAATCTTGTTATTATCAATGTTCCTTATATCATCAACAATCAAGTTATGTTTCGAAAAATTTCGTCTATATGTTTTAGCAAAATCCGGATTAAATTCCACAGCAAAAATATTTTCAAAATGAGCACTATCAAAGCCTAATGATAATCCTCCAGCACCACAAAACAAATCTATGTATTTATATGCCATTATTCTTTTCCTCCATTTTTTTGTTCGAACAATCGTCTGTGATATTCTAAATATCTTTTTCTTCGGGCATTCAAGACACTCTCATCAAGTTTCATCTTTTCAAAATCAATACGTACAGCCTCAGCAACATTTTTCCCGACCAAAACTGTACCATCTTCTGCAAATGATATGTCTTTCTTATCAAAATAGGAATCTACTGTCGGACTCAATAATAAACCATTATCTACATCATATGCCTGATCTTCTCTATGTTCTTTCAAGCAATCTACGCAAGGTTTAATATGGGAAGCAATTAATGACTTGTATGGTTTTTTATCCAAATAGCAAACAGCCTCTCCATAAATCGCCATTGATTCTTCCTTCAACTCTTCTTTATAAATTCTATGCTTTACCCCGTCTCGGGCAAAAGATTCATCAAAATCCTTATCTGCAATCAACGGATCGTTTGCAAACCAAAATCTTTCCTCATTTTTATCATATTTCAAATCGACAAAGCGTTTCAAATATCCAATCAAATGCGCTATCTGATTATATTTTCTTTCATCAAACTCGCAAATCTTGGCATACTGATACTGCATATCCAACTCATCTCGTGTAAGGTATCCTGCACTATAATTTGATATGTCGGTTACCATCAATGCCATAATATCGTTCTTGTTAAGAGATCCATTTTTATCCAATGTTTTCAACAAGAAATTAACATGTTTTAAATTTCTATTGTCTAATGTAACATCAGATGCCAATGATGAACACTCATAGAATATTTTTGAAAAGATAATCTCTTTCTTTTCTTTATTCATTTCAAGAATAAATGACTTTACCAATGGATGATATCCCACTAACAGAGGATAAACAAAACCAATCTTAACAAATTGATTAATTGCTTTTCTTGCAGATAATGTAGCATCACTGCCTTTGAAACCGGATATATCTACAATCTGTTGTTGAAGTACCTTATAAAGCTCAGAATCAGAAAAACTACTACCGTTCTGTGCATTTTCCTCCAAAGCCTCTCTATTTTTATCTATGAAACGCACAATTACATTAAGGCAATTATTAAATTTGGTTCCCGTAATATCTAAATGAGCCGCAGTAAATTTCCAATAGTTCTCATACACCTCTACATCTCGTCTTTTCTTCGTGTTGCTCACAGTATCCCTCCTATAATGCAATCGCATCATTTTTTCTTCTATCCGCAGGCTTTTCTGCATCTTTTGGAATCAACCACGTTTTTCCCTTTTTAACAACACCTGCAATACGTCCTTGTTCGCATAATAAAGCTATTCTTCTTGCCGATATGCCCCATATCTCTGACATTTCTATCGTTGTTACATAGTTCATATTGAACCTCCTTATCAATACACTTAATTATATTCATTTATCTGAATAAATGCAAGCGGTTTTCAAACATATGTTCTTTAACGCATTATTTAGAGCACACATATCATAATAATGTAGCTGATTTATGATCTACGAGGAGTGACCTTTCGGGGACACTCCTTTTTCATACCATCAGGCACGCTTTCATCGAAAACTTCGGACGGTTTCGTCCCAACTTCTCGGTGATATGGTGTTTTTTATGCCAACTACAAGGAGGTAACGGTGCATGGCAGACAATTTCGGTCTGAAAATCGGCGTGGAGAGCGAGAAAGAATTTAAGAAGACTCTTGCCGATATCAACCAGTCAATCGTTCAAGATACTCGGCTCGGAAATGAAGCTGATATCTTCGCAATTCGACAAAAAGATAAATCTGTGCAGGCTCTTTCCGCACGGAACAATGTGCTGAATAAGGAAATCGAAGCATAGAGACAGAAAATCGAGACGCTGTGTTCCGCTCTCCAGAATGCGTCAGATTCCTTTGGGGAGACAGACCGCAGGACGCGTTTGAGGACATGGACCGCGAAATGGACGATTATAAATGATCGAACATAACTTTTCTCTAGGTATTAGCGTTTCTATATTGAACCACCGTCCTTCCTCTTATTTTTATTCCGAACATAAAATTATATATAAATACCATACCATATATTTGTTTTTCATTCAACTTTACGCGGAACCGCCAGGAAAATCATGTCAGATTCTATTCCACAAGTGCATCAAAAATACCGGCAATATCCATCCTCCCGTAGCCCCACTGGCGGTTGGGATATTCCAGCATTTTTTCGCGTTCAGCGCCGCGGATAAAGTAATTCCGAATACCTTTACTGTTGATGACTGGATCCTTTCTCTCCACGATCGCCCATTGCATAAACTGTGCCGCCGCACCTGTCATAAGCCCGGTCGCAATGCTGCTGCCGCCTGACAGCCCCAGTGCAGTCTGCACGCGTACCCCCGCTACGGAAAGATCCGGTTTGATCAAGCCCTGTCTCTGAAAGCCGCGCCCGCTGTCAATCGAAAAGCTGTTATTGGAAGAATCATAATAGGTCAGGCTTATCGCATTTTCACAGTAGGACGGTTCTGTCATTGTGGTATAGGGATCCGGTCTCAGAAAATAGACCGGTTCATTCAGAAATGCTGTAATTGGAAGCCAGCTGTGAAAACGCGCAGTTCCTGCACTTCCCTGTGCATATACACGTATTGTCCAGATGCCAGCAAGCGGATTTTCAAAACGCAGATAGATAAGCTCCTCTCCGCTGTTCAGTTCTATCGGAATATAATCCACACTGACTTTTGAATTACTATATACAAAATCAAACTGCAGCGTCTGCCCGAAGCGAGCCGGTATCCGGCTGATCGTTTCCCCATCCGGCGATCGAAGCATGATCGTATAAACATTGGGAATTTCCCCCCACAGCTCCATGGTAAATCCGCTGCTGCCTTCTGCGACACGTACTTCCACATCCTCATAGGGATTTTCAGCCTGCAGCATGATACCGCCTGCGTAGTGATGCGCCGCATTTCCTTCATTTCCGCCACCTATGACAATACAGTGATGCCTCTCCTGCGTCAGCGTATTCAGATATATGTTTAAGAAAGAATTACCGGTGTGATCTCCCATGTTGGTTCCCATTGTGATCCCGATGACAACCGGTTTGTTTTCCTGCTGGCTGATATCATGAATATACTTCAGTGCCGCCACGATATCCGACTCGTCATAGGCATCTGCCGCTTCCGGTATTCTGTAATAAGTGCGCAGATATGACTTTGCCTGCCTGCATTTTACCATGATCAGTTCTGCCGAGGGCGCTGCTTTAGATGCCACGGAAGCAACCTTTGTACCATGTCCGTTTTCATCCGTCAATAAGAGCGGTACACTCTGGGCATTTTCGCGCTGACGCAGATTTTCATTGATCTCTTCTTTTGAAAAAACAGTTCCGTAGGGAAGCCCTATAGGCGTCTGTCCGCTCTGCTGTGTCTGATCCCAGACAGAATGCAGCTTTGTCGTTCCATCTTCCTTTAAAAAGTCAGGGAACGTATATCTGATCCCTGTATCAATCAGCCCGATCAGTATTCCATTTCCGGTCAGACTGAGTGGTGGCTGCTGCACACGCAGAATACCACTGTCCTCATATGCACCTGCAAGCCGCTGCCCCTCCTGCTGCAGCCTGTATTCCCCATATACCGCATTTTCGCTCTGTTTTATGGTCGAAAAAAGCCCGGAAGTTTCCTCCCGGGCAGCAAGTCCGTAACATTTCGGAACAAAGGCATAGCGGTATTCTGAAGCACTGAGTGGCAGAAGATTCGTCCTGCTTACATACAAAATACCGAAATTCTCCTCGATCGGTACAAAGCAGTAGTCCACTCCATTCTCTTTTAACAGATCAAAATCTGCTATATAATCCACAAGCAGATTCAGATAATCCTCTGATACGATTTTTTCCCTGCAATCCATAGATGCCTCTCATGGCTTTTTTCTATTCTATGCCGGAAAGTGTCTCCGTACTACGGATTTCAATCTTCGGACCGCCACAGCCCTCGATATATTCCTTCGTGATCGTCACGCGTCCTATATTTTCGTCTTTCGGGATCTCATACATAATATCAAGCATGAATTCCTCGATGATGGCACGCAGTGCCCTGGCTCCTGTATCCTTTTCCATTGCCTTTTCCGCGATCGCTTCGAGTGCACCGTCATCAAATTCAAGATCTACCTCGTCCAGGGCAAGCAGCTTCTGATACTGCTTCAGGATCGCATTTTTCGGCTCTTTTAAGATCTTGATATACATATCCTTGTCAAGCGCATCCAATGTATAAATGATCGGCAGTCTGCCAAGAAATTCCGGAATCATACCGAACTTCTTCAGATCCTCGATCGTTACCTTTTTGATCAGATCCTTGTCGTTATTAAATTTATCTTTCAGATCAGCTTCATAGCCGATGGACGTTTTTTTCATCAGACGCTGTTTGATGATATCATCCAGATCCGGGAATGCACCACCACAGATAAACAGAATATTTCTTGTATTGACCGTTGTAAGCGGTACCATCGCATTTTTGCTGTTTGCACCGACCGGCACTTCTACTTCTGCACCTTCTAGCAGCTTCAGCATACCCTGCTGTACGGATTCGCCGGATACGTCACGGCTCGTTGTTTCCTTCTTCTTCGCGATCTTATCGATCTCATCAATAAAGATGATACCCATTTCCGCACGCTCCACATCATTATCTGCGGCAGCAAGCAGCTTGGAAACAACGCTTTCTATATCATCACCGATATAACCCGCCTCTGTCAGGGAAGTGGCATCTGTGATCGCAAGCGGTACATTCAACAGCTTTGCGATCGTTTTTACAATATAAGTCTTACCACAGCCTGTCGGCCCTACCATCAGCATATTGGATTTCTCAATCTCGATATCATCCATGGAATCTGTCAGTACACGCTTATAATGGTTATATACTGCAACAGACATTACCTTCTTGGCATATTCCTGACCGATCACATATTCATCTAACATTGCTTTGATCTTATGCGGTGCCGGAATCGTTGCAAGTGTCATTTCCTGTTCTTTTTTCTTCGGTTTTGCCGCTTTCTTCCTCACCTTCTGTTTATCCGGTATATCATTCATTCCCATCAGTCTGCTCATATCAATATTTCCCATATTGGAAAGATTAGAGAGATCCAGAAACTGCATTCCGCCAAATCCGCCCTGATTCAGATTATCAAAGGTCTTCTGCATACAGTCTGCACAGATATGTATATTGCCCGGCATATCGATCAGCTTTCCGGCAACACTTTCCGGTCTTCTGCAGAGATAACAATATTTCTCGTATTCATCCTCACGCTTGTCTTCTGTTTTATGATCATCAGCCACCGTCTGACTGGTCAGTTCTTTATTTTCATCATCATTTCTATAATCAGACATTTTCATCCTCCATACTTTTGTTTCCTGTCTAAAACAGCTATCTATATTAAATGATATAGCTCTGCTACATGATACCACAGATTCCATCCATATGAAAACAGTATTATTTCTGGTAAAACGGTTAAATTTTTCTAAATAATTTCCTTATTGCCGCCCTCGATTAATTAAATTAAGTACAACTACTCGCATTCCTCCCTGTTTTCCTGTT
>ERZ772831.3225-NODE-3225-length-11941-cov-3.073027_pt1 | contig 11941 bp, 10 predicted proteins | sample MGYA00580858_ERZ772831 | MGnify/ENA primary metagenome ERZ772831 (study PRJEB29015, sample SAMEA2737694) | human gut metagenome | biome: human gut; feature: human-associated habitat; material: faeces | place: China | collected 2012 ... | reverse complement strand
CAAGATATATTAATGTTGTAAGTGAGATGATAGAACATCTTGTTACATCACTTGGTTCTTGATTATATTAATTACAGATTATATTGAATTATAATTGATGTTTAATACAACAATGTAAATAATGCACTGGTATAAAGGTGCAGAATGGAGAGTTAATATGGCATCTACATTTTTTGGATTATCAATCTCATACAAAGGACTTCAGGCGGCACAGACATCTATTACAACAACAGCACACAACCTTTCTAATATTAATACTGATGGATATACTAAGCAGAGCGTGCTTTTACAGGCATCAGATGCTTTAAGAACATATTCAACATACGGAACAATTGGTTCAGGTGTTAATGTTGTAGAGATTAAACAGACAAGAGATTCTTATTATGATGAGAAATATCGTAACAACTGTGCTAACTATGGACAGTACGAAGCTAAGAATAATTATATGACACAGGTTGAGGATTATCTTAATGAATTTCTTCTTTCAGGTTTCTCAAAGGAATACGGCAATTTCTTTGATGCAGTTAACCAGCTTACAATTACACCAGCTGACACTTCTGCAAAGAACCAGCTTATTAATAATGCCAAGAGTATGACAGATTACTTTAATACATTAGCTAATAACTTAAGAAATGTACAGGCAGATGCCAATAACGAAGTAAAGGATACTGTTGAGCATATTAATACACTTGCACAGAACATAACAGCACTTAATAAGCAGATTAACCAGATTGAGGCGTGCTATGGTGATGCTAATGATCTTCGTGACCAGAGAAATGCATTAGTTGATGAGCTTTCAAAGGCAGTTAATATAACAGTAAGCGAGACAGAAATCCAGAATGGTCTTACATCATTCCAGATAACAATTAATGGACAGTCACTTGTTAATGATTACAGTTACAGGACATTAGAGGTTGTGGCAAGAGGTGAAGTAAGAAATACAAGCGATGCAGATGGACTTTATGATATAAAGTGGAATGACGGATCTGATTTTAATATATACAGTGACTCACTTGGAGGACAGTTAAAAGCACTTATAGATATAAGAGATGGCTGTAATGGAGAGATTGAGTCTTATGCTAAGAATGATGATGGAACATACAAGACAGATATTGATGGTAATATCGTAACAGAGACTAATGCACAGGCAGGCGAGAATATTAATTATAAGGGTGTTCCATATTATCAGGTACAGCTTAATACGTTTATACAGACATTTGCACAGGCAGTTAACAGCATATTTGAAAGTGGCTATGTATCAGATGCGGATACAACTGATGCTAAGAATAAAGGTATACCACTTTTTGTTGTTCAGGATGGTTCTGGAGTTCTTACAGCAACAACAGTATCTGTTAATTCGGCTCTTTTAGAGGATGCTGATAAGCTTGCGACAAAGTCAAATGTAGGGGACGGCGAATCACAGTGCGATCTGATTGAACAGATTAATGCACTTCAGAAGAAAAAGATATTTGATGGTGGTACAGGTGCTTACTTCCTTGAAAGTATTGTCAGTGATGTATCAATTGATTCAAGTAAGGCTAAGACATTTCTTTCTAACTATAATAATATGAAGACAACAATTCAGAACCAGAGATTATCGGTTATGGGTGTTGATACTGATGAAGAAGCTATGGATCTTATGAAGTTCCAGCAGGCTTACAATCTTAACTCTAAGATGATGTCGGTTATGAACGAGATATACGACAAGCTTATTAACCAGACGGGCTTATAATTAGTTCACATAGCATATCTGTAAATGAATGGAGGAATAGTATGAGAATAACTAATCAGATGATGATAAACAGCTCTATAGCTAATATACAGACTAATAAAAGTCAGATTAATACAATGGATACACAGTTATCTACACAGAAGAAGATTAACAAGCCTTCTGATGACCCAATTATTGCAATCAGAGCATTAAGACTTCGTTCAAGTCTTGATCAGGTTACACAGTATATTAATAAGAATATACCAGATGCTTCATCATGGCTTTCGGTAACACACGATGCTCTTGACCAGAGTTACAATATAGTATCACAGCTTTACAGCTATTGTAATCAGGGTGCAACAGATTCTTATTCTCCTTCGGAACGTAATACAATTGTTGAGACACTTAATAAGCTAAAGGATTCATTCTATACACAGGGAGATGTAGATTATGCTGGAAGATATGTATTCACAGGTTATGCAACAGACAAGCCTCTGACATATCAGTCAGATGCAGATGCTAAGGATGTGGACTATACAATAACACAGAACTTTACAAGAGATGCACTTAGCAGTAAGACTGTATATACTAATGCCTATTCTAATGATGATATTATGAATCTGTCAGTTAAAAAAGATGCTAATGGCAAGATTATTACACCAAATGTGCAGACAGTACACAGATTACAGCTTGCTTATTCAGAGGTTGATGCTAATGGAACATTTAAGATTACAGACAGTCAGGGCAATACGGCTTCAATAACTAAGAACACAGACGGAACAATATCAGTAACAGATGCAGATGGTAATGCAGTTACAGGTGTTACAACTAATACAGATGCCAATGGTAATATAACAGGCGTTACAGGTAACTTCTTTAGTGATGGAAGTGGCAATGCAGTTACAGTATCATTTACATCAGATACTAATTATATACCAGGTGATGATGAGATAGTTATTAATTCACAGGTTGGTGAAGTTCTTCTTGGAGAAAATGTATATAAGGACGTATATACAAGCAATTCATTCTCAGTGCAGTATGATAAATCTAATTTTAAAAAGGGTGATGTTAATCCAACAATGTATTTTGACTGTGTTGATAATGTTACAGGCGTTACTTATGTTAAGAAGGATGAAGATATAGAGTATAATATTAATTTTACACAGAAGTTAAAGGTTAATACTCAGGCAGATGAAGCGTTTAATATATATTTTGGAAGAAATATAGATGACCTCACATCAGCAGTACAGAATGTTCTTGATATAGAGAGCCAGATGTCAAAGGTTGAAAGTATGATGAAAGAGGAAAGATATTCATCAGATGCAGACCAGAAGAGTTTAAGTGATATTCTTGAAGGACTTACTAAGCAGCAGGAATTAGCAAAAAGCCAGATGACTAAAGCTTTTGAGAGTGGTATCGGGCAGATGCAGGGATATCAGGAACAGATTTCTAATGCCAAGGCTGATGTGGGTAACAGAATTACAAGACTTGACCTTACTAAGTCAAGACTCACAGAACAGAAGACTAATTTTACAAGTCTTAAGTCTGAGAATGAAGATATTGACCTTGAGGAGGTTGTTATATCTTATACTTCTGCCCAGCTTGTATATAATGCGGCACTGTCAGCAGCAAGCAAGGTAGTACAGCAGACATTACTTGATTTTATTGGATAGAAAATGATAATCAAAGCGTTTTAATGGAGGGTATTAAGGTGAAGGTAGATACTAGATGGTTTGGAACGATTGATATTGATGATGAGAAGATTATAACATTTGACCTTGGGGTTATTGGCTTTGAGGACTGTAAAAAGTTTACACTTATATACGATGTGGATAAGGGAGACGAGGCATCAATAATGTGGTTACAGTCATTAGATGAGCCAGAACTTGCTCTTCCAATGTTAAAGCCGGAGCTTATTAAAGAAGACTATGATCCGATAGTTGAAGATGAGATGTTAAAGGCTCTTGGAAGTGATATTAAAGAAGCTGATCTTATAGTGTTTTGTGTACTTACTGTTCCGGCAGATATTACTAAGATGACAATTAATTTCAAAGCTCCAATCATTGTCAATGCTGATACATTAAAGGGTGTACAGCTTATAGCCGACAACAATGATTATGAAGTCAGATATCCTATTTATTCAATTCTTGAAGAAAGGAAAGGTGAGTAGAATGCTGGCATTATCAAGGAAAAAAGATGAAGCTATAATAATTAACGATGACGTAGAAGTCACAGTTATCGAGATTAAAGGAGATCAGGTTAAGCTTGGAATAACAGCACCTAAGTCTGTTCCAATCTACAGAAAAGAAGTATATGTACAGATAAAGGATGCTAATAAGGAAGCTACACAACAGGCAATTGATGTTAAGGCACTTAACCAACTCTTTAAGAAATGATAGTTACATTTGTTATAACAATTGTAATGATTTATAATGAATATAATTAATATATAATATTATATTATGGCATTAGAATGCCGATATAGGGTTTAGAAACTGAGTAAAGTGCAATAAATACGGGAAAAGGATTTCTTTACTGCACTAGGATATATATTGCAGAATTGTAATATTGGTTAATATCGGTTTGAGAACATTTTTTATAACCACACGGAGGTGAAGGATAATGGGAATTGATAAAATGAGCATAGCTGCCAATTACCATAATCAGGCAGTTCAGGCAACACAGATTAATAAGGTTAATGTTCAGACTTCTTCTGATACAGCAGCAAAGGAGATGACAGCAGATAGTAAAGTCAGTACAGCATCGACAGTGCAGATAACCAATACACAGAAGAGTGGTACTGACAATGGCGAATCTAATCTTGCACAGCAGAATGAGAAGAAAGAAGCAAGTATCAAGGAACTCAAAGATATACAGAAAGTAATTAATAGAAATACAATAGCAGAATTTGGTTATAATGAGCCAACTAACCGTATTACTATTAAGATTAAAGATAAGGACACTGATGAAGTCATCAAGGAGATACCATCAGAGAAGGCTCTTGAAATGCTTGCAAAAGCCTGGGAGCTTGCTGGTATCCTTGTTGATGAGAAGAGATAGGAGGTAATATTATGCCAATAAGATTATCAGGTATGGTTTCAGGTATGGATACAGAGACACTTGTATCTGCACTTGTATCAGGATATAAGCTAAAAAAAGATAATCTTGTCAAAGCACAGACAAAGCTTTCATGGAAACAGGAAAAATGGAAGACTATGAATACAAGTATATATAGCTTCTATAGTGGAAAGCTGTCAGCAGGAAGATTATCTAACGCATACAGCCTTAAGAAGTCAACTGTATCTAATTCAAGTGTAGCTACAGTTACAGCAAGTTCAAGTGCGGTAGCTGGAGACCAGACATTAAAGGTTAAAGAACTTGCATCATCGGGTTATCTTACAGGTGGTGAAGTTACTAATAAATCAGACAGCACATCAAAGATAACAGGTTCAAGCAAGTTATCAGCTATAACAAATAAGACGTCTGGACAGGGAAGTGTTACACTTTCTGTTGATGGTAAGTCAACTAATATAGAACTTACAGATGATATGACAGTTAATCAGTTCTTAGTAAAGCTTAAGGATGCTGGTGTACAGGCAAGCTTTGATGAGGCGAACCAGAGATTCTTTATAAGTTCCAAGACTTCTGGTAAAGATGGCGATTTTTCATTAGTAGCTAATGATACAGCTGGTAGAGACTCTTTGTATGAATTGGGACTTTATACAGATGATAAGACATCTACAGCAGAGTATACAAAATGGGCTGGCTATTATAATGCTGCGGATGGTACATATACATCAGCACTTGATGATATTATTAATAGTGCTTATGAGAGTAATAAGATAAGCTTTGATACAGTAGCACAGGAAAAGCTTGCAGCATATAGTAAAGCTTCTGCTACAGTTGATAGTTTTAATACTAAATATATGTCAGATACAGGTGTCACAGCTGAAGATAATGCTAAGGCACAGCTTACATCAAAACAGGCACAGCTTGATGCACTTATTTTAAAAGGCAAAGGCGGAGATAATGATAGTGATTTTGATGAAAGTAAACTTACAGACGAAGAAAAAGAACAATATAAAACCCTTACAAGTTCTGTAGAAACACTTAAATCAGACATAGCTAACTACGATACAGCTAAGAAATCAATGGAAGATCTTAAAAATTATGTTAATATTGAGGTGAAAGATGGCAAGACAACTGTATCAGCTCTAAAAGAGACAGATTCAGCTGCTGGAGTTGCCAATATAGCTGCTGAGACTGCTGACAGGAATACTAAGATTAAGGCAGACCTTACAACACAGTATCAGAACAAAGCAAAGAATAGCTATGATATGATTAACGCAGCACATAAGTTTTCTAAGGGCGCATCAAGAAAAGTAGGACAGGATTCAGAAATTGAGCTTAATGGTGCTACATTTACAAGTAATAGCAATAACTATTCGATTAATGGCATTACAATACAGGTAACCGCTAAGACTAAGGATGATGAGCAGGTTACAATAACTACAGATACAGATGTAGATGCAATCTATAAGTCTATTAAAGATATGTTTACAGATTATAATAAGCTGATTAAGTCAATGGATGAAGCTTATAATGCAGACAGCTCTAAGGGATATGAACCACTTACAGATGATGAAAAGTCCGCAATGACAGATGATGAAGTTGAAAAGTGGGAGACTAAGATTAAGGACTCACTGCTTAGAAAGGATGATACTTTAAGCAGTATTATCAATACTATGAAGAATGATATGGCTTCATCATTTACAATTAACGGAAAGTCGTATGCTTTATCAAGCTTTGGTATAGCAACACAGGGATATTTCTCATCAGGTGAGAATGAAAAAGGTGTATATCATATTGATGGTGATTCAGATGACTCTGTTTCATCGGGTAATGATGATAAGTTAAGGGCGGCAATAGCAAGTGATCCGGAGACTGTAGTTTCGTTCTTCTCACAGCTTGCTACAAAGCTTTATACAGATTTAGGTAATAAGATGGCTACATCTTCAGTGAGCAGTGCTTATACAGTATATAATGACAAGCAGATGACTAAGCAATATTCAGAATATACAACTAAGATAAGTGATGCAGAGACTAAGATTACAACTTGGGAAGATTACTATTATAGTAAATTCTCAGCTATGGAATCAGCTTTATCAAAGCTTAACTCGCAGACATCATCAATGTCTGGTTTATTTGGAAATTGATAATTGGGTATTGATTTAATTCTATATTAAGGATAATATGGTAATAGGAATATAAGGTGTTTATGACATCAGGAGAGAGGACAAGTTATGATATATAATCAGAATATGGCACAGCAGTATAACCGCAATAAGATATTAACAGCGACACCGGCTGAGCTTACGTTATTATTATATGAAGGTGCAATTAAGTTTTGTAATATTGCTCAGGTTGCAATAGAAAAGAATGATACAGAAAAGGCACATACTAATATAGTAAAGGCAGAGATGATTATAGAAGAGCTTCAGTCAACACTTAATCGTAAATACCCGGTAGCAGAGGATTTTGATAATGTGTACAAGTATATCTACAGCCTTTTAGTTGATGCTAATATGAAGAAAGATACACAAGTTCTTGATCAGGCATTAGCTGAATTAAGAGGAATGAGAGATACTTGGAAAGAAGTTATGGTAAAAGCCGGTAATTAATAATATAAAGGTATGGTCAAATAGTAATTTAACTATACCTTTATGATATCAAGATGGTGGTAATAGTATATGATTACAGAGAATTATCTTCAGATAATGATAGACAGTCTTCTTAAGAAGATAGAGATACTTAAGAAAGTATCTGAGCTGAATGAGCAGCAGAGTGCTTTGCTTGATGATAAAGAATTCGATGGAGATAAGCTTCAGAGTAATATGGAGAGTAAAGCTGCATATATAGATGAGCTTAATTCACTTGATGAGGGCTTTCAAGCTGTATTTGACAGAGTAAAAGAAGATGTAGAAGAGTATAAGGCTGATTATAAGGAATTAATAATTAGATTACAGGAGCTTATAAGAGAAGCTACATCCTTAAGTGCGACTATACAGGCACAGGAATCAAGAAACAAAGTCAGAGTTGATATTAAGTTCAGGCAGTTAAAGGATAATGCTAAGACAGCCAAGCGAAGTGTAAGTATGGCTAATAAGTATTATCAGAATATGAGCAGGGTAAGTTCTGAACCGCAGTTTATGGATCAGAAGAAATAGTTTTATATAAAAGAATGTATAATATTATTGCCAGATAATATAAGTATGGTTACAGCACGCAATAATAAGCTGTAATGTTTTTGACACTTATAAAAAAATATATTAAAATAAGTTTATATCAGGGCTAAAGTTAATAAACAATAGTCCGATATAATATATGACAGGAGCAATCCTGAACAATTTAATTATGGGTGGCAGGGACGCCACCAAGAATTCAAGGAGGAAACTATTATGGTAGTACAACACAATCTTACAGCAATGAACGCTAACAGACAGTTAAGCGGAGTTCAGAGTGCACAGCAGAAGTCAACAGAGAAGTTATCATCTGGTTACAGAATTAACAGAGCTGGTGATGATGCTGCAGGTCTTTCAATTTCAGAGAAGATGAGAAGCCAGATCAGAGGTCTTAATAAGGCTGCTTCTAATGCTCAGGATGGTATCTCATTAGTACAGGTAGCTGAAGGTGCTCTTAACGAGACACATTCAATTCTTCAGAGAATGAACGAATTAGCAACACAGGCAGCTAACGATACTAATACATCAACTGATAGAAATGCTCTTCAGAAGGAAATGGATCAGCTTACATCAGAAATCGATAGAATTCGTTCTACAACTCAGTTCAACTCAATGAACTTACTTGATGGTTCTTTCACAGGAAAGAACTTACAGGTAGGTGCATTATCAGGACAGAGTATTTCAATTTCTATTGGAAATATGAATGCTTCTTCACTTAAGATTAGCGGACTTAAGGTAAGTTCATTCTCAGCAGCAGGAAAGGCAATGGCAGCTATTCAGAAGGCTATTAATTCAGTTTCTACTCAGAGATCTAAGCTTGGTGCTCTTCAGAACAGACTTGAGCATACTATCAACAACCTTAATACAACAAGTGAGAATACATCGGCAGCTGAATCACGTATCCGTGATGTAGATATGGCTACAGAGATGGTTGAATACAGCAAGAACAACATTCTTGCACAGGCTGGACAGTCTATGCTTGCACAGGCTAATCAGGCTACACAGGGAGTTCTTTCACTTCTTCAGTAATTTATAATTATAATAAAGATATATGTTATAGAGGATTGTCATATTATATGGCAATCCTCATTAATTATATGGAGGAATTAATGGTAAAGGTATCAATTGTTATACCAGTATATAATGCTGAAAAGTATATAGACAGGTGTGTGGATTGTCTGCTTAACCAGACGTTAAAGGATATAGAGGTAATATTTGTTGATGATGGTTCAACAGATAATAGTGGATTATTGTTAGAACAGTGGTGTAATAAAGTGCCAGATATATTTCAGGTAATTCATTCAGATAGAGACAGAGGTCCTGGTGGAGCAAGAAATCTGGGTATAGCCAAAGCAACAGGAAGTTATATTGGATTTATGGATTGTGATGACATAATTGATCGTACAATGTATGAAAAGCTATATAATAAAGCAGCAGAGGCAGGTTATGATATGGTGGATTGTGCATATTATAATGAATTGTCAGATGAGAGCGCTTTGGCAATAGGAGACAATATTACAGGCAAATTAGATGATGCCAAACGCAGTGATATTATAGCAGGAGTGGGTTATGCAGTAACCAAGATATTCAGGCTGTCGGTAATAAAAGATAATAATATCAGGATAAGAGAAAATGTTATATATGAAGATTTGGATTTTCTTATAAATATAGCACTGAAAATTAATAATACTGCTAATGTCAAAGAAATCCTGTATATATATAAGAATAATGATAATTCTGCATCACATAATAATCGTGAACAGATTAAATTTAACGATATGTTAGCTGTATACAAGGCAATTGACCGCCTTAAGTATGATTGCAATGTAGATGAAGCAATAAAGTATGCTAAGATAACGTGTATTGCAGGGGCAATAGGAATATGTCTTATGAATCAGGACAATAATCAATTCAGTTTAGAAGATAATCTTTTAAATCTTAGAAGCATTTCTAAGAAAGAACTGGTTAATTGGGAGAATAACAGATATATTCAGGAAAATATGTCTAAGGATAATAAAGATATATTAAAATGGTTTGCAAAGATATAATCAGTGTATAAGAATTGAGGAAAAATGAAAATATTATATTGTAGCTGGTATGAGAATTCGAGGGAAGATCTGGAACGTGCCCTTAATAAAGCTGCTGATGAGGTTATAGTTATTGAGCATAAAGTTAAAGAGTATTTAGGGCTGAATGAGAATATAAGACAAGAAATAATAAGTATTGTAGTTAAAGGTATTGATATAGTAATCTCCTTTGACTTTATTCCAATATTATCCGAAATATGTAATTGGTACAATATTCAATATGTATCGTGGATATATGACTGGCCTAACTATACGTTATTTTGTAAAGAAGTATATAATAAATGCAATAGGATTTTTCTGTTTGAGAGAAATGGTATAGAATTATTGTCCAGATATAATATTGGAAATATACAATATTCCAGCCTTGCTGTGGATACAGACAGACTTGACAGGCAATTAGGGAAGGACATTATCAATACTAAATATGATTATGATGTAAGCTTTGTTGGAAATATGAATACTAACCTGAATAATATATTGATGTCAGATGAAATTCCGTCATATTATGAGGGATATATCAATGGTCTGGCACAGGTACAGCAAAAAATATATGGATATAATGTTGTCAATGAAATTGTGGATAAGGAATGGGTACGCGGATATTTGAGAGCTTCATGTGTTGATATGGATAATATTGTTATTCCGCACGAATGTGTGTTAGCGGCTCAGATTAATAAATACATAACAGGTCTTGAAAGAACTAATCTGTTAAATGCAATTGCTGATAAGTATAATTTAGATGTATTTACCGGCAACGAAGAATTAACATAGAAAAAGCAGTTATGCACAAAAGCATAGATTATTATAGCAGAATGCCAGAAGTATTTAGAAAATCAAAGATTAATCTGAATATGACATTACGTTCAATTACATCAGGTATTTCATTAAGAGTATATGATATTTTAGGTGCAGGTGGCTTCTGCCTTACTAATTATCAGGAGGATATAGCGAAGCTTTTTAAGGATGGTGAAGAATTAGTTATGTTTACTGATGAGAATGATATGCTTAATAAGCTGGAGTATTATCTTTTGCATGAAGAAGAAAGAATGGCAATTGCTTTAAATGGACATAAAGCAGTTAAAAAATTTAGCTATGATAATGTGCTGGAATATATATTGAAGTATATAGCTTTGACATAGTATTGAAGGAGTGATTGGGTGAATTTATCAGTATGTATAATTACAAAGAATGAAGCATTAAAATTAAAAAAATGTCTGGCTTCTTTAAAGCGTTATGATGTTGAAATTGTAGTCGTGGATACTGGTTCAACAGATGAAACCTTACAGATTATTGAGGAATATGCAGATATAAAAGGTAATTATAAATGGAATGACAATTTTGCTGAGGCAAGAAATTGCTCCATAACGCTTGCGAATAATGAATGGATTCTCGTATTAGACAGCGATGAATGGATTGAAAGTGCAGATATGAATTTAATAAATTCAATATTATTACAATCTGATAGTAATATTGTTGGACGTATTGAGCGTATTAATGACATAAATTTGAGTGGTGAGAATGTAAAAGGAACAGAAAGAATAAGCCGCTTGTTTAATAAAAAATATTGCCATTATGAAGGGAGGATTCACGAACAGGTTGTAAGTAATAATGGAGATGAGATTAAAACCATAGATGTTCCGATAATAGCAGGACATTCAGGATATGCAGGAAGCGAAGATGATAAGAAGAAAAAATCAGAACGTAATATAAAGCGGCTTATGATGGATTTAATGGAAAATGGAGCTTCTCCCTATACATATTATCAGATTGGTAAAAGCTATTATATGCAGAAGGATTATGAGAAGGCATCAGAATATTTTGAGAAAGGTCTGGAATATGATTTGAATCCGAAGCTTGAATATGTTCAGGATATGGTTGAGACATATGGGTATTCGTTACTT
>ERZ772831.3222-NODE-3222-length-11947-cov-3.744955_pt1 | contig 11947 bp, 9 predicted proteins | sample MGYA00580858_ERZ772831 | MGnify/ENA primary metagenome ERZ772831 (study PRJEB29015, sample SAMEA2737694) | human gut metagenome | biome: human gut; feature: human-associated habitat; material: faeces | place: China | collected 2012 ... | reverse complement strand
AGACCGCCTGCGAGAACGTCATCGAGGCTGTCAAGGCCGCCGGTTACACCAAGGTCATCCTGCGTCCCCTGATGGTCGTTGCCGGTGACCACGCCAACAACGATATGGCCGGTGCGGATGACGATTCCTGGCTGAGCCAGTTCCAGGCCTCCGGTGACTTCGCGTCCGTGGAGTGCCAGATCGCCGGTCTGGGTGAGATCGAGGACATCCAGCAGCGCTACATTGAGCACACCAAAGCCGCCATTGATTCCCTGAACGGCTAATATTCCGCATTCCAATGCCCGAAGGGAGAGATCTTTTCGGGCATTTTTTATGGAGAGCTTCCCCGCATGAGGAGAAACACTCCCATTTCAAATTCTGAATTTTTGAGGTATTTTGTTTATGCACTGCAAACAGTTTGTTTCCCTGTCCGTTGCTTCCCTGATGCTGGCCGCTGCTCTCACCGGCTGCGGCGGGGCTTCTTCCGCTGCTTCCTCTGCCGCTTCCGGTGAGGCCGCTTCTGCCGTGAGCACTGCCGCCGTTTCTGAAAGCGCCGAAGCCGCCCTGCCGGACGGCGTGTACACGGCTGAGTTCGACACCGACAGCGGCATGTTCCACGCCAACGAAGCCTGCGATGGCAAGGGCACCCTGACCGTGGAGAACGGGCAGATGACCTTCCATGTCAGTCTGGCCTCCAAGAAGATCGTCAACCTGTACGTTGGCATGGCCGCCGATGCCGAGGCCAACAAGGCAGACTGGCTGCTGCCTACCACCGACACCGTCACCTACTCCGACGGCACCTCGGAGGAGGTCTACGGCTATGATATCCCCGTGGCCGCTGTGGACCAGGACTTCCAGCTGGCACTCCTCGGGACCAAGGGCAAGTGGTATGACCACACTGTGAGCATCCGCAATGCACAGCCCAAGGCTGAGGAAGCTGCCGAGACCCCTGCGGACGGTGAATACAGCGTCAATGTGACCCTGGAGGGCGGCTCTGGCCGTGCCACCGTGGAAAGCCCTGCCGCCCTGACCGTGGCGGACGGCAAAATGACCGCTGTCATCCTGTGGAGCAGCCCCAATTATGATTACATGATCGTGGACGGCGAGAAGTATCTGCCCACCAACACCGAGGGCAACTCCACCTTTGAGATCCCTGTTTCTGCACTGGGCACCCCGTTGGCTGTCACTGCCGATACCGTAGCCATGAGTACTCCCCATGAGATCGAGTATACGCTGACCTTTGCGCTGAACGGATGAAACTGACGAGACAACAATTCCTGCGCGTTCTGCCTGCTACAGTACTGGCCCTGTCGGGTTGCGCTGCCTCCGAGACAGCGCCCGCCAGCACAGAAGAACTGGTCTTTGACCATGCCTGTCCGCTGGATTACGCCACACAGTTTACCGCAGACTGCTATGAGGGCGGCTATACCATGCTGACCCTGACCGAATCGGGGGAGCAGTTCCTTGTGACCCCGGAGGATGCCGCTGCGGTGGAAGGCCTGCCCGAGAGCGTGACGGTGCTGCGTCAGCCCGTCCGGAACATCTACCTTGTCTCCACCTCGGTGATGGACCTGTTCCTCGCGCTGGATGGGCTGGACAGCGTGACTCTTTCCGGCACCCGGGCGGAGGGCTGGTATCTGGATGAGGCCAGAGCCGCCATGGAGGCCGGGCGCATTGCCTATGCGGGCAAGTACAGCGCCCCGGACTATGAAAAGATCCTTGCGGCCAACTGCGGTCTTGCCATCGAGAACACTATGATCTACCACACCCCGGAGGTCAAGGAGCAGCTGGAACGGTTCGGCATCCCGGTGCTGGTAGAGCGCTCCAGCTATGAGAGCGGCCCGCTGGCCCGGCTGGAATGGCTCAAGTTCTGGGGCATCCTGCTGGGGAAAGAGGAGCTGGCGGAACAGGAGTTTGCCCGGCAGGTGGAGCGCCTTGCACCGCTGACCGGGCAGGCTTCCACCGGCAAGCGCTGTGCCTTTTTCTCCATCACAGCCAACAACCTTGCCAATGTGCGCAAGGGCGGCGACTATGTGGCCCAGATGATCGAGATGGCGGGCGGTGATTATGTTTTTGCGGACCTGACCGACAACGGCAACAACCTTTCCACCATGAACCTGCCGCTGGAGGATTTTTACGCCGGTGCAAAGGATGCGGATGTGCTCCTTTACAACAGCACCATTGAGGGCGTGGTGCATACCACGGAGGAACTGGTGGCAAAATGCCCCCTGCTGGCTGAGTTCAAGGCCGTGCAGAGCGGCAGTGTCTGGTGCACCACCCAGAGCTTTTTCCAGCAGAGCACGGCGCTGGTCGATTTTGTGCTCGACCTGCACCGTGTCTTTACGGAGGATGACCCCGCCGACCTGCAATTTCTGAGGAAAGTAGAGTAACCTATGACCAGCAAAAAGCGCCTGATCTTCTCTTACGGCATCCTTGCCCTGCTGCTGGCGGTGCTGTTTGCCGCCAACCTGTTCTGGGGCAGTGTGTCCCTGACACCGGGGGCAGTGCTGGCGGCCCTGACCGGCCGCGGGCAGGACGCTTTGAGCGTGGGCATCATCACCCAGTTGCGCCTGCCCCGGGCCGTGATGGTGGTGCTGCTGGGGGCGGCGCTCTCGGTAGCGGGCTACCTGCTGCAAACCTTTTTTGCCAACCCCATTGCGGGGCCGTTTGTCATGGGCATTTCCAGTGGGGCCAAGCTGGTGGTTGCGCTGACGATGGTGGTATTTTTGAACCACGGCCTGCTGACCAACTCGCTCACCCTGATTCTGGCCGCCTTTGCTGGATCCATGGCTGCCATGGCCTTTGTGCTCAGCGTGGCGCGCCGGGTACACCGCATGAGCATTCTGGTCATCTGCGGCGTGATGATCGGCTATATCTGCTCCGCCGTCACCGATATTATAGTGGCCTTTGCACAGGATTCCAACATCGTTAACCTGCACAACTGGTCCATGGGCAGCTTTTCCGGCATGACCTGGGGCAATGTGGCCGCCGCTGCGCTGGTGGTGCTGCCCTGTTTGGCCGCGGCCTTTTTGCTGGCCAAGCCGATGGCCGCCTACCAGATGGGGGAGCAGTATGCCCAAAGCGTGGGTGTGGCTGTGCGGCCGTTCTGCGTGGCGCTGGTGCTGCTTTCCAGTTTGCTGGCCGCCTGCGTCACGGCGTTTGCGGGGCCCATTTCCTTTGTGGGTATTGCGGTGCCGCACTTGGTCAAGCAGGCGTTGGGAAGCGCCAAGCCGCTGCATGTGCTGCCGGGCTGTGCGCTGGGTGGGGCAGCGTTCTGCCTGCTGTGTGATCTGATCGCCCGCAGCCTGTTTGCCCCCACCGAGCTTTCCATCAGCTCCGTCACAGCGGTATTTGGTGCGCCGGTAGTCATCTGGCTGTTGGTGCGCCGCCAAAGCGGGGAGGGCCGGGCATGAGCGAAGCATTTTACTGCCAAACGCAGGATCTTGCCATCGGGTACGGCAAAACGCCGCTATTACAAAACATTGGCATTGGCGTGCAGCGCGGGCAGATCTTAGCGTTGATTGGCCCCAACGGCGCGGGCAAATCCACCCTGCTCAAAACGCTGGCCGGGCAGCTGGCGGCGCAAAGCGGCGCTGTGCTGCTGCAGGGCCAAAACCTGACAACCTACACCCCCAATGCCCGCGCGCGCAGAATGGCCCTGATGCTGCCCCACACCCGCCACACCGAGCTGACTACCTGTTTTGATATGGCCGCTGCCGGGCGCTACCCCTACACCGGGCGGCTGGGCATCCTGTCCGAGCAGGACAAACAGCAGGTGCGGGATGCTCTGCATCTGGTACAGGCGGATGAGCTGGCCGACCGGGACTTTACCAAAATCAGTGATGGCCAGCGCCAGCGCGTTCTGCTGGCCCGCGCCGTTTGCCAGCAGCCGGAAATTATCCTGCTGGACGAACCAACGTCATTTTTGGACATCAAAGGCAAAATTGAGCTGCTGACCATCCTGCGCCAGCTGGCACAGGAAAAACAGGTGGCCGTCATTGTCAGCCTGCACGAGCTGGAGCTGGCGCAAAAAATTGCGGATACCGTGGTGTGCGTATCGCCGCAGGGCGTTTCCGGCGTGATGACACCGAAAGACGCGTTTGCCGCAGAGAACATCCGCGCACTCTACCGCCTGACCAAAGAGCAGTATGAAGCACTGTACGGCCCCCAGCCGGAGCGTGAACCCGAACGGAGACCCGCCAAACAGGAGCCGCCCAGGTTTGAACATTACATCCGCAGCGGGCAAAAGCTGCTGCGCTGCGGCTACACCACCGGCACCTGCGCCGCCCTTGGCGCTGCCGGGGCCGCCCGCCTGCTGCTGACCGGTAAAGCACCGGAATCCGTCGGCCTGCGCACCCCAAAAGGCATTGTGGTGGAAGTTGCGCCCATCTACTGCCGCAAAACAGCCGCCGGCGCCCAGTGCGCCATCCGCAAGGACGGCGGGGACGATGTGGACGTTACCACCGGCCTGCCGGTCATAGCCGACATCACCCTGCTGCCGGATGCCCCCGGCCAGGTCACGATTGACGGCGGCCCCGGTGTGGGCCGTGTGACGAAGCCCGGACTGGACCAGCCGGTGGGGCAGGCGGCTATCAACCATGTGCCGCGCCGGATGATCACCGACGCCCTGCACGCGGAGGCCGAAGCAGCCGGGTATGACGGCGGCTTTGACGTAATGATCTCGATCGAGGGGGGCGAGGAAGCCGCCAAACGCACCTTTAACCCCCACATCGGGGTGGAAGGCGGGCTTTCCGTCCTGGGCACCAGCGGCATTGTGGAGCCCATGAGCCAGCAGGCCATCCTGGATACCGTGCAGCTGGAGATCCACCAGGCCGCCCTGCGGGAGCAAAGCCCCAAGCGGCTGATCCTGGCCCCCGGCAACTATGGGCTGGACTACCTGGCCCAAAACCTGCCGGAATACAGCAGCATCCCGGTGGTCAAGTGCTCCAACTTTATGGGGGATGCGCTGGATATGGCCGCTGCGGAGCAGTTTGCAGAGGTATTGCTGGTGGGGCACATCGGCAAGCTGGTCAAGCTGGCGGGCGGCATTATGAACACCCATTCCCGCATGGCGGATTGCCGCACCGAACTGTTCTGTACCCATGCGGCGCTCTGCGGGGCCAGCCAGTCCACCTGCCGCGCCCTGATGGACGCCGCCACAACGGACGCCTGCCTGGACATTCTGGATGCCGAAAACCTGCGGGAGCCGGTGCTCGAAAGCCTATTGCAGGCCATCCAGCTGCATCTGGACCGCCGCGTGGCGGGGGCGTTCCGGGTGGGGGCTGTACTGTTTTCCAACCAGGCCGGGCCGCTGGGCCAGACTGAGACCGCCGCCCAGCTGCTGCAAAGCTGGCAGAAAAAGGAGCAATGAAGTATGGTACATTTTGTGGGCGCAGGCCCCGGCGCACCGGATCTGATCACCCGGCGCGGTGCGGCGCTGCTGCAAACGGCGGACTGCATTATTTATGCGGGCAGCCTGGTCAACCCGGCGTTGCTGGGGCTGGCCAAAGCCGGCTGCGCCATTTATAACAGTGCTGAAATGACATTGGAACAGGTGCTTGCCGTGATGCGCCAAATGGAAGCCGAACAAAAAACCACTGTGCGGCTGCACACCGGGGACCCCTGTTTGTACGGGGCCATCCGGGAGCAGATGGACGCGCTGGACGCCGACGGCATTGCTTACGATGATACGCCCGGTGTTTCCAGCTTTTGCGGTGCCGCCGCCGCGCTGAACGCCGAGTACACGCTGCCCGCCGTCAGCCAGACGGTCATCATTACCCGCATGGAGGGCCGCACCCCCGTGCCGGAAAAGGAAAAGCTCGCCAGCCTGGCCAGCCACGGCGCTACCATGGTGATTTTTCTCTCCATCGGCTTAATTGATAAAGTGCAGGAAGCACTGCTGCAGGGGGCATACACCGCAAGCACCCCCGCCGCCGTGGTGTACAAGGCCACCTGGCCGGAGCAGAAAACCGTGCGCTGCACCGTTGGCACCCTGGCCCAAAGCACCAAGCAGGCGGGCATTACCAAAACGGCCTTGATCGTGGTGGGGGATTTCCTTGGCCGCTGCTATGCCCGCAGCAAACTGTACGACCCCGCCTTTACCACCGAATACCGCGAGGGGACCAAACCGTGAACTGTGCGTATCTTGCCTTTACGGCCAAAGGGCTGGCGCTGGCGCAGCAGCTGGCCCAAACCTGCCCCGGCTCCGTCAGCCGCTGCGGGCTGGGCGGGGTGACGCTGGCCGGGTGGACGGCCCAGCAGTTTGCCGCGGCGGATGCCCTGGTGTTTGTGGGGGCGGCGGGCATTGCGGTGCGGGCCATTGCGCCCCACTGCCAAAGCAAGGCCACCGACCCCGCCGTTGTGGTGCTGGATGAATGCGGCCGCTTTGCGGTGCCGCTGCTCTCCGGCCATCTGGGCGGCGCAAATGACCTGGCCTGCCGGCTGGCTGCCGCCTGTGGTGCGGTGCCGGTGATCACCACGGCGACCGATGCCAACGGCCTGTTTGCCGTGGATGAGTGGGCCAAAAAACAAAACTGCGCTGTGTGGGAAACCCCGCGCATTAAATTAGTCAGCGGGGCACTGCTGGCCGGCAAAACGGTGCGGTATGCTTCCCCCTGGGCCATTGCGGGCACCCCGCCCGCCGGTGTGGCGGAAGCCGAAGAACCGTCTGGCGCTGATTTTGCCCTGACAATGACCCCGCAGGGGAACGCTTTGCATCTGATCCCCCGCATTGGCGTGCTGGGCGTTGGCTGCAAGCGCGGTACCACCGCCGCCCAGCTGGAAGCCGCGTTTGCAGCGTTCTGCGCCGATACAAATTTGGCCCCGGTCGGAATTACCGCCGCCGCCAGCATTGATCTAAAACAGAACGAACCCGGCCTGCTGGAGTTCTGCCGCAGCCACGGCTGGCCGGTCAGCTTTTATTCCGCCGCCCAGCTGCGCGCTGTGCCCGGAACTTTCAGCGCCTCCCGCTTTGTGCAGGGAGTGACGGGTGTGGATAACGTCTGCGAGCGCGCCGCCGTGCTGGCTTCCGGCGGCACGCTGCTGCTGCCCAAATATGCGCATACCGGCGTGACCTTTGCCGCTGCCGTGCGCCCCTTTGCCCCGGATTGGAGATGGAAAACCGATGAAGCGTAACCTTGTATCCGTTGTGGGCCTTGGCCCTGGCGATGCCCAGTTTTTGACCGCGCAGGCCCGCCATGCGTTGCAAGAGGCTGATGTGCTGTGCGGTTACACCGTTTACATCGACCTTGTGCGCCCCCTGTACCCGGAAAAAGAAACCTATGCCACCGGTATGACCAGAGAAATTGACCGCTGCCGCTGGGCGCTGCAAACGGCCCAGACCGGCAAAACGGTGGCGCTTGTCTGCTCCGGCGATGCCGGGGTGTACGGCATGGCCAGCCCGCTGCTGGAGCTGGCGGCGGAATACCCCGATGTGGAAGTGGAGGTCGTTCCCGGCCTGACCGCCGCATTAAGCGGTGCCGCCGTGCTGGGCGCACCGCTGGCCCATGATTTCTGCGTGATCTCCCTTTCGGACCGGCTGACTCCGTGGGAGATGATCGAAAAGCGGCTGGCCTGCGCCGCCATGGGGGATTTCTGCGTGGCGCTGTACAATCCCTCCTCCAAAGGGCGGCCGGATTACCTGCAAAAGGCGGTTCGCATCCTGTTGCAAAACGGCAAGGGGGCGGGTACCCTTTGCGGCGTGGTGCGCAGCATTGGCCGCACCGGCCAGCAGAGCAGCCAGATGACACTGGCCGAGCTGGAACACACCACCGTGGATATGTTCACCACGGTGTTCATCGGCAACAGCGCCACCCACCAGGTCAGCGGGTGGATGGTAACGCCGCGGGGGTACCACGGGGTATGAGGATCGTTGTGTTCAGCGGCACTACCGAAGGGCGGGATTTCTCCCGCGCCGCTGCCGCGTTGGGCATTGCCGTTACCGTCAGCGTGGCAACCGACCTGGGGGCCGAGGAACAGGGCCAGGCCCCCGGCATTACCGTACATTCCGGTCGCCTGCTGCCCGGCGCCATGGCGGAGCTTTTGCAGGGCGCAGCCCTTTGTGTGGATGCCACCCACCCTTACGCGGTGGAAGCCACCAAAAACATCCGCGCCGCCGCCAACGCAGCCGGGGTAGAGTACCACCGCCTGCTGCGCGCCGCCAGCACCTTTCCCGCGGGCAGTGTGGTGCTGGGCAGTGCCGCCCAGGCCGCGCAGTATTTAGCCGCAACGCAGGGCAATGTTCTGCTCACCACCGGCGCCAAGGAGCTTGCGGCCTTTGCCGGGCTGGATGTCGCCCGCCTGTACCCGCGGGTGCTGCCCACCGTGGCGGGCATTACGGCGTGCGAGGGCGCGGGCATCCCGCACCGCAACATCATTGCCATGCAGGGGCCCTTTACGCTGGAACTGAACCTTGCACTGATGCAGCAGTTCCACATCCGTTACCTTGTCACCAAGGACGGCGGCAGCGCGGGCGGCTTTGCCGAAAAAGCCCAGGCTGCCGCCCAAAGCGGGGCCACGCTGGTTGTACTGCGCCGCCCGGAGGAATGCGGCGAGACCGCCGAAGAAATTTTGCAACGATGCAGGGAGCTGTTATGAAGATTACATTGGTTGGCATGGGCAGCGGGCTGCCCGGCAGTTTGACTGCCCAGGGCTTGCAGGCCCTGCAAACGGCAGGGCTGATTCTGGGGGCAAAGCGGCTGCTGCAAAACCTGCCGGATGGCTGTACCCCCAACCGCAAGCCAATTTACCTGCCGGATGAAGTGCTGGCCTGCCTGCAAGCGGAGCCCTGCCAGACCGCCGCGCTGGTTTACAGCGGGGATACCGGCTTTTATTCCGGTGCTGCGGCGCTGGTGCCCAAGCTGCGGGCACAGGGGGCGGAAGTAACGGTGCTGCCGGGGATTTCCAGCGTACAGCTGTTAGCCGCGGCGCTGGGCAGGCCGTGGCAGAACTGGCACCTTGTCAGCGCCCACGGATGTGCCTGCGCCCCTGCGGCAGAGTGCCGGAGCGACCGCCCGACCTTTTTTTTGACGGGCGGGCGCAATACCAGCCCCGCCGCGCTGTGTGAGATTCTAGCCGCCGCAGGCTTTGGCGCGGTGCAGGCCACGGTTGGTGAGAACCTTGGCACCCCGCAGCAAAAGGTCATCACCGATACGGTGCAAATGCTGGCGGGCGGCAGCTTTGCGCCGCTCAGCGTGCTGCTGGTGGAGCCCTGCCCCAAACCGCAGCCCCGCGTGCCCGGCCTGCCGGATGAAGCCTTCATCCGCGGCAAAACGCCGATGACCAAGCAGGAGGTGCGCGCCGCCGCGCTGGCCAAGCTGGCCGTTGCCCCCACTGATACCCTGTGGGATGTCGGTGCCGGAACGGGCAGCGTGAGCGTGGAAATGGCGCTGGCCGCCCCCATGGGTCAGGTGTACGCGGTGGAATGTGATGCCGATGCCTGCGCGCTGGTTCGCCAGAACCAGGCCAAATTTGCCGCCAGTAACTTAACGCTGATCGCGGGCAAAGCCCCTGAAGCGCTGCAAAATCTGCCCGCGCCGGATGCTGTTTTCATCGGCGGCAGCAAGGGCAATATGCAGGCCATTGTAGATGCCGCCCTGGCCGCCAACCCGCAGACCCGGCTCTGTATCGCCGCCATTGCGCTGGAAACCTTGCAGCAGAGTATTGCCGCCCTGGCCGCCCACGGGCTGGCCGCACAGGTGACCCAGATTGCCGTAAGCCGCAGCAAGGCGGCAGGCAGCCTGCACCTGATGATGGCCAACAACCCGGTATTTTTGATCGTGAGGGAATGAGAATGCTGCAGCTGCTTTTGGCCGCGCCCAGTTCCGGCAGCGGAAAAACCACCGCCGCCTGCGCCCTGCTTTCCGCCCTGAAAGCCCGCGGGCTGGAGCCCTGCGCGTTCAAGTGCGGGCCGGATTACATTGACCCCATGTTTCACCGCGCCGTGCTGGGGGTGCCCAGCCACAATCTGGACCTGTTTTTCTCCACCCCGCAGACCGTGCGGCGGCTGTACACCAGCGGCGCGGCGGGCCATGGCAGCGCGGTGTGTGAGGGTGCCATGGGCTATTATGACGGCCTTGGCGGCGTGAGCGCTGCCGCCAGCGCCTGGCACACCGCCGATGTGCTGGACTTGCCGGTGCTGCTGGTGGTGCGCCCCAAGGGGGCTAGTTTAACGCTGGCCGCCCAGCTGCAAGGCTTAAAAGCGTTCCGCACGCCGCACCACATTGCGGGCGTTCTGCTGAACGACTGCACCGAGATGCTGTACAAGCTGCTGGCCCCCATGCTGGAACGGGAAACCGGCCTGCCGGTGGTGGGCTTTCTGCCCCCCATGCCGGATGCCGCCATCGAAAGCCGCCACCTGGGGCTGAAAACCGCGGGCGAAATTGCTGATTTGCAGCAAAAAATTCAGATTTTGACCGCCGCCGCGCAAAAAAATATCGACTGGCCGCGGCTGCTGGCCCTGTTTGACCGCCCGGCCCCAATGGCCCCTGCGGTTCAGGCCGCAGCCCCCACCGTGCGCATTGCCGTGGCACAGGATGAAGCGTTCTGCTTTACCTATGCCGAAACGCTGGAAAGCCTGCAGGCCGCAGGCGCAGAGCTTTGCTATTTCAGCCCGCTGCGGGATGCCGCGCTGCCGCAACATATCGGCGGGCTGTACCTGCCGGGCGGCTACCCGGAACTGTATGCTGCCCAGCTGGCAGCCAACACCGCCATGCGCAGCGCCGTAAAAACGGCTGTGGAAAGCGGCCTGCCTACGGTGGCCGAGTGCGGCGGGTTCCTCTACCTGGGCCAAACGCTGGAGGGCGCGGACGGCAAAACCTACCCCATGGCGGGTGTTCTGCCCGGGCAAGGCGTCAAAATTGGCCATCTGGTGCGGTTCGGCTATGCCGCACTGACCTCCAACGCCGACAGCATGTTGTTTGCGGCAGGGGAGACCCTGCCGATCCACGAGTTCCACCACTGGGATTCGACCGCCAACGGCACTGACTTTACCGCTGTCAAAACCAACGGTCGCAGCTGGGCCTGCGGCTTCGCCAACGCACATTTGTATGCGGGATTTCCGCACCTGTACTGGGCGGGCACACCCTTGCCGCAACGCTTTGTGACCGCGGCCTGCCGCTATATAAAGGAAGAATCATGACCGAAAACGAACTGAAAACCTTATTAAAAACGGTGACACCGCCTAATAAAGCCGCCCGTGCCGCCGCGCACGCCCACTGGGCCGCACTTGCCAAACCCCTGGGCGGTCTGGGCCGGCTGGAAACGATGGTGGAGGATGCCGCCGCCCTGATGGGGACAGAGACGCCGGATCTTGCCAACCGTGCCGTGCTGGTGCTGTGCGCCGATAACGGCGTGGTGGCCCAGGGTGTCAGCCAGACAGACGCCAGCGTGACCCGCGCGGTGCTGGAAAATCTTGTCGCCCGCCGTACCAGCGTTTGTCGTATGGCAGCGGCCGCCCACTGCGCCGTTGTGCCTGTGGATATGGGCATTGCCGGAACACCGGTGGCCGGGGTCATCAACTGCCGCGTCGCCCTCGGCACGGCGGACTTCACCCAAGGCCCGGCCATGTCCCGCGCTCAGGCTGTGCAGTCCATCGCCTGTGGTATCGAGCTGGTACAGGCGCAAAAACGCCAGGGCGTACAGATGTTGGCCACCGGTGAGATGGGCATCGGCAACACCACCACCTCCAGCGCCGTGGCCAGCGTACTGTTGGGCCGCCCTGTGCAGGAGATGACCGGCCGTGGTGCGGGACTTTCCGACGAAGGCCTGCGCCGCAAGATCGATGCTATCCGGCGCGGCATTGTCGTTAACCGCCCCGATGCGGCCGACCCGCTGGGCGTGTTGGCGGCCTTGGGCGGCTTTGACATCGCCGGATTGTGCGGTGTATTTTTAGGCGGTGCACTGGAAAATGTACCTATCCTTATGGATGGCTTCATCAGCGGCGTGGCGGCGCTGTGCGCTGTGCGGCTGT